>OGYL01002838.1_pt1 | contig 11734 bp, 10 predicted proteins | sample 1576541 | NCBI WGS metagenome assembly OGYL01 (sample SAMEA3541551, study PRJEB24748) | human gut metagenome | biome: human gut; feature: human-associated habitat; material: faeces | place: China | collected 2012 | reverse complement strand
CACTTCGTTGTGTATGTCGTCTATCAGGCGAGGCGCGCCCGCCCGGGCGCAGTCAATGCGCGTCCAGCCGCAGCGTGCCACCACATGGGCGGCGTTTTCCCGGCAGCGGCGCAGGTATTCCTCGTCCTTCTCGTGGATGTCAGCAGTGGTGTGGGTGGCGGCCTCCCGCAGGCGCATCATCTGTTCCGTGGCCTCTGTGGGCATATCCAGATACAGCACCCGTGTGGGCTCCGGCAGCCCCAACAGCCGGTACTCGAAGTCAAACAGCCAGTCGAGAAAACCGTCCCGCTGCTCCGGCGGCAGCTTACCGGTCTGGTGAACGGCGTTGCTGGTGGTGTATCGATCCGCAATGACCAGTCCGCCCTGCTCATAATACGCGCCCCAGTCCTGTTTGTAGGAGGCATAGCGATCCACAGAGTAGAACACTGACGCGGCATAGGCATTCACGTCGCCGGGCTTGTCCCCGAAGGCACCGCCCAGATACAGGCGGATCAACGCAGAGGACTCCTCCTGATACCGGGGGAACTCCAGCTTGCGGAAAGGGATACCGCGGCGCGTCAGTTCCTCGCACAGCAGCCGGGACTGGGTAGCCTTGCCGGACCCGTCCGTCCCCTCGAACACGATGAGTTTTCCCTGCACAGCGCTCGCCTCCTTTGGACACACTGACCCATAATACAGGGTATTGTACCACAGTTTTCCCCATTTGTAAACCATTCAAACGGGCCCGCCCCCTGCAAAAGGGCCGCCCCCTCCGGGACGGCCCCTGATACGCTATTGCACGGCGGCCTTTTTCTTCTGCTTCTCCTCATAGACGGTGTTCAGCACATACAGGAGGACACCCGTCCAGATAAACAGGAAGCTTACAAGCTTCTCGCGGGTAAGGGCCTCGCCCATGATGGCACCGCAGATAATAGACAGAGACGGGCTGATATACTGGCAGATGCCCGTGGTCATCAGCGGCAGATGCCTAACGCCGATGGAATAAAACACCATAGGCAGTCCGGTGATCACACCGCCGCCGATCATCAGCAGTTGCTTGACAACCGTCATGCTGCCCATACCATTGTCCCCCATACGGAAAAACAGGATGAACAGCAGCGCCACCGGCACCATCATCAGGATCTCCGACGTGGTGGACACAATGGAATCGATGGTCAAGCTCTTCTTGATGGCTGCATAGATGGAAAACATCAACGCCAGGGCGATGGTCACATAGGGAACGCCGCCGAAGCCGGAGGTGCTGAACACGATGCCGACCACCACGATGGCAATGATCACAAAGTGCCGCCAATTCATCTTCTCGCGGAAGATAACGGCCCCAAGGGCAAATACCACCAGCGGCTGGATGTAGTAGCCCAGGCTGCACTCCAGCACGCGGCCGTTCTGCACCGCCCACAGGTACACCAGCCAGTCGCCGAACAGCAGCACCGATGCAGGCATCTCCCGCTTGAGCACCTGCTTGTCCTTGAATACGGCCCACAGCTGCGGCAGCTTTCCCTGCACCTTCAGAATACACAGGCAGGCCACCGCTGCCCAGATAATGCGGCAGGCCATGATGAAAAACGTGTCGATCTCGCCGCACACATTGGTGCACATATACCAGTACAGCGGCTGGAAACCCCAGACGAAAAAGCACACCGACATAGCCCCCAGGCCCTTGCGGTAGTTGACCGTTTGCATACGTTTCCCCTCACCTTCCTGCAGAAATCGGGTAGTTTCCCCATTTACAGCGTCCAATAACCATGATATGATAACACCTGCAACGCGGAATAGCAAGCCATATTTCCCCGGAAAAGGAGGTTTCTCATGCTGCTGTTTGACATGGACGGAACGCTGATCGACTCCAACGGCATCTGGAAGGACGTGGACACGCGTTTCTTGGAGAAGCGAGGTCTGCCCTATACGCAGGAATACTATGAGGGCGTGGCCCACACCATCTTCCCGCTGGCGGCCAAATTCACAAAGGAATTCTGCCATCTGCCGGAGAGCGAAGCGGCCATCATGGCCGAGTGGATGGAGATGGCCGGCGACATTTACGCCACGGACGTAACGGAAAAGCCCGGTGTCCGCGCCTATCTGAAGCAGATGAAGAACCGCGGCGAGCGTATGGCTGTGGTCACCAGCGCGGTCCCTGTTCATTGCCGTGCGGCGCTGACCCACCTGGGCCTGCTGCCCTATTTCGAGCGTATTTTCTTTGCCCAGGAGCTGGGCACCGAGAAAAAGTACCCCGCCCTCTGGGAGAAAGTCGCCGCCGCACTGGGCGTCTCCCCCGCAGACTGCACCCTGTTCGACGACTCCGTGGAGGCCATCCGCGGCGCCAAGGCCGCCGGGATGCACACCGTGGGCGTGGCAGACCCCTACTTTGCCTCCACCGCTGACGAAATGGCCCGCACCTGTGACCGTTACATCTCCAGCTTCGGCGAACTGCTTTATCCTTGACTTTTGTCGAACGATTTACTATAATTAGGGTTACGGCGCCCCATGCGCCGCTTATTATGCGCGGCTGCCCGCAGGCAGGACCGCTTGAAGGAGTTTTGTATCATGCCTGTTTATCCCATGGACATCGCTGGGCTCCACCGGGAGCTGCCTATCTGTAAGGTCACGGACGACCTGTACATCGGCGCCTTCATCTGCTTTGGCGACGCGGAGCTGACCGTAGCCTGCGCCCGTGATATGCTGGCCATGCTGGAGGCAGACAGCTACGACTATCTGTTCACCGCCGAGGCCAAGTCCATCCCCCTGATCCACGAGATGGCCCGTCAAAGCGGTGCGAAAAAGTATTTCATCGCCCGCAAGGGCCCCAAGGCGTATATGCCCGACCCCCTCCATGTGGAGGATAAGTCCATCACCACCGCCGGGGTGCAGAAGCTGTATCTGGGCCGTGACGACGCCGACCTGATCCGCGGCAAGCGCATCGTTCTCATGGATGACGTGATCTCCACCGGCGGCTCCCTCCACGCCATGGAGGAGCTGGTGAAGATGGCCGGCGGTACCGTAGTGGACCGCATCGCCGTGCTGGCCGAGGGCGGTGCGGCGGACCGCGAGGACATCAAGTACCTGAATGTCCTTCCGGTATTCAACGCCGACGGAAGCATCAAGTAAAGAGAAGCGCCTGCGGGCGCTTCTTTTTTTGTTCTCATTAGCAAAACCGCATGACCGCCGCCATCTGCCGCACATTTTTTATAGCGTGCGGGGATAGACTTTTATGATAAGTTATGGTAATATGTAGAATTAATAAAACTAATGCTTTGAGTGGGAGAAAGGAGCAGTTCCATTATGGCAGTAAAAGAGAGCTATGCCGGCAAGATCAACCGGAAGCTGACGAAAAAGCTGCGGGTCATCGCCGTGGCCGCCGGCCGTGAAAAGGCCGACCTGGTGCTGAAAAACGCCACCTATGTCAACGTATTCTCCAACGAGCTGTGTCACGGCGACATCGCCGTGGCCGAGGGCCTGATCGTGGGCATGGGTGAATACAGCGGCAATACAGAGGTAGATATGGGCGGTAAGATCGTCCTCCCTGGCTTTGTGGACGCCCACATTCATCTGGAGAGTTCCCTGGTCAGTCCCACGGAGTTTGCCAAGGCGGTGCTGCCCCATGGCACCACCACCGTCATCACCGACCCCCACGAGATTGCCAACGTCATGGGCACCGATGGCATCGAGTATATGCTCCAGGCCACCGAGGACCTGCCCGTGGACGTGCGCTTTATGCTGCCCTCCTGCGTGCCGGCCACGCCGCTGGACGAGTCCGGCGCCAACCTGGACTACCGGGCTATCGACAGCTTCTATGACTATCCCCGTGTACAGGGTCTGGCCGAGATGATGAACTTCGTGGGCACCATCAACGGCGATCCCCAGGTGGTGGAGAAGATCGTGGCCAGCCAGGCCCATCACAAGAAGATCGACGGCCACGCCCCCGACCTGGTGGGCAACGACCTGAACGCCTACATCGCCGCCGGCGTGTACTCCGACCACGAGTGCCACGACCTGAACGACGCCATCGCAAAGCTCCAGCGCGGCCAGTTCATTATGATCCGCGAGGGCACCGCAGCCCGCAATCTGGAAGCGCTGGTCCCCCTGCTGTGCGACAAGTATGTGGAACGCTGTATGTTCTGCACCGATGACAAGCACCCCAACGACCTGCTGGAGAAGGGCCATATCGACTACATCGTCAAGAAGGCCATCAAACTGGGCGCGGATCCCATCACCGCCATCAAGGCCGCCTGCCACAACGCGGCGCGGTACTTCCTGCTGAACAACCGCGGCGCTATCGCGCCGGGCTATCTGGCGGACTTCGTCATCATCGACGACTTTGACCACTTCAACATCGAAAAGGTCTACAAGCGCGGCGTACTGATGGTAGACCATGGCGTGGTGGCGGACTTCCCCGTCCCGGAGATCGACCCCTATCTGGTCAACCGCGCCCACGACACCTTCCATGTGGCCCCGCTGACCGCCGCCGACTTTACCGACAGCCGCCCCCACGCGGTCATTGGCATGGTCAACGGCGAGATCACCACCACCGACGGCGGCTATACCGACCGTATCGATGTGGACTATGACATTCTGAAGATCGCCGTCATCGAGCGTCATAAGAACACCCACCACATCGGTCTGGGCTACATCAAGGGCTATGGCCTGCAAAAGGGCGCCGTGGCCACCAGCATCAGCCACGACAGCCACAACATCATCGTGGTGGGCACCAACGAGGAGGACATGGCCTTTGCCGCCAACCGCATCGTGCAGCAGCACGGCGGCATCACCGTGGTGGAGGACGGGCAGGTGAAGGGCGAGCTGCTGCTGCCCATCGCCGGCATCATGTCCGACGACACCCTCATAAACGTGAACCGCGACCTGGAGAACGCCAAAAAAGCTGCCTACGACCTGGGCGTGTCCACCGGTATCGACCCATTTATGACCCTGAGCTTCATGGCCCTGCCGGTGATTCCCAGTCTGCGTATCACCACCCGCGGCGTGTTCGACGTCACCACCCAGCGCTACGTCTAATACCTGCTCCCCGCTTCGCCGGGACCTATATCCACAAAAAAAGAAAGCCCTCGCGGGCTTTCTTTTTTGCTCACAGCTTCAGTTCACAATCCAGGCTCATCACCGCGCTGCCGCCGATACGGACGGTCACGGTGCCGTCCTTTTCATACAGAAGGCTGCGTATCTCGCTGGGCCTGCCCATGTGCTCGCCCTGCAAAAACACATTCTCCCGCTCCGGCTCCACATCGCCTCGCAGGTAGAGATAATACGTCAGTGCACCGTTGCTGGTCCCGGTGGCACACTCCTCCGGGATGTCGTACAGGGGCGCGTAGTTGCTGCACCAGGCCGTCACGCCATCCCGCCCCGGGCAGAACATATGCACGCCGGTCACATCGTACTTCCGTGACAGCTCCGTGACCACCGGTGCGTTCTGCACTGCCCGCATGAGTGTCTCATGGTCCCGGACGGGCATCATAATGTCCGCCAGGCCGGTGGACACCATCCGTGGGATATATCCCTCCGGGCAGTCCGCCTCCGTCAGGCCATAGGCGGCGTACAGCGCGGCGCGCTCCGCTGCCGGGATGTCGCCGATCAGCTGCGGCGGCGCCATATCCATCCAGACGGTGCCGCCCCTGACGGTAATGTTCAGTTCCCCGGCCTTCGTATGGGCCGTGTGATCGCCGTCGCCGATCTTCTCCAACTGCCGCAGCAGGGCGAAGGACGCCACCGTGGCGTGGCCGCACAGGTCCACCTCCCCGGCGGGGGTGAAATAGCGCAGGGATACGGAGCCGTCCGGCTCCATATGTATAAAGGCCGTCTCCGAGTGCTTCATCTCCGCAGCGATCTGCCGCATGGTCTCATCAGACAGCTCCCGGTCCGGCAGTGCCACGCCCGCCTGGTTGCCGCCGAAGATCCGATTGGCAAAGGCGTCCATCACATAGAGCTTCATAGGGTATACCTCCCAGTTTTTCTTGTGGTTTTCATTATATACTCTCTTGCTCTTAACGGCAAGTATATTTGACTTTCCCGGAAATTTTCGTTAGAATAGAATGCATCAGAGATACCGTCCGGGACGGTGTCTATCAGGAAAGAAAGGAAAATCATCGAAAATGCTCAATGAGCGCAGTCTTTTGTCGCAATTCCTCCATTTCGTAGCCGCTACGGTGGCATCCCTCATGGTTTTCAGCCTGTACTCCATCGTGGACGGGCTGATGGTCGCCAAGGGCGTAGGCGAATACGCCATGGCAGCGGTGAATCTGGCGGTACCGTTCACCAATGTGCTGTTCTCCATCGGCGTCATCTTCGCCGTCGGTACCAGCACCATCATCGCCATCTATCTGGGACAAAACCAAGGCGAGAAGGCCAATAGCCTATTCTCTCAGAACATCGTGCTGCTGACGTGCGTCGGCCTGACCATCACCGTCCTCGTTTTCGTATTTCTGGAGCCGTTCGCCGTGCTGCTGGGCGCAAAGGGCGTAACGTATCAATATACCATCGATTATCTCCGGGGCCTGGCCCCTTTCGCGCTGTGCTTCATCATCTCCTATAACATGGAGGTGCTGATCAAGACCGACGGCTATCCCCGTCTGGCAATTCTGACGGTCGTCACCGGCTGTCTGGCCAACTGCGTGCTGGACTATATCGCCATCTTTGTGCTGAATCTGGGCGTATGGGGCGCGGCCTTCGCCACAGGTCTTTCCCAGCTTCTGACGTGCATCATCTATCTGCGCCACTTCCTGGGCGGACACAACACCTTCCACTTTGTGAAGTTCAGGATGGACTGGGGCATCTACAAGCGGCTGATCCCGCTGGGCTTTGCCGACGGCGTAACGGAGCTGTGCAACGGCGTGATGATCTTCCTGTTCAACCGGGTCATCCTCCGGTGCCTCGGCGACGACGGACTGGTGTGCTACACCATCATCGCCTATGTGAACACCCTCATCATCAACACCATGCTGGGCATCTCGCAGGGCAGCCAGCCGCTGGTGAGCTATCACTACGGCAAGGGGGACGCGGCGGGCTACAAGAAGCTGCTGCGGTATGGCTTTACAGCGGTGGGCATCATGACGGCGGTGATCTTCGCCGGTGTGATGATCTTTGCCCCCCAGATCGCCGGAATCTTCCTCGGCGCGGAGAAGCCGGAGCTGCTGGGCAGCGCGGCCGGCGCGCTGCGGCGGTACGGTCTGTGCTATCTGCTGCTGGGCGGCAACATCCTCATGGGCGGCTTCCTGACGGCGGTGGAGCGACCGAAGGCGGCTATTTCCATCTCCGTGGGCCGCGGCCTGCTCTTCCAGGCCGGTGCGCTGCTGCTGTTGGCGGCAGCCGTGGGCGGCACGGGCATTTGGTTTGCGCCGGTGATCTCCGAGGCGCTGTGCGCGGTAATGGCCGTGTGGTTCCTCCGGCGGTTCCTGCGGAAAACCGCGGCATAACCAACATAAAAAGTATCCCGCGGCACAGCCGCGGGATACTTTTTTGCTCTCTTTAAGGCGCCTTACGCCTGCGCGGCCTTTTCCGCCATCATCTGCCGCACTACCTCGTCGATACGGCGGGCAACGCGGCAGAAATCCTCCGCCGTGTAGCCCCTGGTGGTCATGGCGGCGGTGCCGATGCGGACGCCGCTGGTCTGGAACGGCGAGCGTTTGTCCCCGGGGACGCAGTTCTTATTCAGCGTAATACCGCAGCGGTCCAATTCCTCCTGTACCTCACGTCCGGTAAGTCCGGTATCCGTCAGATCCAGCAAAAACAGATGGTTGTCCGTGCCGCCGGTAACGACCTTGTAGCCCATGGCCATGAACTCCGCCGCCATCGCCCTGCAGTTGACCACCACACGGTGGATATACGCTCGGTATTCCGGGGTCAGCGCCTCCTCCGCAGCCACCGCCTTGCCGGCGATCACGTGCTGCAAAGGGCCGCCCTGCATACCGGGAAATACGGCGCTGTCCACCTTTTTCGCCAGCTCCGGCCGGCAGAAGATCAGTCCGCCCCGCGGGCCGCGCAGCGTCTTGTGCGTCGTGGTCGTGACCACATCTGCCAGTCCAAAGGGGCTGGGGTGCTCCCCCGCCGCCACCAGCCCGGCAATGTGAGCGATGTCCGCCATGAAATACGCCCCCGTCGCCTGCGCCGCCCGGGCAAAGCGTGCAAAGTCGATGGTCCGGCTGTAGGCCGACGCTCCTGCGATGATCAGCCGCGGCTTCAGCTCCCGTGCAAGCCTCTCCATACCGTCATAGTCGATCAGGCCGTTTTCGTCCACATCGTAGGCCGCTATGTCATACAGCCTGCCGGAGGCATTTACCGGCAGTCCGTGGGACAGATGCCCACCGTTGGCCAGACTCATGGACAGGATCCGGTCTCCCGGCTGCAGCAGCGCCATATACGCCGCCAGATTGGCGGAGGTGCCGCTGTGAGGCTGCACGTTCACATGGTAGTCGGTGTGAAATACCTCCCTCCACTTGGCGATACAGTACGTCTCCAGCTCGTCCACCACCAGGCAGCCGCCGTAGTAGCGCCCCTGATTTCCCATCTCCCGGTGGGCGGGATACCCCTCGGAATACTTGTTGGTCAGGCAGCTGCCCACGGCGCGGCATACCGCCTCGCTGGTGAAATTCTCGCTGGCGATCAGTTCCACCGTTGTTTCCTGCCGCCGCTGCTCCATGGCAATATAGTCGAAAACCTTGGATGTCACACCCATCTCTCCCCACGTATTGTATTGTTGTGTCAACCATTGTACCACATATTGTGCCCCATGCAAGCCCCAATAGTCAAATAACCAAAATACACGAAATCACATACCAGTCCTATATGTTTTTTGTAAAAAACGCAGAAAGGTGAAAAAAGGGTTGACAACGGCGCGTTAAGGGCGTATTATGCCACCATTCCGACAGGGAAAATCACAGAAGGAGGAAAGCCGACATGAAGCGTAACGTCACCATGATGATGTGCGAGATGTGCATGGGTATGATGTCCATGTGCATGTTTCGTCGCGCCGAAAAGGTCATCAGCTTTCCGAAAACTGTTTGACGGCTTGAAAAAAAGCCGATGTGTAAGCAGACAGCGGAGGGTCAGTGATGACCAGCCGCTGTTTTTGTTTTGCTTATGTACCGCCGTTCCGGCCGGGCGGCGGTGCTGAGATAAAATCGTAACCAACCAAGTTTAATCATTTCAAAGGAGACTGCGAACATGAAACACAACACTTTGACTAAGATCATCACCCTGGCCCTGGCCGTTGTACTGGCTCTGAGCCTGGCTGCCTGCGGCAGCAAGACCGACGACAACAGCGGCGACGCTGCTGCCACCACCATCAAGATCGGCGTACCCAACGACACCACCAACGAAGCCCGCGCCCTGCTGCTGCTGCAGGAGAACGGCATCATCAAGCTGAAGGACGGCGTGGGCATCACCGCCACCAAGAACGACATCGTGGAGAATCCGTACAATGTGGAGATCGTGGAGGCTGAGGCCGCCCAGCTGCCCAACCTGCTGCCCGACGTGGACTACGCCGTGATCAACAGCAACTACGCCATCAACGCCGGTCTGAACCCCGTGAACGACTCCCTGCTGATCGAGGGCAGTGCCTCCGCTTACGCCAACATCCTGACCGTGAAGGAGGGCAACGAGAACGAGCCCAAGATCCTGGCCCTGAAGGCCGCTCTGGAGAGCAAGCAGGTGGCCGACTACATCAGCGAGACCTACAACGGCTCCGTGGTGTCTGTGGTGGAGAACCCCACCGACGGCTATGACTCCTCCATCGACTACGATGCACTGAACGGCGAGACCGTCAGCTGCGCTGCTACTCCGGCTCCTCACTGCGAGGTTCTGGAGATCTGCAAGGACATTCTGGCCGAAAAGGGCATCACGCTGGATATTCAGGAGTACGACGACTACATCATTCCCAACAACATCGTTGAGGACGGCCAGTGCGATACCAACTATTTCCAGCATCAGCCGTATCTGGACGACTTCAATGCAGAGCACGGCACCCATCTGGTGACGGTTGCCGGCATCCACGTGGAGCCTATGGGCATCTACGGCGGCAAGCAGGACAGTCTGGCACCGATCGAGGGCTAAGCAAACTCCCCCAGTCACCTTGCGGTGACAGCCCCCCTCGGGGAGGGGGCCTTTGCCTGACCGTTCTGTTTCAGGCTCCCTCCATGAGGGAGCTGGCAAACCCGCAAGGGTTTGACTGAAGGAGTTTATTCAACAGCAAGGAGCAATTTCTGTGATCGAGATCAAACATCTTTCCAAGACCTTCCAGATGAAGGACGGCGCGGTGAATGCGCTGAAGGACATCAACCTCACCATCCCGGATGGTTCCATTTATGGCATCATCGGCATGTCCGGTGCGGGCAAATCCACGCTGGTGCGCTGCATCAACCTGCTGGAGCGCCCCACCGAGGGCAGCGTTGTGATCGACGGCACCGCTATGGAGACTTTAAACGCAGCCCAGCTGCGTGAGCGCCGCCGCGAGATCACCATGATCTTCCAGCAGTTCAACCTGCTGATGCAGCGCACCTGCCTGAAGAACATCTGCTTCCCCATGGAGCTGGCAGGTGTGAAGAAAGAGGAAGCCGAAAAGCGCGCCAAGGAACTGCTGGAAATGGTGGGCCTGCCCGATAAGGCCAACGCCTACCCGGCACAGCTGTCCGGCGGCCAGAAGCAGCGCATTGCCATTGCCCGCGCACTGGCAACGGACCCCAAAGTTCTGCTCTGCGATGAAGCCACCAGCGCACTGGACCCCAACACCACCCATGCTATCCTGACCCTGATCAAGGACATCAACAAGAAGCTGGGCATCACGGTTGTGGTCATCACCCATCAGATGAGCGTTGTGGAAGAGATCTGCGATCACGTTGCTATTCTGGACGGCGGCGTTGTGGTGGAGGAAGGCTCTGTGCAGGAGATCTTCTCGAACCCCAAAACGCCCGCAGCAAAGCGTCTGGTGGCACCTAACGGCGGCAGCGCCGCACGGGATTTGTCCAGCTTTGCACCGGACGACCATGTGGTGCGCGTCACCTTCAACGGTTCGTCCACGGCAAAACCGCTGGTGGCAAGCCTTGCCGCAGAAAAAGGCATTCTGGTGTCGGTACTCAGTGCCGACACCCGTGATCTGAGCGGCCAGTGCTACGGCTCCATGCTGCTCAAGCTGCCCGCTGATGTGGAGCAGGCAAAGCAGGCTGCGGCCTATATGCGCGCCCAGCCCGGCATTACGGTAGAGGAGGTGACCGGCGAATGAGTATTGCAGATTACGGCTTTGCCATCTGGGAGACCTTTTATGTGACGGTCCTTTCCACCGCGTTTGCGCTGGTGCTGGGCCTGCCGCTGGGTGTGCTGCTGGTGGCCGGTGATAAGGACGGCATTCTGCCGCTGCCCGGCTGGCTGATGCACATTCTCAACATCGTTATCAACATCCTGCGCAGTGTTCCGTTCCTGATTCTGATGATCTGTGTATTCCCGCTTACCCGTGCCATCGTGGGCACCACGGTGGGTACCAAAGCCACCATCGTTCCGCTGGTGGTGGCAGCCTTCCCGTTCGTGGCGCGTCTGGTGGAGACCAGCCTGCGCGAGCTGGACGAGGGCGTGGTGGAAGCGGCCCAGAGCATGGGCGCAACGCCGTTCCAGATCATTACCAAGGTGATGATTCCGGAATGCCTGCCCGGCCTGATCTCCAGCATGACCACCGCACTGACCACCATTCTGGGCTACTCGGCCATGTCTTGTCATGATCTTCGGTGTGCTCGTGCAAAAGCTCCTG
>OGYL01002837.1_pt1 | contig 11735 bp, 10 predicted proteins | sample 1576541 | NCBI WGS metagenome assembly OGYL01 (sample SAMEA3541551, study PRJEB24748) | human gut metagenome | biome: human gut; feature: human-associated habitat; material: faeces | place: China | collected 2012 | reverse complement strand
GGTGGTGAGAATGCCGGAGGCACAGGTTTTCTGGGCAATGAAATCCACGGAAACAGGAACCGATGCGAGTCCATCCACCAGATCGATATGCACAAAGACCTCCTTGCCGCTGTCGGAGATTCTCTGACAATATTCTGATACGTTCAATATATTACAGCTGAGCAGAAACACAACCTTAGCGCTGCAGTTTATGACGGCATCAAGCCCTTCATCGTTTCGGACGGAGGCCACAAGGGGGTTTTTCAACAGTCTGGTCAAGGTGTCTTTTTTTGAATGCTGCATGATGTTCCTCCCGTTTCGCAATAGAATGATGCCCGTACCTATGAATCAACATGTCTATTTTATCACAAAAAGTGTGTATGTCAAATACTTTTGTGCTTATCGGATAAACTCAGCAACCCATCCACAGAATTGAATTCCCTCAATTTGTTGGACAAAAAATTCTTGTAGGCACCAAGAAACTGGTAAAACGCAGGGCATTTGAGAAGCTTATCGAAGGTCAGGCGGCAAATTGATGATGGAACCCACCAATTCTGTTGCGTACCAAAAAACCATTGCAAATAAAGGAGTTTTGAAATAAACGAAATTAGGTATTGAAGGATCACTTTACGACTATCGTTTCTTCATGTGACCCCTGATTCTTTACAACGCCTGACAAAAATACACAGTTTTGCAGCAACAAATGTACCTTATATTTTCCCTCTCCATCCTAGAATATCTACAGCCAGATATATTGCCTAGGAACATGGTACAGAATATTTGCATGTCTGATGGAATATTCAGATACAGCAGCTTAAAAGTCAATCTTTACCAAGAAATATTTATAGTATACTTCTAATATTTATTGACAAAAATTGATTTTCAGGGTATTCTTATAAGAAAGGAGTTGATCGCATTGGCAATTATAACAAAGGAAAGTATCCTGAAAGTCTTGAGTGCCTATAACCCTTGGTGGAAAACCGGGATGGTCAATGCGCAAATGTCAAAAATCTATAAAAGGTTTGCGTTTTACGAAGCGATGAAGCGGCTGACGGATAAGGGGATCCGTCGTTCCGTAGTCTTAACAGGGACGAGACGTGTCGGGAAAACAACGATCCAGTACCAGATGATCGAGGCACTTTTAAAATCCGGGATCCCGCCTCAGAAAATTGTTTTTATTTCTCTGGATCACCCCATGCTGAAACTCAGTCAATTTCAGGATGTCCTGGAGTGCTATCACGAAAACATTTATGCGGAACAGGATGTTTATTACTTTTTCGATGAGGTGCAGTATGCACAGGACTGGGATCGCTGGTTAAAAATCATTTACGATACGCAGCCGGATACCCATGTCGTTGCAACCGGTTCTACCAGCCCGGCATTGATGAAAGGCAGCAGAGAGAGCGGCGCCGGCCGCTGGACGGTTATCCAGGTTCCCACCATGTCTTTTTACGAATACTGTGAACTGCTGAATTTAGACAGACCCAACATTGCTTCCGATTTAAAAGTCACAACGCTGCTCCACAAAAGTCAAATTGAGCGGACGCAAATTATGATGCAGCTTTCCAAAGTCCAGAACCACTTTATGCGGTATTTGCAGGTTGGCGGTTTTCCGGAGTTGGCATTGGCTGACAACGATTTGATGGCACAGCAGATCATGCGGGAGGATGTTGTGGATAAAGTGCTGAAGCGTGATCTTCCCTCCCTGTACAATATTCGCAATGCGACGGAGCTCGAGAGAATTTTCTTGTACCTTTGCAATGTATCTTCGGAAATTGTATCCATTGAGGCGATCACAAAAGAACTGAACGGTGTATCCCGCACAACCGTAGAAAACTATATCCAGTATCTGGAAAGCGCAAATCTGATTTACCAGAGCTGGCCGGTGGATATGGCGGGGAAAAAGGTGCTGAAAGCGCGGCCAAAAATCTATATTGCAGACGCTGCCATCCGAAATGCCGTTCTGATGGATGACTCCGTTCTGACAGACCCTGTTGAGATGGGTAAAATCGTTGAAACTGCCGTTTACAAGCATGTCGCCGCATTTTACTATCAGTACGCCACCTCCGTCGGCTATTTCAGAGGCGGCAAAAAGGGAAAAGAAATTGATATTGTGGTGGATTACCCGAACACAAACAATATCCTGATTGAAGTCAAATACCGGGAAGGCGCGCCAATTGCGGATGATGATGCCATTGTGGAATTGTGTGAGGAATCGTCGGCAGCAATTATCATCACTAAGAATGCAGACGATTTTGGCGTTCACAATACAAAGTGTGGCAAGGATTTGCTGCGAATTCCTGCGTTTGCTTTCCTTTATTTACTTGGAAATGCGGAAAAACATGGCTACCGCGGAATTGAACAATAAACCGCTGTGCCGCATAATTTGAAAATAGAATGGCACATCCGCTCCATGGGCCCGGATGTGCCGCCATCTCAAATTTTCCGAACTTTTTCGCCCAATTCCGTGGGGATAGTTTGGGGATAGCCTATGTGAAATTGCTCAAATCCAATTGAACTTTTTCACTATCAAATCCTCACTATTTCAACGCTTTTTTGCTTAGTTGAAACTATTTCATCTTATTCTTCAAAGAAAATAAGCAGCTCATAACCCGGAGGTCGTAGGTTCGAGTCCTGCCTCCGCAACCATAAAAACATCGGATTTCAGCAAGAAATCCGATGTTTTTCTAACTTTTTCAGCAATTTTTAAAATTTGACTGTCGGGATAATTCAACAATAATTCAACTTGCTTTCAAAATCACGCTTTCTTCAAAAATATTTCCGATAGAATTTCCGCGTTTTGTTGGTCTGCTGCTTCCATCACATGGGCGTAAATGTTGGCAGTGGTGGAAACCTGAGCGTGTCCTAAGCGTTTGGAAATGCTGACGCTGTCCACGCCGTTGAAATACAGCATGGAGGCCATTGTGTGGCGGAACGCATGGGGGTTGATGTGCGGCAGCCCGTGGCGGACAGCGAACTTTTTCAACCAGTCCGTGACTGTATCCGGGTGCATGGGCTTCCCGTTGTCCTGAGCAAAAACAAAGTCCTGATTGCCGTAGTATTCCCCCAGACGGAGGCGTTCGGCGGTCTGCCATGTTCTGTATTTTCGCAGAAGCTGTGACGGGCTTTTGAAGGACGAGGAGATCTACAACATCATGGCCATTCCCGATGAGGAGCGCGAGCGCTGTGAGATCTATGTCAATCTGCCACAGGAGACGCTGAAGTTCTACGATAAGCTGTGGACACAGTTGGGCGTCTGACATTCGCGGTTTTTTTCCGCCCCGCGTATAGGCAAGAAATGTATTTAAAGAAAAGCGCTTAATTGGAGGAATTGCTATGATCGAAGTAGGTATGACCTATACCGCTGAAAAGACCGTCACCCCGGATATGACCGCCAAGGCCATCGGTTCCGGCGGGCTGGAGGTGTTCGGCACCCCCTTTATGATGGGACTGATGGAGTATGCCGCCATGCAGTGCGTGCAGCCTGAACTGCCCGAGGGCAAGGGCACCGTGGGCGTGGAGATCAGCTCTAACCACTTGGCGCCCACGCCGGTGGGCATGAAGGTCACCGCCACTGCCGAGGTGACGGGTATCTCCGCCAACGGCAAGATGATCACCTTCAAGGTCACGGCCCACGATGCCGAGGGTATGATCGGCGAGGGGACCCACACCCGGGCCATTATCGACAACGCCCGCTTCCTGCAAAAGTGCAGCGACAAGCTGGCACGCGTATAAACCACAAAAAGCCGCCCGTAGGGGCGGCTTTTTTCTTGTCACAGGCAGCTATATTTGGTATAATAAAACGATACCATGACCGGGGGAGGGGAGAGAACGATGCGCATTTTGGCCACCATCGGGTTTTCCTTCTCTGCCGGTGTCTTCCTGGCGGCACTGCTGCCCTGGAACGGCTGGCAGCTGTATGCCGCAGGGGGCGTTTTGCTGCTGGCGCTTGCGTGGCTGTTTGCTGCACGCAAACAAAAATATTTTCGCCGGGGGCTGCTGATCCTGCTGCCGCTGGCGGTATCGCTGGCCTATTTTGCTGGGTATGACCACCTGGTGCGCCAGCCGATAGAGAACCGCTGTGGTGCGGCGTCGGACTTTACCGCCACCGTTTGCGATTGGCCGCAGGCCACGGAGCGCGGCGCCAGGGTCACGGTGGAACTGGAGGGCTATCATCGGGCCAGGGCCGTGCTGTATGGCGAAGCGGAGCTGCTGGCGGCCCGACCGGGTGACACGGTCACGGGCACGGCCCAGTGGCAGTCTGCCGCCCATTTCGACAGCGATGATGTGACCCATTTTAACGCCCGGGGCGTGTATGCGCTGCTGTATGGCCGTGAGGATGTGCGTCTGTCGGCGGGGGATGGGGACGCCCTGCGCTGGCTGCCCCAGCGGGCGGGCAAAGCTTTCCGCGAGAAGGTGGCCGCCATCTGGGATGACCCGCGTGTCAGCGGATTCCTGACAGCGGAGCTTACCGGTGATAAGTCCGCTATGGACGACGGAGACTATCTGGCCATGCAGGAGACGGGCCTGGCGCATCTGTTCGCGGTGTCCGGCCTGCACTGCGCTTTTCTGGTGACGCTGCTGGCGCTGCTGATCTCCCGGCGGCAGAGACTGCTGTGCGCCGTGACCATTCCGCTGCTGCTGTTTTACATGGTGATGGTGGGCATGAGCCCCTCGGTGGTCCGTGCCTGCATCATGCAGATATTCCTGCTGATCGCGCCGCTGTTCCGGCGGGGCAGCGACCCTCTGACCAGCTTGGCTGCCGCACTGCTGGTGATCCTGCTGTGCAATCCCTTTGCCGCGGCCAGCGTCAGCTTGCAGCTGAGCTTTTCCGCTACGCTGGGTATGGTGCTGCTGTCACCCCGGCTGTACAAGCTGCTGACCGGGTGGTATAAGGGCAAATGCCGTCCACTGCGGACCGCGTTGTGCTTCGTCGCGGCGAACCTGTCCGCCACCCTCAGCGCCGTGGTGTTCACTGCCCCACTGACAGCCTGGTATTTCCGCATTTTCGTGCTGGTAGCGCCGCTGTCCAGCTTATTGGCGGTGCCTGCGGCGGGATGGAGCTTCATGGCTGCCTTTGTGACGGTGCTGCTGGGCTTTGTGTGGCTGCCGCTGGCCAGCCTGCTGGGTTGGATCTCCTGGGCGCTGGTGCGGTACATCCTGTGGATCGCCAACGGCATGATGTCCTGGCGCTATCACGCGGTGTATTTCACCAATCCCTATCTCGTCTACTGGCTGCTGTTTTTGTACGCGGCCTTTATCGGCTGTGCCGCCACGCCGGACGGCAAGCGGAAATACCTGCTGGCATCGGCATTGTCGGTGCTGACGCTGACGGCGGCCATCTGGGTCAACCGTCAGGACTATCAGTACGGCGTACTGACCGCCCTGACGCTGGATGTGGGACAGGGCGAGAGCGTCATTCTGACCTCCGGCGGTGAGACGGCACTGGTGGACTGCGGCAGCAGCAACAGCTATAAAGACCCCGGCGGTCTGGCTGCCGACACGCTGCACAGCATGGGCGTCCGGGAACTGAGCGCTGTGGTGGTGACCCACTACCACGCCGATCACACCAACGGTTTGTACGAGGTGCTGCGCCGTATCCCGGTGCAGACGATCTACCTGCCGGACATCGAGGATGAGTATGGCGTTCGGGAGCGTCTGGTGTCGCTGGCGGAGGAGAAGGGCGCGCAGGTGACCTATGTGACGAAGGAGACGGCCGATACGCTGGGCGATACCGTTTTGACCATCTATCCGCCGGTGCAGTCCGGCGGCGATCTGAACGAGCTGGGCCTGACAGCGCTGGCCAGTGCCGGAGACTTTGATCTGCTCATTACCGGCGATATGTCCGGCAGCACTGAGAAAAAGCTGGTGGAAACCTATGCCTTGCCGGATATAGAGGTGCTGGTGGTCAGCCACCACGGCTCCCGGTATAGCTCAAATATACGCTTTTTGAAGTCGGTGACGCCGGAGGCGGCAGTCATCAGTGTGGGCGATAACAACTATGGCCACCCGTCGGAGGAGACGCTCCAGCGGCTGCTGGCAGTTGGGGCGGATATCTGGCGCACAGACCAGCAGGGAACCATCCGCATCACCGTGAACGGAGGATAACATGGCAAAGGAGAAAAAAGAAAAGACCCCCGGTTATGAGGAATTCCACGACGCGCTGCAAAGCGGCGCCGTGGGGAATGTCTATATATTCCACGGCGAGGAGACGTACCTGATGCAGCAGGCGGTGGCGGAGCTGCAAGCACGGCTTGTGCCGGCGGGCTTTGAGGAGTTCAACTATCACAGGCTTGCAGGCAAGGGCCTGACTATGCAGGAGGTCGTCGAGGCGGCGGAAGCCATGCCTATGATGGCGGAGCGCACCCTGGTCACGGTGGAGGATATGGACCTGTTCAGGCTGGACGAGGCCCAGCGGGGAGCGCTGGTGGCGTTGCTGGAGGACTTCCCGGAGTACTGCACGCTGGTGTTTTTGTACCGGCAGATACCCTATAAGACCGACGCCAAGCTGAAGAAGCTCACCGCCGCCCTGGCGGAGCGCGCCCAGGTGATCGAGTTTGCCCAGCAGGGACAGCAGAAGCTGCAAAAGTGGGTGCGCCGCCGTTTTGCCGCTGCCGGGAAGGATATCGATGCAGGCACGGTAGACCATCTGCTGTTCACCTGCGGCAGCCTGATGACCGGTCTGGTGCCGGAGATCGCCAAAATCGCCGCCTATGCCAGGGGACCGAAGATCACAGCGGCGGATATCGACGCTGTGGCGGACCCTGTGCTGGACGCGCGGGTGTTCGACATGACGGACGCAGTGGCGGCTCGTGACTATGACAAGGCGGCGGAATGCCTTGCAGAGCTGCTGCGGATGCAGGAGGAGCCTATCCGCATTCTGGCGGCATTGGGAAAGACGCTGCGGCAGCTGTACACAGCCCGGCTGGCGATCGACGGCGGCAAGGACGTGCTGTGGCTGAAGGATTTGTGGCGTATGAAGTCCGATTACCCAGCTAAAAAATTGATGCAGTCGGCTCGGGGTGTGCGGCGCAGCTGGTGCCGTGAGGCGGTGAAGCGCTGCCAGACGCTGGATCATCGCATGAAAAGCGAACGAAACATGGACAATGAGGGCGAACTGAAGCTATTTCTCATGGAATTGGCAGGTGTGAAGTGAAGCCGCGGGTCAGGGAAGTCATCGTAGTAGAGGGGCGGTACGACAGAAATACGCTCCTGCAGGCGGTGGACGCCGCCGTGGTGGAGGTGGGCGGCTTCGCCCTGTTCAACGACCGGGAGAAGGCGGCGTATCTCCGCCGTCTGGCGGAGGCGCGGGGCGTGATCCTGCTGACCGACCCGGACGGCGCGGGCTTCGTGCTCCGCAGCCACCTGAAGGGGCTGCTGCCCCCGGACAGAGTAAAGCAGGCGTATGTCCCCGACGTGTACGGCAAGGAGAAGCGCAAGAGAAAGCCGGGGAAGGAGGGCAAGCTGGGCGTGGAAGGTATGACGCCGCAGGTGCTGACGGACGCTCTTCGCCGCGCCGGTGCCACCTTCGAGGGGGAGGACGCACCCCGCCGCTCCGCCGGTATTACGAAGGCGGATCTTCTGGGCAAGGGACTGATCGGCCCCGGCTCCGCCGAAAGGCGGGCAACGCTGCAAAAGGAGCTGGGTCTGCCCGCACGGCTGACCGCCAACGGGCTTCTGGAGGCGTTGGATCTCCTGCTGACCCGGGAGGAATTTGACGCCCTGTGAGTTTTTTGCAGGAGGGAGGGCAAACCTCTTGCAATTCCCCTCATGGGCGGTTATAATTAAAAATTGCTTTTGCACAATATTACGACATACAAGGAGTGTGAGAAAGATCATGGCCGAGGAAATCAAGACCCCCGAAACGGAGGAGTCCGGCAAAAACTTCATTATCAATTTCATCGACGAGGACATCGCAGAGGGTGGTCAGTTCCAGGGAATGACCGTCCACACCCGTTTCCCGCCGGAGCCTAACGGCTATCTGCATATTGGACACTGCAAGGCGCTGACCATCGACTTCGGCACCGCCGAGCGGTATAACGGCCTGTGCAACCTGCGTATGGACGACACGAACCCCACCAAGGAGGACGAGGAATTCGTGGAGGCCATCAAGCAGGACATCCACTGGCTGGGCTTTGACTGGGGCGACCGCTTCTTTTACGGCAGCGACTACTTTGAGGAGGACTACCGCCAGGCGGTGCTGCTGATCAAAAAGGGGCTGGCCTATGTGTGCCAGCTGACACCGGAGGAGTTCAAGGCCAACCGCGGCGACATCGGCATCCCCGCCGTATCGCCCTACCGGGATCGGCCCATCGAGGAGAGCCTGGACCTGTTCGCCCGTATGCGGGCCGGGGAGTTCCCCAACGGCGCCATGACGCTGCGGGCCAAGATCGACCTGGCCAGCGGTAACTTCAATATGCGTGATCCGGTCATCTACCGTATCAACCACATGAGCCACCACCGGCAGGGAAACAAGTGGTGCATTTATCCCATGTATGACTTCGCGCACCCCATTCAGGATGCGCTGGAGGGCATCACCCACAGCCTGTGCTCGCTGGAGTTCGAGGCGCACCGGCCCCTGTACAACTGGGTCATCGAGCACTGTGAGCTGCCCGCCCATCCCCGGCAGATCGAGTTTGCCCGGTTGGGCATCGACCACACGGTCATGTCCAAGCGGAAGCTGCGCAAGCTGGTGGAGGAAAACTATGTCTCCGGCTGGGACGATCCCCGTATGCCCACGCTGTGCGGCCTGCGCCGCCGGGGCTATACCGCCGCGTCCATCCGCAATTTCTGCGAGCGCATCGGCGTGTCCAAGGTCGCGTCCACGGTCGACTACAGCTTTCTGGAACACTGCCTGCGCGAGGATCTCAACCTCCATGCCCAGCGCGCCATGGCCGTGCTGCACCCGGTGAAGCTGCGCATCACGAACTATCCCGAGGGCCAGAGCGAGACGTTTGCCATCGAGAACAACCCCGAGGACGAAAACGCCGGCACGCGCGACGTGACGTTCTCCAACGAGCTGTGGATCGAAGCCGACGACTTCATGGAGGAGCCGCCGAAAAAGTATAACCGCCTCTACCCCGGCAACGAGGTGCGCATCAAGGGTGCGTACATCGTCCGCTGCACCGGCTGCGTCAAGGACGCGGACGGAAGCGTGACGGAGGTCCTGTGCGAATACGACCCCGAGACCCGCGGCGGCAACACGCCCGACGGCCGCAAGGTGCGCGGCACGATCCACTGGGTCGATGCACACAACTGCGCCGACGCCGAGGTGCGCCTGTATGATAACCTCTTCGCCGACGCCGACCCCGAGGGTGACGGCAAGGACTATCTGGCGTGCCTGAATCCGGACTCGCTGTCCGTGCTCACCGGCTGCAAGGTCGAGCGGATGCTCGCCGGCGCCGAGGCTCCGGCCGCGTTCCAGTTCCTGCGTCTCGGCTACTTTGCCGTGGATAATAAGGACTCGACCCCGGAGCATCTGGTCTTTAACCGGGCCGTCGCGCTCAAGGACAGCTTCAAGAAAGCCTGACCACAAGATCCTGTACCCTGTCCCTCCCGCAGAAAACGGGAGGGACAAGTTTTTGTGACGAAAATGTGAATTTGCTGTTGACAAGCACGAGATACGGTGGTATGCTGTGCAAGCTGATATTTTTAAGTCGGTACGAGATACTGGCAAGGTGTCACGGTCAATGGAATCACTGCGGGCTCTCCCTGCGCGTTGCCGCCTTGTCTGTATCCGGACAGGGTGTTTTTTTATGCCCGGAGGAGGGATCGCTGTGGAGCTGAAATTCAAGGCAAAGATCATGGACGAAGCCGCCATCGACCGTACGCTCGTGCGCATCGCGCATGAGATCCTCGAGAAAAACGACGGCACGGACGACCTGTGCCTGATCGGCATCCGCACGCGCGGTGTGCCGCTGGCCCGCCGCCTTGCAAAAAACATTGAGAAGATCGACGGCGTGCAGCTGCCGGTCGGCGAGCTGGACATCACGCTCTACCGCGATGATCTGTCCACGGTCGCGGACGCGCCGGTACTCAACCGGACGGACATTCCCTTCCCCATTGCGGGCAAGACCGTCGTGCTGGTCGACGATGTGATCTACACCTGCCGCACCGCGCGCGCAGCGCTCGACGCCGTGATGCAGCTTGGCCGTCCGGCGCGCATCCAGCTCTTTTCCCTGATCGACCGCGGCCATTCGGAGCTTCCGATCAAGGCCAATTACGTCGGCAAAAACATCCCGACCTCCAAGAGCGAGGTCGTGGCCGTCCGCCTGCAGGAAACGGACGGAGAGAACAGTGTCTGCATCCTCGAGAGAGGATAAAGAATAGATTAAATTTTCACGGGAGGAAAAAATCTATGAGTAAAAGCTCCATCGGTACCGAGCCGGTGTACGACGCACGTACACTCGGCAAGCCCAGAATGTTCATTCTGGGTCTCCAGCACATGTTCGCCATGTTCGGCGCGACCGTCCTCGTCCCGGCGCTGTCCGGCCTCGACGTCGCAACGACCCTGCTGTTTGCCGGCATCGGCACGCTGCTGTTCCACCTGCTGACCAAGGGTAAGGTCCCGGCCTTCCTCGGCAGCTCGTTCGCCTTCATCGGCGGCTACAACGCCGTGCGCACCATCGGCACGAACGCCGACGGCTCCGCCATTTACAACAACGACCTGCTGGCATACGCCTGCTTCGGCGTCGCCATCGCGGGCCTGATGTACATCATCCTGTCGACACTGTTCAAGATCTTCGGCGTCAAGAAAGTCATGCGCTACTTCCCGCCGATCGTCACCGGCCCGATCATCATCGCCATCGGCCTGACACTCTCCTCTTCCGCCATCACCAACTGCCGTGCCAACTGGCTCGTCGCCGTCGTCGCGATCCTGATCGTCATCGGCTTCAACATGTGGGGCAAGGGCATGGCCAAGATCATCCCGATCCTGCTCGGCGTGCTCGGCTCTTACATCTTCGCACTCATCGTTGATCCCGCGGAGCGCGCCTCCGTCGCCGCTGCCGTCAGCAGCGCCAAGTGGTTCGGCCTGCCGATCTTCTGGAAAAACAGCGTGTTCCACCTCTTCGCCGGCCCGGTCGACAGCGGCGTCCTCTGGTCCGCCGTGCTGACGGTCGTGCCGCTGTCGCTGGCCACCATGGTCGAGCACATCGGCGATATCTGCGCCATCTCCTCCACCTGCGGCAAGAACTTCATGGTCGACCCCGGCTTCCACCGCACCCTGCTGGGCGACGGCCTGGCCACCACCCTCGCTTCCCTCTTCGGCGCTCCGGCCAACACCACCTATGGTGAGAACACCGGCGTGCTTGCCCTGTCCCGCGTCTACGATCCCCGCGTGATCCGCATCGCGGCCTGCATTGCGATCGTCGTGTCCTTCTGCCCGAAATTCGCGGCCCTCGTGTCCGCCATGCCGACGGCCACCATCGGCGGCGTGTCCCTCGTGCTCTACGGCATGATCTCCGCTGTCGGCGTGCGCAACGTCGTCGAGAACAAGGTCGATTTCACCAACACCCGCAACGTCATCATCGCCGCGCTCATCCTCGTGCTCGCCATCGGCATCACCTACTCCGGCAGCATCCAGATCGGCGTCGTGTCCCTGTCGGGTCTGGCTGTCTCCTCCATCGTGGGCATCCTGCTCAACGCCATCCTGCCCGGCAATGATTACGAGTTTGATGCTGCCAACGGTTCCGATGCTCCGAGCAGCGGCAACCTGCAGGTCTAAAAAATAAATAGGAATAATTCTTAAAATTAGC
>OGYL01002835.1_pt1 | contig 11741 bp, 8 predicted proteins | sample 1576541 | NCBI WGS metagenome assembly OGYL01 (sample SAMEA3541551, study PRJEB24748) | human gut metagenome | biome: human gut; feature: human-associated habitat; material: faeces | place: China | collected 2012 | reverse complement strand
GTAATCGTAAATCATATCCCAGATTTCTTTCACTCCCAAGTTATAGAAGCCGGAAGTCGCTGGTGCCGCCACCGGCCTCGATGTTGCTCAGCCACCCGATCTGGTATTCCCGCTTCAGCACCACATCCATCACGTAGCTGCCGTCGTCCACCTTCCGACCGGCCTTCCGGTTGATGAACTCGCCGAATTCGCTCTGCTTGTCATATACCTTGATGCGCTGCACCGTATAGGCCGGCAGGTTGTCCAGCAACACCGTGTTGTTGCCCTTAAAAAAGTCCTTGCCGTTGAGCAGCAGGCTCTCCACCTGTTTGCCGTTCACAAAGATACGGCCGTCACGTTTCAGCTCGGCCCCCGGCAGCTGCTCCACCAGCGCATCGAGCATCGACCCCTCGGCCAGATTAAAGGCATCGGCGTTATAAATCAGGGTGTCGCCCTTGGTGTAGAATTTGATTTTTGTAGCCCTCACCACGGCCTCGCCCAGCTGGCGGGTTTGGGGAAGGCGCCGCATTTTCAGATTACCCAGACTGAAGTTCGGCTCGCGCTTGGCCACTTTCAGCGTAAAGGCCTTGGTCAGGGTGTGATAGTCCGGATGCGTCAGGCGCACGATGAAATTGCCCGAACGGACGCCGACCTTCAACGCAAAATACGCGTCGTACGGATTCTGCCCGCTCCCAGCCGGCACGGCAGTGGCAATGACCGTACTGTCCGGAGTCAGCAATTCCACCCGGGTTTTGTCAATCACCGGATTCATGGTAAACGCATCACAGGGCCACCCTATAATATAAAGGCTGTCTTTTCCATCTTTGGCCCAGACGGAATGAAAGCCCATTAATCCAAACGCAGCAAGCAATAAAAATCTAAAATTCATCATTTTTTATTTAGCAATCAGTCAGCACTATACTCAAGAAAATTTAATTCTGAAGGCATTTTTAGATGCCTTCAGAATTAAATCAGATATTAAAAAGTAAAAAGCCCAAAACCTTGCAACGAAATACCCGATCCATTAGTTGGATTTGTTGCCCCTGTCGGATTTGTCGGTTCCGTTGGTGATGCAGTTCCACAATCGCAGTTACAATTTGCATTATATTTGCAATCATTACATGCGCAATTGGCATTTCCTCCACAACCGGCTCCATTACATCCACAATCACAATCACAATTCGTGTTAATCTGTCCAGCTGGCCGATTTGAACTGGCACTAATCATAGCAAAACCACCCCTAAGCAATCCTTCCTGATCTGCTTCCAGAGGTTTCAAGTCTGCAAGACGAGATAATCTTTTTGTTACGTTCATAATTTAAACTTTTATATATATTTCTGCAATATTGCATTCTTTGTTTTATAATCTACATTCACTTCTCACTTAAAGTAGATATTAACTTTTGCTTCTTCAATATAAGTTCCTCAATACGACTTTTCAAATAATTCCGCTTATTTTCTTCTGTCAACCCCATATAACACGTTTCTATATTATTAGCCTCCAGTTTATTTTGCGTACAACCACCATTACAAATAGGTAAAATAAAACACTGCCTGCAAGCTTTATTATTATATCGAACAGTCATTCGTTTTTCAAATTTTTCATTCCAACAAATATGTCCATCTTCTCTTAAAAAGCCTTCTCTAACTTTTGGCAAAAATTCGCGAGCTGTACATTTAAAGACATCTCCATTATAATTTATTACAGCATAATGAGGAGAATCTGCATAGCATACATGGCGATAATGACAATCATCATTTTCAACATTAAAACCAACCATTTCAAAAGCTTCTTGAACTTTTTTCATTAAAGGCCGACTATTAGAAAGATTTTTCATATCCTGCCATACATGTTCAAACTTAATAGAAACCATATTAGGGTAAGTGTTTAATCCCTCATGAATAAAGTCTTCTAAGACATCATTGAATGTCAATATATTATCATAAGTATAATTAAAACGAACATATACCATATTACCATGTTGTAACGCTAAACGAATATGGTTAAGAATAATATTATATGTTGGTTTTTTATTTACACCCACACGAATTTTATCATGGGCCTCACGATTTCCATCAAGAGTAATTTGAAACGTAGGCTTCTGATAAAGTGGTAACTCATTTAAAGTCTCTATTACATGATTTGTGAGAAGTACTGCATTAGTGGTAAAGTTTGAATAAAGAGCAATCCCATTTTTTTTACAAATTTCAGCAGCAAAACGAAGAACTGGCAAGACATTTTCGTCAAAATATAAAAGAGGTTCCCCGCCAAAAAACGATATATTTAAGGTTTTCAACTTTGGTTCTTTTGTTTTTTCTTCAATTAAACGAAATATGGACTTTCGCGTTACCTCATCCATCACCTGAATTCCTTTATGCGATTCATAACAATACCAACACCGTAAGTTACAATTTAGAGTAGGATTAATTATAATTCCAAAATGATCGGATGCATTATCATTTTGTTCCCAACTACGAATAAGTTCTTCTCCTTCATCAATATCATCAGGTACAATAAAACGATAATTCTTGAGAACATTAAAAAAAGCAGGATATATTTTTTCAAGTTTATCTGGATGACTTATATTTTGATTATATATATCTTCCAATTTAGGATCAAGTACTAACATTCCCTCGCTCTCACTATTAAATAGTACGGTTTCTCCATTATAGGAATAAGTAGATGTAAATTTACTGATTTTCATAGAATCTTATTTCTGTTTTTTTAGTAATAACATAGTCTGTAATGTTGTCCCAAGTATTCCATCAACAAGGGTACAATTTTGAATTGTGATTGTTCGAGGCACATATGAAGGTGACTTCAACCATACACCGATCAATGGCATCAAAGATATATTAAAGAGTCTTTTCTCATAAATAGTGTTATAAAGATAAGCGTAATAAATGGCTTCTCGCTGATTACTAACTGCAAGTACTTCCAAAGCTTTTTTATTCCATTTGTCCAATAACTGTGCAGACTTTTTTTCCCATTTTATCGTCAAGCGAATTGACAAATAAGCAAGAACTCCAGCAACCCCCGTATCCAAACTCATATCTTCGATATTCTCTGGCGAAATTGCCAATAATTGAGAATCTATCCCATTTATTAATTCCTCTGGATAAAATTTCAAAAGCCCTTTATTATAAAGATAGAGCATTCCCCAGCCTATTCCGGTCAAACCGTAGCGAAAATTCCATGGCAAGCGATGTTTATTGACATCTTTTTCAATATCTGTATAAAGTTTATCTAAAATTTCATCATTATCAAATGAAGAACAAAATGCTTGATAATACAAAAGCCACAAAAATATTCCTGTTTTACCCTCCATTAATCCATCGTCTACAGGTACATTTGTTTGAATACATTGAGCTATTTCGGGTAATTTTGTGACAATACCTTGCATTGCTTCAGAATCGTATTCACGACAAGCTTGATGCATAAGTAAAACCTCTTCTATCTTCCGGGTAAAAATACTTGCAAAATAAGTTTTTTGTTTCTCTATTTCAATCTCATGTTCTTTAAATGCCTCAAGAGCCTCATACGCGAAATTTCTATAAGACACCATAGCTTGTGCAACTGTCATACTATACATTGTTACCGGGAAGAGTAGTCTTGCAATATACATAAGATTATATATAGTATCTTTTCCTAATATCAAATAAGGAGCTCGCTTGCGATAGATGTGCCCTATAACTACATCTTTTAATAACGTGCATCTTCCCCCTTCACACCATACTTTTAAACTAATGAACTGTTCATCTGCACCATAATTCCGCAATCCTTCAAGACCACGAAGACGAGTCCAATACGTTTTTGAAGTTGCATATGCGGCTCCCAACACAGAGGGTATATCCTGTGTTCGCTGATTTAAAGAAAATTCTTTATAATTCCATGTTATGTCAGGCCAAACAGAATCTTTCCCAAATGGCGAATAAGCCCCGAAAACAAAAGAACGCTCTTCATTCTCCTCAACCTCTCCCGTTTCCGTATCTTTGTATAAAAAACGCCCTTGGCAGCAAAGGAGTTGGCGATCATCTTCTTGTAATGCTTTTACAATGCAATTTGCCCAAGTCTGATCATAGAAACGCATATGAGCATCAAGTAAAAGGAAATACGGCGTCTTACACTTACTCACTCCAAAATCTCGTGAAGCAGCCACTCCTAGGCGATGGCGATTAACAAAATAATGAACATTGTATTTCTCTAGTGATTCACCATAATCATAGCCGTCAAAAGAACAATCATTTATGACTATAATTTCAACGGAATCTGCTACTGTTTTACGTATTCCCGAAACAGTTTTTTCTAATTCATCTCCTTCATTTAAAAATGTAATAATAATTGTAAGCTCTTTCGAACTTGGTGGTAAAGTTGTATTGATTGGCAAAGCTCGACTTGCTTCACTAGCAGTAACCCACTCTTCCAAATCTTCCTTCGCTCTCAATGCAGCCATACGTTGTTCTTCTCTATGAGTAAAACTTACATTAGTGCCTGTTATGCGATATTTTCCTATAACATCACGAATACTCATCATTTTCAACCCTGCTTTTAATGCCTGACACCAAAATTGATAATCCTCTGCATAAGTTGAATTCAAATCATAACGTAAATCTGCTACAGATTTTGCTCGCATCATCACAGTTGGATTAGCGAGGACTGTGCCATTCAATAAATCACCTACTGTTACAAAATCTTCCTTATAAGATATAATCTTATTATCCGGAATGCCGATACATTGTATAGCGCCTCCCAAGATATCAACATCTGGATGGGTCTCCATATAAGCAAACTGGCGTTCTAATCGATATGGAAGCATTATATCGTCAGCATCCATCCTCGCAATATATTTACCGGTAGCGTGACTCAACAAGTAATTCAATGAAGCTATATAATCATGCTCCCGCTCAATAAGTTTGATTCGCTTATCTGTATATGAACGTACTATTGCTGCGCTATCATCATCCGAACCATCATCCACAATCAACAATTCAAAATCCTCAAAAGTTTGAGCCAATATACTGTCAATGCATTCACCTACATAAGGTGCCACATTATACATGGACATACAAACGGATATCGGTAACTGCTTTTCCATTCTTACTGCTTATTATTAATACTCGTTCAATTCATGTTTCTCATTACCCCTACCCCATAATGGGGCGTAATAACAGTGTATGCAGCATGTAATGATGCCTGCAAAATATAATTATTTGCTCTTCGCAAACGTTTGCAAAATTACATAAGAAAAGTTTGAAACCCAAAGAAAAAGTTTTCCAAATATTTTAATAAAAAACTATAAATCAATTTGTTACGTAAATTTATCGTCAAAAAAGTTTTCTCATAATCAATAAAAATTTACACATTATCAAATACGACTATTCTGTAGTTTATTAAGTTAAGAACTAGCCATTTGGGGAAACACTATTTACAGTTACCTCACTCTGTCTTCCACAATATCCTATTCAAAAAAACATCAATTGTAAATATAAATTGATTGTACATAAACATGTTTTTGTAAGCATACTTTCTTTCATTTTCCTTCAAAAATCAGAATGAGATACGCCAAACGACCGGCGGCGACAATATGACATGATTTTCTCCCTTTTCCTACACATGCGAATGTTTATTTAAGTCGTAAGCCGTACAAAAGTACAAATTTTATTCAAGCTACGGGAAACGGAATTTCTAAAATTGAAAAGCACCCTGACGGACAGTCAAACAAGGCGGGACCTTGTTGAAACAGGAAGGGACGCTGTAAAAAGAAAGTCCGACCTTATCTTTTTTTTGCCCGGCTCCGTCGTGCCATATCTCCTGCACCCGCCCCCGTTGTCTGCCTGCAAGGACAAGAAGAGGAGAAGGTGCAGCAGGACAAGCCGAGGTGGAGCAAAAAACGTAAAAAGCAGAAAAAAAGCAAAAAAAATGTTTCGCGCTTTGCGGGAGTTCTGCTAACTTTGCACCCGTTTATTCAAAAAAAAGAAGTTCATGATACGCCAATGTGCTATTCTTTTCGGTTGCCTGGCTTTGGGCGAACTGATTATTTACCTGACTCACATTCCGCTGCCTTCCAGCATCCTGGGCATGCTGCTGCTCACGTTTTTCCTGAAGGCAGGCTGGATTAAGCTGCAATGGGTGCAAGGGCTCTCCGACTTTCTGGTGGCCAACATCGGTTTCTTTTTCGTGCCGCCCGGCGTGGCCCTGATGCTCTACTTCGACATTATCGAGGCCCAGTTCTGGCCCATTGTGTGCGCCTCGGTGGTGAGCACGGTGCTGGTGCTGGCCATTACGGGATGGGTTCACCAGACGCTGACCCGCGGAAAGAAAGGCCCTGAAACCAATGAAGGAAAGGAGGGCGAGACATGAGCTACGTGAACAACGAATTTTTCCTGATTGCGCTGACCTTTACGCTCTATTTTCTGGCCAAGCAGCTCAACAAGCGCACGGGCTGGGTGCTGCTCAACCCGATTCTGCTGACCATTGCGGCCCTGATTGCGTTTCTGAAGTTCACGGGCGTGAGCTACGACACCTACAACCAGGGCGGGCACCTCATTGAGTTCTGGCTGCGACCGGCCGTAGTGGCCCTGGGCGTGCCCCTCTACCTGCAGCTGGAAACCATCAAGAAGCAGTTTCTGCCCATCCTGATTTCGGAACTGGCCGGCTGCGTGACGGGCATCGTGTCGGTGGTGCTGATAGCCCGGTCGATGGGTGCCTCACGCGACGTGATTCTCTCGCTGGCGCCCAAGTCGGTGACCACGCCCATTGCCATGGAGGTGACGCGCGCCGTGGGCGGTCTGCCCTCACTGACGGCGGCCGTGGTGGTATGCGTGGGGCTGCTGGGCGCCGTGGTGGGCTACAAGACAATGCACGTGGCCCACGTACACGGCAGCATGGCGCAGGGCCTGTCGATGGGTACGGCGGCCCACGCCGTGGGTACGGCCACGTCGATGGACGTCAGCCGCCTGCACGGCGCCTACGCCAGTCTGGGCCTGACGCTCAACGGCATCCTCACGGCCCTGCTCACCCCCACCATCCTGCACCTGATGGGCTTTTAGCCCCCTGAATAACCATGAAATTATGGCCCCGGCCTCCCACAAAGCAGCGAGGAGCCGGGGCTTATTCGGTGTGTTTTTTGTACCTTTGCCGCGCAGGGACGGCCCCGAAAATCCGGTACTCCCCCGCACGAGAACAGAAAAAAAGATGAATCTCCACAACGGCAAGACATGATACTACAATACCAATATCTCAAACCCCGCCGGGGCGGCCTCGCGGCACAGCTCGACGACCTGGCGGCACAACTCGACCACCTCACGGAAGGCGGCCGGCAGGTGGTGGCCGCGCGCGTGTACTTCAGCGACCTGCAGAACCAGGCGGACACCTACGCCGCCCACGCCCTGAGCCGGCGGCTGGACAAGGGCTTCGTGAGTCTGATTGAACAACCGCCGCTTGACGGCACCAAGATATGCGTGCTCGTGGCCAGCGCACCGAAAGGAAGTTTCAGCACGGAGGGCACGCCCGACAGACGCGTGGTGAGGGAAGACGGCTGCATCCACCTTTACCAGCGCGCACGCCTGACGCCCGACGAGGCGCGGGGGCTGAGCGTGGAAGAACAGACGGAACGGCTCTTTGAGCGCCACATCGGCTGGCTCAGGGAGTGGGGACTGAACCTGAAGGACCACTGCCACCGCACGTGGATTTACGTGCGCGACATCGACCACAACTACGCCGGCGTGGTGAGCGGCCGCAACCACGTGTTCGGCCGCGAGGGCCTGACCACCGACACGCACTTCATTGCCTCGACCGGCATAGGCGGCGACGGCCCCCACGCGGAAGCGGCCGTATGTATCGACTTCTACTCCACCAGCGCCCACAGCGGCATACAATACCTGCAGGCGCTGGACTACCTGAACCCCACGGCCGAATACGGCGTGGCCTTTGAACGCGGCACGCTGCTGCACCTGCCGGAGCAGACGCACGGCTTTATTTCGGGCACGGCCAGCATTGACCGCCACGGCCGGATACTCTACCCCACCAGCGTAGAACAACAGACGGAGCGCCTGTTTCTGAACATCAGCCGGCTGCTGGAAGACGGCGGAATGACGCTGGAGGACGCGGCTTACTTTACGGTGTACCTGCGCGACGTGGCCGACTATGCCGCCACGGCCCGCTACATGCAGCAACACTACCCCCACACGCCGTGGTTCATTTCTCTGGCACGCGTGTGCCGCCCGGGCTGGCTCATCGAGGTGGAGTGCCACGCCACACGCCCGCAATAGCCCCGCCACTCCCCCGGAACTCACGATATACATACAGAACAAAAAAAGATACGCCGTCCGGCCTGCCTCCTCACCCCGTAGGGTGGAAGCGGGCCGGACGGCGTTCATGACATTCTGAGGCGGCGGATTCGCGCGTCAGCCCTGCATGAGCTGCAGAATCTCGCGGGTATTGTCGGGCGTCAGGCGCACGTAACTGCCCACCTGCGGCCCCTTGAGGCGGTGGAGCTTGTCGGTAATCGTGTCCACGTCGGGACGCTCAATGCCCAGCTGCGCCAGCGTGACGGGCAGCCCGAGGCCCTGCCAGTAGCGGCGCAGGCAAGCCACCCCCTCGAGGGCCGTGACCGTGTCGTCGGACGCCGGCCGGACATCCCACACGCGGCAGGCAAACTGCACCACCTTTTGCGGATGATGGTGGGCCATCCAGGTGAGCCAGGCGGGGAACACCACGGCCAGGCCGGCGCCGTGGGCCACGTCGTAGAGGGCACTGATTTCGTGCTCCAGGAAGTGGGAATACCAGTCCTCCTCGCGCCCTACGCCGCACACACCGTTGTGGGCCAGCGTGCCGCTCCACATCAGGTTGGCGCGGGCGTCGTAGTCGTCGGGGCAATCCATTACGCGCCGGCCCTGCTCAATGATGGCGCAGAGCAGTCCCTCGCAAAGACGGTCGGTGGTTTCGCAATGGGGCGTGTTGGTGAAGTAGCGCTCCATGATGTGTGCCATCATGTCGGCAATGCCGCAGGCCGTCTGGAAGGGCGGCAGGGTGAACGTCAGTTCGGGATTCATGACGGCAAACACGGGGCGCAATACCTTGGGCGTGCGCAGACTGACCTTGACGAGGCCCTCGCGGCGCGTGATGACGGAATTGCCCGAACCCTCGCTTCCGGCGGCGGGAATGGTGAGCACCACGCCCACCTTGAGGGCACGCTCCACGGGGACGTTAAGACCGTAGAAATCCCAGAAGTCGCCGGCGTAGCACACGCCGGCGGCTATGGCCTTGGCGGTGTCGATAACCGAACCGCCGCCCACGGCCAGCAGGAAGTCGACGTGCTCGCGGCGCGCCAGACTGATGCCCTCATACACCTTGTCGTCGAGCGGATTGGGCTGCACGCCGCCCAGCGTGACGCAAGCCAGGCCGGCCTGGAGAAGCTGGTCGGTCAGCTGCCGGAGCAGGCCGCTGCGCACCACGTGGCCCTGCCCGTAGACCACCAGCACGCGGGTGGCACCATACGCCCGGCACAGCGCTCCAGCCTGCTGCTCGGTGCCCCGCCCGAAGACGAACTCGGTGGGGCTGTAGAAACTGAAATGATTCATAAGCTCAAATCTTGTAACGGTTTTCAAGTCGTACCACAAAATTACGCAATAATCGCGTGCAGCCGACGCCCCGGCAGTCAAAAAAAACACGGGGCGTCGGGCATGACACCCGGAAAAGGGGCGTTTTTTCAACCGACACAGACACAAAAACTTCAGGCACAACGACTACAGAAAGAATATTTTTCCGTAATTTTGCACCCTGAAACAAGGTATTAGACACAATTTTATTCATATGAAAGATATTCGTAACATCGCCATCATTGCCCACGTGGACCATGGTAAGACCACGCTGGTGGACAAGATGCTGCTCGCAGGTAACTTATTCAGAGCCAATCAGAAAACAGACGACCTCATGTTGGATAACAACGACCTGGAGCGCGAACGCGGAATCACGATCCTTTCGAAAAACGTTTCCATCAACTACAAAGACGTCAAAATCAACATCATCGACACCCCGGGACACTCCGACTTTGGCGGTGAGGTAGAACGCGTGCTGAACATGGCCGACGGATGCCTGCTGCTGGTTGACGCTTTTGAAGGCCCGATGCCACAAACGCGCTTCGTGCTGCAGAAAGCCCTGCAAATCGGATTGAAACCCATCGTGGTGGTCAACAAGGTGGACAAACCCAACTGCCGCCCCGAAGAGGTGTACGAAATGGTGTTCGACCTCATGTGCGACCTGAACGCTACCGAGGAGCAGCTCGACTTCCCGGTGGTTTACGGTTCGGCCAAGAACAACTGGATGGGTGAAGACTGGCAACAGCCGACGGACAACATCAACTATCTGCTCGACAAGATCATCGAAGTCATTCCCGCACCTCACCAGCTGGAGGGTACGCCGCAGATGCTCATCACCTCGCTCGACTACTCCAACTACACGGGCCGTATTGCCGTGGGCCGCGTACACCGCGGTGTCATCCGCGAGGGCATGAACTGCACCATTGCTCACCGCGACGGCACCACCGAACGCACCAAAATCAAGGAAGTACAGACTTTTGAGGGCATGGGACGCCGCAAGGTAGAATCGGTAGAGAGCGGCGACATCTGCGCCGTAGTCGGCCTGGAGAACTTTGAAATCGGCGACACCATCTGCGACTTCGAGACCCCCGAACCGCTGCCCCCCATCGCCATCGACGAGCCTACCATGAGTATGCTCTTCACCATCAACGACTCGCCGTTCTTCGGCAAGGAAGGCAAATACTGCACCAGCCGCCACATCAACGACCGCCTCGAAAAGGAACTGGAAAAAGACCTGGCCCTGCGCGTAGAAAAAACCGAAGGCGCCGACCGCTGGATTGTTTCCGGCCGCGGTGTGCTCCACCTCTCCATCCTCATCGAGACCATGCGTCGCGAGGGATACGAGCTGCAGGTAGGCCAGCCGCAGGTCATCATGAAAGAGATTGACGGCGTGAAGTGCGAGCCGATTGAGGAACTCACCATCAACGTGCCCGAGGAATTTGCCAGCAAGATGATTGACATGGTTACCCGCCGCAAGGGCGAAATGACCTCGATGCAGAACCTGGGCGAGCGCGTGGACATTGAATTCAACATCCCCTCACGCGGCATCATCGGTCTGCGTACCAACGTGCTGACCGCGAGCCAGGGCGAAGCCATCATGGCCCACCGCTTCAAGGAGTACCAGCCGTTTAAGGGCGAGATTCAGCGCCGTACCAACGGCTCCATGATTGCCATGGAGAGCGGAACGGCCTTTGCCTATGCCATCGACCACCTGCAGGACCGTGGAAAATTCTTCATCAACCCGCAGGACGAGGTATATGCCGGCCAGGTAGTGGGCGAACACGTACACGAAAACGACCTCGTGGTCAACGTGACCAAGGCCAAGCAGCTGACCAACATGCGCGCCAGCGGTGCCGACGAAAAGGCACGCATCGTGCCGCCCGTGATTTTCTCGCTGGAAGAGGCGCTGGAATACATCAAGGAAGATGAATACGTGGAGGTAACGCCCAAGAGCATGCGTATGCGCAAGGTAATCCTTGACCATACGGCCCGCAAGCGTGCCGATTTAATTTCGGAAGTTTTTCAATCCGGTAATTGTTCATATCTAACGGGTCAAAATTTTGCATTCCTTTTTCCATGAAAACTCGTTTATAGGGTTATTTTTACCTTGTATATTGCCGTTGCTTGCGAGTGGGCGTATTTCCATTTCTCCATTCTCTTCCA
>OGYL01002832.1_pt1 | contig 11751 bp, 6 predicted proteins | sample 1576541 | NCBI WGS metagenome assembly OGYL01 (sample SAMEA3541551, study PRJEB24748) | human gut metagenome | biome: human gut; feature: human-associated habitat; material: faeces | place: China | collected 2012 | reverse complement strand
TCGTCGAGGACATCGCCGACGGCATTGACGGCGACGACGGCACCGACCTGAAGGTTTCCTCGGCGGAAAACAGTGAGGGATTTACATTGAAGCAAAGACGAACGGCGGCGCGTCTGCGATGCGTCAGTCTGCGGAAAATACCGCTTTCCATGCTGGCGCTTGCCGCTTTTTTTCTTCTCGGCGCGCTCCTCGGCGGCATGGTCGCCGCGCGCGGCGCGTCGGCAATGGGCGGCGAGTTGCGCCGATATCTTGAGGGCTACCTTGCCCTGCGCATCGAGGGCGCGCCCTCCTCCGCGGCGGTCTGGCAGACGATGGTCTGCTTTTTCCGCGCGAGCGCGGCGGTGTTCCTGCTGGGCTTTGCCTCCGTCGGCGTGGCGCTCATTCCGGCGGTGTGTGCCGCTCAGGGCTTCCTGTACGCCTATTCGCTTCTTTGCTTCGCCTCGGGTCTGGGGCAGGATGGATTTTTCCTGCTGCCTGTTCTCTTCGCGCTGCGGCTGATGCTTGTGCTGCCTTGCACGCTGCTGCTCGGCAGCGCCGCGTGGGAGACCTCGCGCGGTCTTGCGGCCTTATCGGTCGGCGGCGGAAAGCGGGCGAAGGGCGTGACCTACGGAAAGCGGTATTGGTCCCGTTTCGGGATCGCGTGTGTGTGTTTATTTTTTGGCGCGGCGCTGGAGCTGTGGTTCATTCCACGCATCCTGTCGCTTTTGCTGCGCTGATCTTACGGAAGGAGGTGTGCCGGATGGCGTCCGATTATCTGAAGCTCTATGAGGATTATCTGCGCGAGGAAAAGCACGCCTCCGAAAATACGCTCAGCTCCTATCTTCGCGACCTGCGCCAGTTTTCCGAGCACCTTGCCGCCCAGCGGGTGACCGATCTGCGCAAGGTCAAGACCGCCGCCATCAGCGACTACGTCGCGTGGATGGGCGGCAAGGGGAAGTCCGCCGCGACGGTCACGCGCGCGCTGGCCTCCATCAAGTCCTTTTATGCCTTCCTTGCCGAGCGCGGCGAGATCAAGACCAATCCCGCCAAGGGCGTCGCCGCCCTCAAGGTCGAGCGCAGGTTCCCGGAGATCCTGACCGGCAAGGAGGTCGAGCTGTTCCTCGACCAGCCCCGGTGCGTGGACGCCAAGGGCTACCGCGATCACGCGATGCTCGAGCTGCTCTACGCCACCGGCATCCGCGTGAGCGAGCTCATCTCGCTCGACGAGAGCGACTGCAGCCTTTCCGCCGGCTTCATCCGCTGCGAGAGCAAGGGCAAGGAGCGCATCATTCCGCTCTATCCCGCCGCGGTCAAGGCACTTTCGGATTACATCAAGGATGTCCGCCCTCAGCTGCTGGCCGATCCCGAGGAGACGGCGCTGTTCGTCAACATGAACGGCGAGCGCATGAGCCGTCAGGGCTTTTGGAAGATCGTCAAGCACTATCAGGAGATGGCGCAGATCGACAAGGACATCACGCCGCACACGCTGCGCCACTCGTTCGCCACGGCACTGCTGAAGGGCGGAGCCGACCTGAGGGCCATACAGATGATGCTGGGACACGAAAGCATATCGACCACGGAGATATACACCCACGTGGATATGACCACCCTCAGACAGGAGATACTGGAACACCATCCGCGCAACATCATGTATGCCGAAAGGCAGAAAGAGAATGCGGCGGACGGAAAATCATAAGGTAAGACAGAGACGCTTTTAAATGTTTAAACATTCATAAAAAAGCCTCTCTGCCTTTTTTATTGTCATCAAACGGCTTATGTTTAAATAAAAAGAGGTAAATTTGCAACTTGAAAATATAACACGTCAAAATTAAAGTCTATATTTTATGAAACTAAGAAAAATCTTGGTGGCAGTCCTCGTATGTTTCGCAGGACTTGCCCAAGCCCAGATGCAGATGCCCACGATACCGGTAGATCCGGACGTGCGCATAGGTAAGCTGGACAACGGACTGACGTACTACATACGTCACAACAACTGGCCGGAGAACCGCGCCAACTTCTACATCGCCCAGAAAGTGGGTTCGATACAGGAGGAGGAGAGCCAGCGCGGTCTGGCACACTTCCTCGAGCACATGTGCTTCAACGGCACAAAGAACTTCGAGGGAAATGAGGTCATGAGATACTGCGAGAGCATCGGCGTGAAGTTCGGACGCGACCTGAACGCATATACCTCAATAGACCAGACAGTGTACAACATCTCCAACGTACCGACCGACCGTCAGTCGGCTCTCGACTCTTGCCTGCTCATACTGCACGACTGGGCAAGCGAGCTGACACTCGACCCGAAAGAGATAGACAAGGAGCGCGGAGTGATTCACGACGAGTGGCGCATGCGTTCAAGCGCATCGGGCCGTATGTTCGAGCGCAACCTGCCGAATCTCTATCCGGGTTCAAAATACGGCCAGCGCTATCCTATCGGTCTGATGAGCGTAATAGACAACTTCAAGCCGAAGGAACTGATAGACTACTACCACAAATGGTATCATCCGCAGAACCAGGGCATCATCGTTGTCGGCGATGTTGACGTAGATCACGTAGAGGCTGAGATAAAGAAGCTCTTCGGAGACATAAAGAATCCGGAGAACGCAGCGCCTGTAGTTGACGAGCCTGTGCCCGACAACGCCGAGCCTATCGTCATTATCGACAAGGATAAGGAGCAGCGCAACAACATGCTCGAGGTGATGATAAAGCACGATGTGTTCCCTGACTCACTGAAGAACACCATGGCTTATATGGTATATCAGTATGTAAAGGACGCTGCCGTGAGCATGCTTAACAACCGATTCACCGAGGCTGCGCTCAATGCCGACTGCCCTTACGTGAACGCTATGACAAGCGACGGCACCTACATCTTCGCAAAGACAAAGGACGCATTCGACTTAGGCATCGCTCCGAAGGACATGAGCAAGACTGCCGACGCGCTGAAGGCTGCATTCGTAGAGGCACGCCGCGCCGCTGAGTTCGGATTCACCGCTACTGAATACGAGCGCTACAGACAAGACTATCTGAGCTCGCTCGACAAGCAGTACAGCAACAAGGACAAGCGCTACAACGAGCAGTTCTACAGCCAGTATCTTGGAAACTTCCTCACAAACGAGCCGATTCCGTCTATAGATTTCACCTATCAGACAATGAAGCAGGTTGTGCCGATGATTCCGGTAGATGCTGTCAATCAGGTAATGAAGGAGCTTGTGCCGGCCAACGACAGCAATCTCGTGATACTGAACTTCAACATCGAGAAAGAAGGCAACGTTTATCCTACAAAAGAAGCGCTGCTGGGAGCCCTCAAGGCTGCACGTGCCGAGCAGATAACCGCATACGTGGACAACGTGAAGAACGAACCGCTCATAGCCGAGAAACCGAAAGCCGGAACAATAAAGAGCGAGAAGAAGAACGACAAGTTCGGATATACAGAGCTGAAACTCTCTAACGGTGCCACAGTGGTACTGAAGAAGACCGACCTGAAGAAAGACCAGGTGCTGCTCAAAGGTGAAAGCCTCGGAGGTGAATCGCTCTACGGAGAGAGCGACTACGTGAACCTGAAGGTGTTCGACGACGTAATCGCATCGAGCGGACTCGGAGCATTCTCAACGACCGAACTGAGCAAGGCGCTCGCCGGAAAGATTGCCAACGTAAATCTGACAAGCGGCGGACACATGCACATAGACGGTTCGTCAACTCCTAAGGACGTTGAGACAATGATGCAGCTGCTCTATCTCTACTTCACAAACATCAACAAAGACCAGAAGTCATTCGACAACCTCATGAAACAGTATGAGGTAGTTCTGAAGAACCGCTCACTCTCACCGGATGTTGCACTGAGCGACTCGCTCACAGCAACAATGTACGGCCACAACCCACGTCTCAAACCGCTGGTTGTTGAAGACCTGCCGAAGGTAAGCTACGACCGCATCCTTCAGATTGCAAAGGAGCGCACATCAAACGCTTCTGAATGGACATTCACATTCATAGGCAACTTCGACGAGGATTCCATCCGCCCGCTCATCTGCCAGTACATCGCATCTCTGCCGGTTAAAGGCAAGATAGAGAAAGGCAAGGTAACATCAATCATACAGAATGGTGAGATCGTAAACGAGTTCAAACGCAAGCAGGAGACTCCGCAGGCTACAGCCTACATGATATGGAACAACTACAAGATGCCTTACACTCTCGAGAATTCCGTACGCGCAGACATCGCCGGACAGGTGCTGTCGATGATCTATCTGAAGAAGATACGTGAGGAAGAGAGCGCTGCTTACTCAGTAGGCGCACAGGGCATTGCCTCAATATTTATCGACAAGTCACACCGCATCACACTCTTCGCTTACTGCCCGATGAACCCTGACAAGAAGGAACTGGCCGTGAAGATAATGAACGAGGAGGTGAAGAACCTCACAAAGACATGCGACGAAAGCATGCTCAAGAAGGTTAAGGACGTGATGTTGAAGGATATCGACGACAAGAGCAAGACAAACAACTACTGGCTCAGCGTGATAGACACTTACCGTAATAACGGCATTGATATGTACACCGACGCCAAGAAGACCATCGAAGCTCAGACCACTCAGAGCATCTGCGACTTCATGAAGGAATTCCTTAAGCCGGGCAACCACATCTCTGTTATAATGATGCCGGAATAAGAACACTTTCATGTGCCGTGTTTCTCCGGCACATGAAAGTACCGCAGACACGACGTCAGAACGTTCTGCGAAACAAGCAAAATAAATCCCGTGAGACGAGACATGTCTCCCGGGATTTATTTTTTACGTTACATTCACCGCGACACTCACAATCGGTATATTTCAGAAACATAAACCACAATCGGACATTAGAACACTCAAAGGTTCTTCTTATTTCTGAAAGGAAACTCTTTGGAATAAAACGACAGATGCATACATCTGTTCTTATGGGCTGGAAAAGGCTTCCGCATATGGAAAGACTCTTATATCTGCATTGCGGAAACAGTAAATCCGACAACGGACAAGAGGGAACGGCTATTACGGTTTTTCACAAGGCGGATTTAATCCAAACAGATAATCAGACGTCATCTGTGTTTCGCACTACTGTCAGGCAGATTGTTTTCCGCTTTTGTAAAAACTGTAGCAGAGTGCATCAGGAAAAATCGGGCAACAAGATGACACCTGCTGTGCGGAAAAGGAATGAAGGACTGACAGGAGAATATAAATGTATGACCGGCGTTTTAATGGCTGATTCGGGTTGAATGTAGCCGGAGACATGGCTGCAAGACAAAAGAACATATGTCTCCGGCGGACTGACGCCACGACTGTGATATGTAGACAGCTCAGAAAGACATCGCTGCCGGCAGAAAGTGGAGATGATAATAAAGACGTCTGACTATAAGGAATTGCAACCATATCTTTAGAAAAGCGACAATTTCCTTAGAGTAGAACATGCCCACCCGACACTTGATTTTACATCTCCACAAGGCTGACGCAGACATACCGTAAGACGGTAAATCCGTCCTGTTTTCACGACAACAAAGTGTATGAATATATCAAATAGACGTGTAATATATTCATCGCAATACATATTTTATATAATGTGGCAAAAACAGGTGCGACAATACAAACATGAAAAAAGGTTGCACCCCAGAAACGGGGTGCAACCATTACTAATAAAACTATGAAAGAATTATCTTATTTTGTCTTTACTGCTGTATCCTTACCGCGCATCTTACGGCCAAGCGTAAAGTAAGCGATAGGAGCCGCAACGAATATTGAGGAGAATGTACCGAACACAATACCCAATATCATGGCAAGCGAGAAGCTGCGTATACTCTCACCTCCGTAGAAGAAAGTGACAAGAAGTACGAGCAGCGTAGCGGAACCGGTGTTGATCGTACGCGCAAGTGTCTGGTTCAAAGAATCGTTGAACAGCGTCCATCTGTCACGGTTGATGTACAGATGCATGTTCTCACGTATACGGTCGAACACCACCACCTTGTCATTGATAGAATAACCGATTACAGTAAGAATGGCTCCGATAAACGTCTGGTCGATCTCAAGCGACATTGGTACAAGACCCCACAGCAACGAGTAGACGCCGAGTACGAATACCGTATCGAATGCGAGTGCTGCAGTGGAACCGATTGAGAAAGCCACATTGCGGAAGCGCAACAGAATATAAAGGAATATTGCTGCTATAGCCACCAGCACACTGATAATGGCACCATATTTGATGTCCTTGGCTACAGACGGACCTACCTTGGCACTGCTTATGATGGAACCGCCCTCACGTATGTCCGGATTTCTGAACTTGGAGATGTCCTTCTGCGTGATGAGACCGGCTGACGAAAGCGACTTGAAGAGTATGCTCTCCACCTCGGCATCCACATTCTGGTCGTTGGACTCTATCTTATAGTTGGTGTTCACACGGATGGTCTTGCCGTCAACACCGATGGCTATGGCACTGAAAGTGGATTCGCCGAAAGCTCCGTCGAGTGCTTCACGAACCTGTTCGGGCTCTACCTTCTGCTCAAAACGCAGCACGAAGTTGCGTCCTCCGGTGAAATCGATGCTCTTGCTGAAGCCGCGCCAGAAGAAACTGATGAAGAAAACAACCGTAAGTACGCCCCATATTACGAACGAACGTTTGTAATTTCCCATGAAATTGAAGTTTGTATTCTGAGGCATCTTGCGCGAAATAGCGGTAGAGAATGTGAGGTTCTGCCACTTGTCACGCTTCATCTGACGGTCGTAAACAAGGCGTGTCATGTATACTGCGGTGAAGAAAGAACAGCAGATACCGATGATGAGGGTTATGGCGAAGCCTCTGATAGGACCTGTTCCGAATACCGCGAGAATCACACCGGTAATGATTGATGTCAGGTTGGAGTCGAAAATGGCAGAGAAAGCGTTCTTGTAACCGGCCTGTACTGCCGACTTCACACTGAGACCTCTCTCAAGTTCTTCCTTTGCACGTTCATAAATGAGCACGTTGGCATCGACCGCCATACCAAGAGAAAGGAGCAGACCGGCGATACCCGGCATGGTAAGAGCCGTCTGGAACGAACTCATGACACCCAACGTGAAGAACAGGTTGAACAGCAGAGCCATATTGGCGAGCATTCCGGGAATAAAGTTGTAGAGCACAACCATATAAGCCATGAGGATGATGAACGCTATAACGAACGATATCAGACCCTGTTGTATGGACTGAGCTCCAAGCGACGGACCTACTATATCTTCCTGTACGATACGCGCAGGAGCAGGCATACGTCCTGACTTAAGTGTGTTGGCGAGGTCTTTTGTATCTTCGATTGTGAAGTTACCTGTGATTGATGAGCTACCGCCGGTGATTTCGTTAAGAACGCGCGGTGCTGAATATACGCTACCGTCAAGTACGATTGCGATAGCCTTACCGATGTTGGCCTTTGTCAGTGCAGCCCAGCGGCGTGCACCGTCAGAGTTCATTTCCATGCTCACCTCAGGAGCACCTGTTACGTGGTTGAACTGATCCGTAGCGGTTGTAACCACATCTCCCTCAAGCGGAGCGCGTCCGTTGGTTGATGTAACCTTTATGGCGTGCAGCTCGAACATGTTCTTTACAGAGAGAGCGTCTGTCGGTTTGGCACTCCAAAGCAGCTTGCAGTCTGAAGGAAGAATCTTCTTTGCCATTGCCGAATAGATGATTTTGTTCACTTCGGCAGTATCGAGTACGTTGGCATAACCTACAACACTGAGTGAGCCGGCACCTGTTGTGGTGAGCATTGAGAGCAGCGGATTGGCCTTCTTTGCCTCTGCCGATACTTTAGTGGCAGATGCCTGAGTTGTCTCACCTTCCTTGTTTGCAAGTTTGAACTTAGATTCCTGTGCCTTTGCCGGAGCCTTTTTCTTGGCAGCTGTTGTGTCAACGGCAGTGGTGTCTGAAGTGTTGGAATTGTTGTTTGCCAGGTTCTGGTTGATCTGTACGAGATAAGGAATTATCTCCTCTGCATTGTATGTCTCCCAGAATTCGAGGTTTGCGCTACCCTGAAGGAGGCGGCGGATACGCTCAGGCTCGCGGATACCAGGCATTTCAACCATGATACGGCCTTCCTGTCCTTCGAGTTTCTGGATGTTAGGCTGTACGACACCGAACTTGTCTATACGTGTGCGGACAACCGTGAAAGAGTTGTCGATGGCTGACTGGATTTCCTCACGCAGCACCTTTTCCACCTCGCTGTCAGAGCTCTGAGGCGAAACCTTGCCCTGAAGTCTCTGTGTTGCGAAGATCTCAGAGAGGTGATGTCCGGGAGCATTTCTCTTGTAAGCCTCGATGAACAGGCTCAGAAAATCCTTCTGGCTTGTCTCTTCCTCAGCCTTAGCCTCATTGATTGACTTTACGAAAGCGGCGTCGGTCTTATACTCAGCAAGTGCTGTCACTACATCCGGAACACTTACTTCAAGGATAACATTCATTCCGCCCTTAAGGTCAAGGCCGAGTCCGATCTGTGTCTCAAGACAATCCTGATAAGAATAAATTCCGAGATACTTAACAGAGTCTTTGTAGTCCTGCTGTGCAATCGGGTCTTTTATCTTTGCCATCTGGCTGTCATAATAGCTTGTGGCAACCGAGAATGACAAATAGAAGATGCTTGCAAGCGTCAACAAGACAGCTGTTACAATTACAATTCCTTTGTTTTGCATTTTGATTGATTATTATTAATTATTTTATTTTTCTGTGTATAGACGTGCAAAGATAATATTTTTTTCACATTAAGAAAAATTTATACACTTAATTATGTATATTTTAAGGCATTACGAAGCTTATTTCTCCATATCGCTGCGTTTTTTCAACCAGCAGATTATAGGATAGTGATCGGAGGCCTTTATTTTGCTGTCAACGAGGCAGCGGCAGGGCACCCAATCGTCCGAACACATGATGTTGTCTATGCGTACATAAAAACCGCTGACATGATAGGATATTCCCGGTCCGTTGCCGCTGGCTACATAGCAGTCTGTAAGCTCGTCGGCGATGACACGGCGGGTGTAGGATATAGGGCTGTCGTTGAAGTCGCCGCACAAGATTATGCTCTCTCCCTTATGGTCGCGGATATATCGTGCCACGGCGTCGGCCTGCGGAGCACGGACAGCCGAGGCCATTCCGAGCTTGTGCACGAGTTTCTGCGACTCGCTTCTGACCGAATCCTTCTCCATCTTTCCTTTCATCATCGACTTGAAACTCTTTTTCTCATCAGACGAAAGACCTATCGATTCGAGGTGGTTGGCTATGAAGATGACGGTGTCACCATGCACGTCCAGACGGAACGCGGCGGAATGATTGTTTTTCGATTCGTAGTTTATGTTCTCCTTGCCCACGATAGGGAACTTGCTGAAAACGGTTATCTCGTCAGTGCTTCCCGATGGTTTCACCGTGTCGCTGTAAGCATACAGAGTGGCCATCCGCTTGTTTATTATGTCGCGCTTCACCTTTATCGTTCCGCTTTCCTGCAGACACACTATGTCGGCATTCTGCTCAATGAGGTAATCCAGAATACGGCACGGCTCGCTGACGTCGGTCCAGTCCTTAAAGGTCCATACGTTGTATGACAGCACTTTTATGGTGCTGTCGGGCAGAGCCTTATTGATGTTCAGCGGCGCATAGACTCTTACGGGAGCATAACACACGATGAATCCGACGAGAGGAATGATCACCCGCCGGACACTGAATATTATCCAAAAAGCCGTGAAAGCTATGTTTATGCACAAGAAGACCGGGAACGTCAGTCCGATGGTGGACAACAGAGTGTGATCCACCGGATTGAACCTGTCGCTGTAGCCCACGAACAACATGACGAGAATGGTCGCGATGTTTGCTCCGGCAACGACCTGCAATGTTATTTTTCCAAGACTCTTCATCTCAGGACAATATCTAACTCCTGTTGCTGCTGTCGAAGAGTTTCTGCTTTTCTTCCTTTGTCAGGCTGTCGTATCCGTTGCGCCTTATCTTGTCGAGTATTCTGTCTATCTCTTCCTGGTCGGCTTTCTTGCGCGCGTTGTAGTCCCAGTCGGGATTATTATTCACCGAAGAGCGGCCCGCGTCGTTCCTATAGCCAGTCTGACGCTTTGCCCTGCGTCTCTCCCACGAGGCACGCATGTTGTCGAAGAACTGCATGCCGCTGTCCATTCCGTAGCCCGAGCCCGGATGTCTGCGCCAGTAGCGTATCATCAGATAGCCGAAAGCCATACCTCCGAGGTGTGCCAGATGGGCCACGCCGTCGCCCGGTGTGCTAAGAGCCTGTATCACTTCGATGCCCGCATATATCAACACGAACCACTTGGCCTTTATCGGCACCGGTATGGGAAAGATGAAAATGCGCTGCTCTGGGAATATCATTCCGAAGGCGAGCAGTATGCCGTAGATGGCGCCCGACGCACCGACGGTGGTCCACATGTTGAGTCCTTCGGCGTTATACTGCGCCACCTGGAACAAGTCGAGTATGCTGACGCCCGGTATCTGCGAGCTCGCAATGATGTGGAACTGCACAAACTGCGCCAGCTCCTGGAACAGTCCGGCACCCACACCGCAGACTATGTAGTAGAAAATAAATTTCTTAGGTCCCCATACATTCTCCACAACGCATCCGAACATCCATAAAGCGAACATATTGAGAAACAGATGCATGAATCCGGCATGCAGGAACATGTATGTGAATAGCTGATAGAAATGGAAGTCCGGAGCAAGGAAGAAATGCAGTCCGAACATGTCATTCAAGTCAATACCACGCCCGAGCGCCATCGTCGCAAGATAGGCGATGACATTGATGATCAGGAGGTTCTTGGTGACTTTTGGAATATTGAGCATACGATATATGTATATTTAAAAAAACACGAAGGCAAAATTACGAAAAAATATCTGTTATACTGAATAAAACAGGGGCTTATACGCCTTTTTTTCGAAAATTTATTCACTTTTTTCTGTTTTTTGTTTGATTTATAAAACTATTGATTTATATTTGTTCCCGATAAGGATAGCAACAAATAAATAACAACATATTTAATCATTTAAAATTCATAATTATGAACAAAACAGAATTGATAGAAAAGATCGCAAGCGGCGCAAACCTGAGCAAGGCTGACGCTAAGAAAGCACTTGATGCTACCGTAGAGGCTATCAAGGCAGCTCTCATCGAAGGCGATAAGGTTCAGCTCATCGGCTTCGGTACATTCAGCGTCAACGAGCGTCCGGCTCGTGAAGGTATCAACCCTGCAACAAAAGAGAAGATAACAATCGCCGCTAAGAAAGTCGCTAAATTCAAGGCAGGCGCAGAACTGGCTGATGCGATCAAATAAAAAGGGAAAAACTATCAGTTAAAAATAAGAAAAAGGGACGTGAATTAATTCATGTCCCTTTTACTTTTTGTCCTTGGTTGTATCGCCGCGATGCTCTGTCACGGCATGACGGCAAGAAAAATCAGCCTCAACACTTACGATTTTTCTTGACTTTATTTTGACAAAATATTTTCGCAAAAGAGGTGTAAACGAATGTTAAACCGTATATAATACAGGACATTTGGTATAACACCGTCTTTTGATATACCCCATAACGTAGTCCGGAAAAGTACGTTTCGCTTTCTGATATTGCCCATTTCGTGGTGCGATAAAGCCCATATTAGAGTGCGATATTGCCTATTTCGGCTCCTGAAATGGCCTATTTCGCAAGCCGAAATGGTGCTTTTCGCAAAGTGATAAAATAGTCCTTAAATATAAATCATTGATATTCAATATATTATAAAACTCTCTTATTTTTCGC
>OGYL01002830.1_pt1 | contig 11758 bp, 2 predicted proteins | sample 1576541 | NCBI WGS metagenome assembly OGYL01 (sample SAMEA3541551, study PRJEB24748) | human gut metagenome | biome: human gut; feature: human-associated habitat; material: faeces | place: China | collected 2012 | reverse complement strand
GGGGGCGGTGGGCCCCATTCCCACCATGACGCTTACCCGCCTGGCCACGAAAATCGACGTGCAGTGGGACGTGGCCGACGCCGTTGACAAGGGTTATACGGACATCCGCCTGACCGACTTCAGTTTTCACGGCACGACCCGTGGCCGACTGTTTCCGGATGTGGGCGGCAGCTTTACGCCCGGCGCCGACCAGACGTGGACGTTTACCAACACCACGCCCGTCAGCCAGCGCAACGGGCGGCTGTATCACTACACGTTTACCGACGGACAGACCCGCCCGACAATTACCTTTAACATTTCGGGAAAGCAGGACGGTACGACCGACATCAGCGGCAACTACACCATGGCCTTCCAGTCGGCGCTGCAGCCGGCCACGTGGTATAAGGTCAACGCCACCGTCAGGGGCATGACGGCCGGCACGAACACCTCAATCAGTATCTTTAATTAAATGACGATTACAGCGCCCCGCTTCTTCTTAACGGAACGGGCGCATCAACCGAAAATACAAAAACAGACACCTTACCATGAAAACAAAGATGCGAAACATACTATTACGACTTCCGGTGATGTTTCTGGCCTTCTTCCTGGCCGGAACGGCAGCGGCGCAGAGCAAAATTTATTACGTCAGTTCGCAGGCTACGGATACCGGCGACGGCTCGTCGTGGGCCAATGCGACGACGCTTACCAAAGCCTTGGATAAGGCTGTGGCCGGCGACCAGATTTGGGTGCAGGGCTTTGAGACGCTGACCGGCGACAATCTTTACGTGGCGCCCAAGGAGGGCTTTGCGGTGAAGTCGGGCGTGCAGCTTTACGGCGGCTTTGCCGGCACGGAGAGCCGGTTGAGCCAGCGCGTCACGCTGGGCAAACCCTATCAGCTGAAGTACCGCTCCGTGCTCTCGGGCGACATCCTGCGGAACGACACGGTGGGCAGTGTTGACCTGATTTTCCCGGCCAACGGGACCCGCTCGGACAATGCCACCCACGTGTTGAGCGTGAATCTGGATCCGACGCAGGCTTCGGGCAACAACAATACGTACCCCACCGTAATCAACGGTTTTTCCATTGGCAACGGTCAGGCTGCCGGCACCGGTGACGCCGGAAAAGGCGGCGGTATTTACGTTTATGGCGACAACAGCAAGGGCGGCGTTTTTCGCATCGAACGCTGCTTCCTGATCAGCAACTATGCCACGCAGGGTGGTGCCGTTTACGTGGATGCTTCGGTAAAGAGTGTGAATGGCGAAACGTCGCTTATCAACCAGAGCGTCGTCTTTAACAATGCGGCCGGCGACCGTGCGGCGGTGGAGAACCAGGCCGGCGGAATCTATCTGGCCGGTGAGGCCACGGTGGTCAATACGTCAATCTTTAACAATGGAAACGGCGGCGTGCGCCTCTCCTCCGGCAGTAAGGTGGTCAACGCCACCATTGCCCGCAACACGGGTGCGGGTGTGGACATGACGGCCGGCGGTTCGGGTGACGCCCATGTGTATAACTCCATTATCTGGGGCAACACGCAGCTGTATTTGCAGAATGATCCGGGATTCCGAAATTCGGCATACCATGAGGTGGTCAGCAGTGACCCTGCAACACCGGACGAAAACGGCAACATTTACGTGGCCAAGGAGAACCGCGGCGACAAATTCGGCCCCATGTTCGACGCGCCGTCGCTGAAGACGAGTTACGACCGCGACTTCAACTGGCGCGAGTCGGCCTATCCGCTCTGGTCGTGGAATGTGCTTGAAGGTTCGGTCATGATTGACAAGGGTTATAATAACTATTATGACCAGAATGTTTACGGCAGTGAAGACATGGCCGGCAACCCCCGTATCAGCGGCAACCGTATCAGTGTGGGGGCCTATGAGTATCAGTATCTGCCCGCCACGCGCATCCGCTACGTGAAGCCCACAGCTACCGGCACGGGCGACGGCTCGTCGTGGGACAACGCCTCGGGCGACCTTCAGAAGATGATTGACGACCTGGCTGACAACAATGTCTCACAGCAGGCCGGCGAGGTGTGGGTGGCCGCCGGAACCTACAAGCCGCAGTCGCAGCTCATCAGCGGTATGAACTATTCGGCATCCTTCCGTATGCGCGACGGAATCAGCGTGTACGGCGGTTTTGCCGGCAACGAAATGTCCAAGCAGGAGCGTGCCAAAGGCACCATGCCCTGGGACTTTACAAACGTAACCGTACTCGAGGCGGCCTATTATGAGAGTAAGCTGGCATGGACCAATTCAAAATGGACCGTGGGCAGCGATTCGCGCCACGTGGTGTGGTTCGCTCCCATGTCGGGCGAGTCGGACTTTACGCGCATCACCACGCTTGACGGTGTTACCGTTCAGGGCGGATATGCGCAGGGCAATACGGGGCTTGACGACTTCAAGACCGATTGCGGCGGAGGTGTATATATGGACGGCGCCAATGCCTACCTGTCCAACTGTATTGTCCGGGAAAATTATGCCACCGGCAATGGCGGCGGTGTGTACCTGAAAAACGGCCGTGTGCAGACGTCGCTGATTTACAATAACAATGCCGACGCCGACGGTGGTGCCGTGTACGTGGAAAACCGCGGCCTGGTTCACCGCTCGATGCTGACCAACAACTCGGCGCTCAATGGGGCCGGTGTGTACCTGTATAACGGTGCGGAGGCCAGTTCGGACGACCCCGACCATCCGGAATACCTGATTCTGTCCACCTGCGTCGTGTCCAACAACACCGTAAGGGGCAACGGTGCTGTGTACTGCGACAAGGGCGGCGTGCTGATGCAGAACACCATCACCAACAACGAGTGTGTGACGGCTACCGACGCCACCGATGTGAATGCTTCGCAAACGGGTGGCATCTATGTCGATGAGTACGCGCTGGTGCTGAACTCCGTGCTGTGGAACAACCAGATGCAGGGCGGCACCAACATCCCGATGTATGCCCGCAATCCGTCGGCCGCGAAGGTGCGGTTCCTCTACAACGCCATTTCGGGCGTGAACAATGCCGTGTGGAACAATACGCTGCAGGAGCAGACGCTCTCGCTGGTGGATGAGAATGCCGGAAAGCAGGACGACGGCACCAGCATCGGACCGCGATTTACGGAGCCTGCTGCCGATATGAATTTTTCCCTTAATACGGATTATGGCGTACAGGACGAATGGAAAGACGGCCTCATCAGCTATTACTGGAAACCCATAAGCGGCTCAAACCTTTGGGCACGTGGTATGGCGCTCGGTCAGCTGCCGAGTGAAGTGGTGCTCTCTCCCGAGCTGGACATCGAAGGCAAGGTCTACGCGCAGAAGCCGGCCGTGGGCGCCTTCAGTGTAGGTGCGCCCGGCATAAAGCATGCTACCGTGGGCGACTCGCTGGTGGTGTATGTCGACGTGAACTGTACGGAACCCGACCACGACGGAAGTTCATGGGCTACGGGTTTCCGCTCGCTCAACAATGCCATCAGCTATCTGGCCGGGCTGGACGCAGCTACCGTGGGAACGAAAAAACTGGTGGTGCGTGTGCTCGAGGGCGACATCTGGCCGCGTTATGCCTTTACCAACAACGACCCGAAAACGGCAACCATCACCGTTCCGGTTACGACAAGCGGACAGCCTGTTTATTTGTATGGCGGTTATCACCGTACGACGGACAACAACACCGTGATTCGTGACCCGCTGACCTACCGTTCGGTTATCAACGGCAACACCGAAGGCAAGGACATTACGCAGGGCCTCTATCATTGCATCACGGTAGAGAGAGGGGCCAAGCTCGTGCTCGACGGCTTCCATGTCATCAACGGTTATGCCGCCGGCGAGGCCAGCCGTCAGTATGGCGCCGGTTTGCTGGCTCATGCCGGTTCGGAAGTTACCGTGCGTAACTGCATCTTTGAGAACAACACGGCGCAGGAAGGCGCCGCCATTGATGCCCGCGAGGCTACGCTGACGATGGAGAACTGCGTGGTGAACAACAACACCAACACAGAAAATACATCGGCAGTTATTAATAGCGATTTGGGTAAGACGACAATGCATCATGTTACGATTGTAAATAACATTGGTGCTGCTGTTGTAGATGAAAGTATTCTTTCAGGAACTTCGTTCTCAAAAGGGAATACAAGTAAAAATTCTATTGATACAGAGTTGGCAACGAAAGGGGCAGACGGTGCGAAGAATTTTGCTAACCCGACTAACACCGCAGGCGCAACTCTCGGCTTCGACACCTACTTCGGTGGTTATTCCTCCTTCCGTCCATTGACAAGTTCAGATGTTGCTGCTAATCTTATTATTAACAAGGTTGTTAATCCTGTAGACGGATTGTCTAACGACATAATGAACAATGAACGCAACCTCGGTGGTGTTCCTGACCTCGGTGCGTATGAGGCAGATTTACCGAAAGCAGGTATGGTTATTTATGTTCGTGATTATGGAGTAAATGATCTTTCTACCGATGGTCGCGATGGCTCTTCATGGTCTAATGCAATAAATGGTCGTGCAAATTATGGAAGAGAAGACGGTATCGAACATGATGATATTACAGACTTAAATGTTTATACAGATGCAAATAATTTTTATATTACAGGTTTACAATACGCTGTTAATCAAGCGTATTTAAAGATGGTGAAACGTGATGAAAAAAATGACATATCTTATCAGTCTGCAGAAGTTCCTGGAAATAAAAGTGGAACAAATAGAAAAAAAGTTAGCTATCCAATCTTAGATGAAGTATATCAGAATGGTGGCGAAAAGTATAATCAGCGTATTGAAGTCTGGGTAGGAGCTGGAGAATATGTAAGTAATACAGGTCTATTTATGCGTGATGGAGTGGATGTGTATGGAGGATTTCCTAGTACGGGAAATCCTGGAGAAAGTGATAGAAATCCCAATAATAATCAAACTATATTAAAAGCAGGAAAAGAAGGACCTAAATTAAAAGGTAATGGAGATGGAGATAGTAGTATGGCTTATTATGATTTGAATGAATCATATGAAAATGCTAATAAAACCCGTCGAGTTTTGACTCAGCCGATGCCATATTATGGTTTTGGAGAGAATGGACTTGACGTAGAAAGAACAAATAAAGAAGTTACTGGTTTTAAAGCTAAAACTACGTGGAATGGTTTTGTCATTACAGGAGGTAGAACACATATTAATCATCAACGTGAAGGAGGAGCTGGTGTTGCATTGCGTCAAAACTCAGTTTTAGAGAATTGTGTAATTAAGGATAATATTAATTCCGTCATAAGTTCAGGCCGTGGTGGTGGTATATTCTGTAATGGTGGAACATTGATAAATTGTAGAATTGAAGAAAATCAACTTGTTCGTCTTAGTGGAACCAGAACTATTTTTGGGGGTGGAATATATTTACGCTATGGGACGACCTATAATTGTGTTTATGTAAAAAACAAATTAGCGGACACAGATATTTATTCAGGTTGCGATCTGGGTAGTGCAATATATATAGAGTGTGGCAATTTTTATAATAATACAGTTGCTGATAATTCTGGAAGTATAGCCTTAGGTATTGGTAAATATTTTCAAGAGAGTCAATTGAATCTGATTAATTGCATTATTTATAATAATACACATCCTGCTTATAATGGAAGTGCTTATGCAAATACTGTTCAGATTGGGCGATTGAATCAAGGAAGTATAGCTGAATTATCAATAACTAATTGTTGTATTCCAGAAGGTTCTGTAAAGATAGTTAAAGATTCTGAGTCTGGTTATGGAACATATGTGTATAACACAGCAGAAGCAGATCAAAATAATTTGAAGATAGATGGGAGGATTACATCCGATCCAAAATTAGTTAATCCTGATGCTGATAATTATGAACTGTCAGCAGAATCTCCGTGTATTAATGCTGGAAAATCAGATAATTTATACAATGAAGGGAATGTTGTTACGTTGCCTTCTACAGATATGAATTATACCAATCGTATTAAGGATTGTACGATAGATATAGGTGCCTATGAACGTGATAATCAAGATAACGTTGAACCAGATGCAAATGGTTATTATTATGTAAATCAAAATGGTGCAGGTACTGCAAATGGAAGTTCTCCAACCAATGTGGCTTGTGCCATGAAATTGCAAGAAGTTCTGAATGCGGCGGGCGAGCGTGCAAAAAAAGGTCTTCCTGCTATTGTTAAGGTTGCTGGTTATGAAGATGCTTCGTTTGTTTACAATGCCAATACTTTGGCTTCAGCAATTGATCCGCAGAGTTATACTTATGTCATTCCCGAAGGAGTTACTCTTATGGGAGGATATTATGATGGTAATTATAACGATGGTGATTATGAAGAAGGCAGTGGATGGGATGACGCCACAGGTGACAATATGCGTAATCCGATGAAGTTCCGAACCGTGTTGAGTGCGATAGCCAAGCCTTCTCAGGGTTCGACAATTACGCAGGAGGTGAACGGTTATCATACGGTGACTTTTGGCGCTTGGCCCGGAACGGCGGCTTTGACTAAGTCTGCCATTATTGATGGCGTATGGCTGGAGGATGGTAGCGCCACTTCGTTGGCCGGTGCCGGCAATCCGAATACGCGCGGTGGTGGTGCCATCGTGCCGAGTGGTGCCCATGTACGCAACTGCGTGGTGCGCAACTGTGCGGCCACTGAGGGCGGCGGTCTCTACCTTATGCCGGGGGCCACGGTGAGCGGTACGCTGATCATGGACAACAGCGCGGAGAATGGCGGTGGTGTTTATGCTGACAGTACTAATGTCAAGGCCGACAGCCGTGCGCACATCCTCTCCTCTACCATTGCCGGCAACACGGCTTTTACCAGTGGTGGCGGCTTGTATATGGAGGACGGTGCCGTGATGAATGTCAACACCGTGATTTTTGGCAACACGGCCGGTTCGGACAAGAACGTGAGCGGTGTTACCAATACGCAGTTTGCTGACAACAAGCTGAGTTCGGTGTACGGAATTGATGGCAAGAAGAATTTCTATCCGTTCAACGACTGCTTCGTGGAGACGCAGGAAATGCCGTCCGATTTCGAGAATACGAGACTGGAGAGCGATTCCACACTCTATTTCACGGGCGACTTCTATCAGCTGAAGGACTACTCACTGCTCATCAAGCACGGCTTGAAAAATGAGTATCAGGAAAAAGAGACGCAGGCAGATCCCAGCTTGGTGACCACCTTCAATGTTGCGAAAAGCGATATTATAAGCCGTCTAATGAGCGCACTACTACCGCTGCCGTTCCGCATGACCAGCGTCTGTACTCGTTTGACGTACCGCAGAATGTCAGCATTTATGGTGGATTTGTAGGAACAGAGAAATACACTTCTGGTTCAGTATCATCCGTTCCTGGAATGAGTGATACATTTACAAATATTGAAGGAGATGATAAAGATCTTACAGGTATTCTGAATGAACGTACTTATTCCGACTTCAATCAGAACGGCATCAACGAGCCGTGGGAGCTGGCCAATCAAACCATCCTTTCGGGGCAGATTAATGCTTCCAGTACAGCGCAGAATGCTTACCATGTAGTATTTACGGATAAGGGAACCGCTACGACTGTAAATCCTGTCGTATTGGACGGCTTGACCGTGATGAACGGCGAGACTGACAATCAATTGTCTAAATTGTCTATCAGTACAGATGAGAATGAGCAGGGCCGAGGCGGCGGAATCTACAGCAATGGCGTAACCTATACCATCAGTCGCTGCCGTCTGCTGAACAATACAGCCGTGCGTGGTGGTGCCGTCTTTGTTCGTGATGCCGACCTGAACCTTTCGGGTTGTATTCTGGCCGGAAACAAGACGGTAGAGAATAAGGCTACTGATAATACACTGGCCAGCCGCGGTGGTGCTGCCTATGTGTCAGGTATATCTATGGCGGTCAATTTGCGCGCAGCGAACACTTTGTGGGCAAACAATGAGTCGGCAGGAGAAGGAGGCGCTATCGGTACGAATTATGCAGAAGGCGTGTCAAGCTCTCATGACCCGCTTCTTTACATTATGAATAATACGTTTGTAAGAAATAAGGCGATAACTAATCCTGTGATTTATACGCACAATGGCAAAAGTAGCATTGTGAATACTTTGCTTTGGGGTAATCTGGGAGATACTTATCAAAATCCTACCAATTTGTCGACAATTTATGACGTGTCTTATTGCGCCAGCGACGTGGATTATGTCGGCAAGTTTGCCTCAACAAATCGGAACCATAATATTCTGCTTTCTACCGACAATATGGGCGACAACGGTCCGCGCTTTACCAACCCGTCCACTGTGGCCGGTGCGGATGGTAATTCTGCTTCGAACCTGTGGAATCCGGCCGCTATATCTGTGCTGACGGATGCAGGTGACGGAACGGAACATAATGGCGATCAGTTAAATAGTTCAGAAACAGATCATACGCCTAATGGAACAACCGGCGCTTATCAGAATTGGTTTACGGAAAATGCAGATGTAAAGGAGGCCTATATTACGGATGGAAATTATTCTCGTTATTCCGGCCCTCGTGGTGATAATAACGAAGAATTATGTAAGCCTATTGATATTGGTCTTTACGAGTATCAGTATGTGTCCAACTTCTCTACCATGCTGAAAATATATGTTGATACGCTTTCTGTCGGAAATGGTTCGGGCGACAGTTGGGCCAATGCCACCGACGACCTGCGCGGAGCCATTGTCGGTGCATCCAATCCGACTGTCCAAGCCGGTACCAGAAGAATTTTTGTACGTGACGGGAAATATACCTGGAGCCGGCTGTCGGCAGGTTCGGCCTATATCCTGAACATGTCAGAAAATTCGCTGAGCGACTCGCTGATTCTGAAAGGCTCCTGTACGGGTAGTGGCGAGCAGCAGGATTTCAGCAAACCCACAGTCGTTCGCAATGATGTGGAAACTCGCATTCTGATGTCCGTAACAGCCAATGGCAAGGATGTTGTTTTCGAAGGTTTCACGTTTGCCAATCATTCTGCGTCTAAAACTGCCAAGGGCATGGAGGTTAGTGTCAAGCCCAGTGGTTCACTGACGTTGAAGAATTGCGGATTCCGTCAGAACCCTGTCGGATTGAATGTAGAAGAAAACAGCGGTCCGGTATTGATATACAATACGCTCTTTGCCGACGGCGGTACGGGTCTGGCTGCCGACGAGCGGACCACGGTGGTCAATGCCACCTTTGCGCAGAACACCACTGACCTGACCGGCACGCCGAAAGGCATATATAATAGTGTGGCCTGGAAGAATGGCACGCAAAATCTGACTACTGATACAGAGAAAAAGAATGTGGCTATTCCCGGTACGGTAGACAACGATAATGTGCTGGAGGGTCCCAACTTTGTAGACCCCGACAACGCCGACGTGATGAGCCGCGACTACCGCATCCGTCCCAACCTGTTGCTGCTGAACAAGGGTAACAAGAAGCATTATACGGATTATGCTTTGGGATTGACGGCAGCAGATGCTGCAATTCCGGCTGACGAGAAAGACCTGGCCAACAATGCCCGTCTGACGGGTGATGAGATAGATGTAGGGGCTTATGAGTACGAAGCTACCCTGAAACCCATTGTCTACGTAAAGGCCGACCTGACCGGTACGGCCGACGGTAACAGCTGGACCACCGCCCTGGGCGACCTGCAGGGTGCCGTCGACCTGGCTGGTATCTACGTGAACGGAAATCCGGGCGAGCATGCTTACGTATTTGTACACAACAACTACTACCGCGACGCCGGACTGCTCAACCTGTCGATGCCGGGCGTAAAGGTATATGGCGGCATGAACGACGAGACCTCTGCTGCAACGGATGTAAGCGGTATCGTGTCCGACCTGCTCACCCAGCGCAAGGGTATGCTGGAGTCCACCGGCCGCTCGTCGTTGCAGGACGTGACCCTTGGAACCGATGTCGTAGTGGACGGTTTCGTGGTGAACGGTGCGGCTACGGTCAACAACGGTATTCTTTCAACCTCCATTCTCAATGGTGCCGTGGCGGGCCAGTCCGACGGCGTGCTCTACAACTCGCTTGCTCTGAACAGCGTGTCGGGCGTCAAGGCCGTTAATGTGACGGCCACGGGTACGATTGCAGACGTAACGGGCAGCGGCAACAACCGTACGTCTGTCAGTGAAACCAATGCTTACGTAACGGACGATTACTGGAAATATCAGCTGATGGAAACGGATGATGCTAATCTGGATAAGGGTACTGATGCCATTACGCAAACTTGTATTGATAAGGTAGGCCACAGCCGCGACCTGATAGGCAACCAGCGTATCCGTAACGCGGTGGATAACGGTTGTTTCGAAACGTGGAACATTACCGGTAACTATACGATTACGTCTGCCGACAAACCCGTTGGCAAGTCGGTGGTTTACGTGCGTAAGGAGCAGGAACTGCAGATTCAGAAAGCCGATGATGGCTCTCTGGTTTATCCGGCCGGCCAGTACTTCAGTCCCGGCTACCTGCTGCTGGAGCATCATGCCGGTTTGCGCGGTTGCGGCAATTACATCAACCTGACCAACTTTGCCGTTGAGCGCGACGTAAAGGCCGGAGGCAATGATTTGACCGTAATGCCGTTTGACGTAACGGACGTGACTCCGAATGCCGACTACAGTCTGAAGCGCTACAACGGCAGTACACGAGCTGCCTACGACTATACGTTTGACGACAAGGACGGCAAGGCATGGGAGACCCTCAGCCAGCCGGGTGGTTCCACTGAAGGTTTCCTGATTACTTCGGACAACGACATGACCATCCGTTTCAGCGGAAATTCCTATTCCGAGGGTGGCGTAGACAAGAGCGTTGTGCTGATGAAGTATAACTTCAACGATCCGTGGACCTCGACCACTTCAGGCGGCAACCGCTTTACCCACAAGGAAAACATGAGCTGGAACCTCTTCGGCTCGCCCTACCTTTGCGCCATGAACTATGGCGACATGGCATACGGCCGTGTTCTCTACGGCTATACGGCCGATACGTATAAGACGGTCAATACCGCCAACGAAACCGCAGGCTACATTCCTGCCGGCGACGCCGTGTTTACGCAAACGGCTACGCTTCGCGAAGGAGAATCCGTCAGCATTGCGCTGCCTTCATCCTCCGGCCGACAGGGCGATCCTTATGCTTCGTCGGCCCGCCTGCAGCTGACGCTGAGTCCGGCCGAGGCCACCCGCGCTACGGCCGACGAGGCTCCTGCATCCGACATGCTGCAGCTGAATGCCGTGCCGGCCGACGAGGCCCGTCAGGACTTTGACCTCGGCGCCGACGGTGTGAAGTGGATGAGCACGGCCGCCGTGCCGCAGCTCTACGCCGTACGCAGCGGCAATCGCTATTCGCTCCTTTCGGCCGTCAGCGAGGAGGGCGAAACGCCACTGGGCGTGACTGCCTCCAAGGCCGGTACTTACCAGCTGGGCATTGCCGGCAACGAGGGTTACGAAACGGTGGAACTGACCGACCATTTGACGGGGCGCACCGTTGACCTCACCGCCGCTCCCTACACCTTTACGCTTCCGGCCGACACCTGTATCGACCAGCGCTTCACGCTCCGCTTCCGCACGCTGGATGACGAGGGAGCTGACGGCGGCATCCGCATCAGGCTGCAGGACGACGGCAGCATCTGCGTGAGCGGCCTTGAGCCCGGCCAGTGTATACAGGCCTACAGCGTGGGCGGCCAGCTCGAGTGGAAGCACGTGGCCACCGAGAGCCAGTGTGTCTTCCGCCTGCAGCGCGGCGTACATGTTGTTGAGGTGCGTGAGGGTGGCACCAAGCGTGCCGTCAGCAAGCTCATGGTGCCTTAGTTGCAGTACACCCGCGGGTTGTGC
>OGYL01002824.1_pt1 | contig 11777 bp, 9 predicted proteins | sample 1576541 | NCBI WGS metagenome assembly OGYL01 (sample SAMEA3541551, study PRJEB24748) | human gut metagenome | biome: human gut; feature: human-associated habitat; material: faeces | place: China | collected 2012 | reverse complement strand
GAAATTGACAAGGAATATGAAGCTCTCAAAGGTACTCGCATGGAGCGCAGCTATACAGATTCACGCCGGCTCCGTCATCGGGACAATCTGGCAATGATCTCGCCGCATAATTTCACGGTATCCGCGGGACCGTTCACTTTGACAGCCCTTGTGCCGGCCTTCGCCGCGGGATAATCATTGCCGTCGGGTTCCATCCGGTCTCCGATGAACACGATCTGGCCGACCTCGATATCGAGAATATCCGCGAGTTCACGGACGGCGAACGACTTATCGACGCCACGCTGCGAGATATCAACACTGCTGGAGCCTCCAGGTCTTACTTCAAGATTCGGTAGTTCGGCAGCAACCGCACAGGCCAATCGGTTCTTCTTCTCGTTGGTGGGGTCCCAAGCCTCCTTGGCCTCGACGGGGGCAAGCTGCCCCAATGCGGAAAAGGTGATCTGACTGCCTCTGTCCTCGATGCGCTCGCCCCAGACATGAGTGGCCCAAATGCCTTGCTCACGAGCATTCCGTTCCAGCGATTCCTTCGCCTTGGCACGGTCCTCGTCGCTTAGATCGTGGGAGAACACTTTCCCCCACCGTTGCCCGTCCCACCGGTAGTAGCGGGTTCCGCTGGTCGGCATGAGGTGAAGTTTCGACTTGTCGGCATGGTCGGACAGCCTGTCCACCACCTGACTTTGCAGCAACGAGTATTTGCCGCCGGTGATCACCGCGACGTCAATCAATGATGTCAATGCAGAGAAGCATTCGGCCATGTCCGCTTTCATAGGTTTCTTGGACCGCGCCAACGTGTTGTCGAGGTCAAACCCAATCAGCCGCGCGCCTTCGCACAGCATGTTGACATCAACGATGTTCCAATAAGGTACGGAAATATCCGCCATGATCATTTCTCCCCTTGTCGAGCAGCCCATACCATGGTATCGCATGTTTCGAATAAGCCCTGATAAGGTAGAAACCATGCAACAGATGCCTTGGGAGACCCCGATATACCGCAACCGCCATGGACGTGGCACGCGTACGCCCATGTTTGGTACCAGACTGCCCCGGTACCGTACCAGAAGCGGTATGTTCGACGATATGCTGGTGGCGCAAATCCGCAGACTCAACGGGGCATGGCCTGAGCTCATAGCTCCGGTCCAATTCGCTGTGGAGGATGTTCCGCCATCCGATCCCGCGCCTTGGGAGGACGTTCCGCATCTTGGATCGCAGTCATTTCCCGCCGGGCACGGCATTCCACCCCGTATCGTGCTGTACCGCATGCCGCTGCAATCGCATGCCCGTAACCGTATGGACCTGCAATTCGCAATCAGGGACGAGGTGGTCTCACGTCTGGCGGAAATCTACGGACGCCGTCCGGAAGAAATAGATCCTGATTGGGGCATGTGACTTTCAACGGACAACAGTCATATCCTGATTCGCCCAGACCTGCTCTCTGGCCTCCTTCAAATCGACGGCGCCGATGATGGCAAGTCCGGCGAGTTTCGCACCGGACACATCTTTCTGTCCGACACGAAGATTCCAGACCACGGCTTGGGCGGGATCCTTCAAACGGATGGCGGCGACATCGCCATCATTAATATCGGCGATGCGCACCGACGTCGAGGCCGAGGGACGGATGGCGATTTCACGCCTGTCCACTTGTTTGCCGTCCGTGTCGTAAGCCGTCACGATCGCGGTCCGATCCCCATCCGCGGTGTTGACGAAGCCTACCGTCGCGGTGGATTGGTCAGGAACCGCGATGGCGGAGATCTTCGCCGGAGCGGACGCATTGACTAGGGCGAAATCGGACTGCCCATCGGGGCCATCGTCTGAAATCTTCGCCGTGGCAGACACCGGTTCGGAAGCGGCTATGGCGATGCCGGTAGCGGATTTTGGAACGTCTCCAAGATCGATGGCGGACGCGCGGTTCGCCTTCAGCTCCTGCTGATTGGTCTGCTGTGCCCCCTTGGAGTCGATCCAGGATACGGTGACATCCGTTTTGCGGGACGTATACAGGTACAGTGTCGCATGGTCTCCGCCATTCAAGCCGTAGAGGGCCAGAGATTTCGCGAAAGCGTTATTCGGAAGCGCATAATCCGATCCCTTTGGGGTCAATCCGTCCATGGAGACGGTGCGGACGATTGCGGCCACAGGAGTGTCCGTTCCAGTCACCGTGGCATACAGCGCGTCTTGGCCGGAAGCAGCTGCGGAAAGATTCAGTACCGTTTCCTTGCCTGAGGCCACGGTCAGCGTCGATCCGGTGGAGAGCGCCAGCGCGCCGGATTTGTCGGAGCCCCAGATTCTGATGGTCACCGATGTGTCCTTGGCGGAGGGATTGGCCACAACAAGCTGTTGCGTCAAGCCGGTCTTCGTACCGGAAAGCAGGAACGCCTGTTTCAGCGCCGGCACGACGCAGGAGGCTGCTGATACGCCCTTCAAATCACCGTCCGTGGCCCATGACATCACTGAGGAAACCGCGCCGGTACCGTTCGAAGCCGTCAGCAGACGCGTGTCTTGCAATCGGGAGCCGTCATCGACATTGCCGGAAGCCACAAAGATGTCATCGGACGAGTCGTCTTTTTTGTCCAGCATCGACACGGATGCCGTCATGTCGGCTCCCATCGAGGCGACGGATGAATGGAACACCGAACCGAAGGCGGCGTATCTCGCGGAAGACGCGATATTGCCGTTGGATGCCTGGTATTCGCTATCTCCATAGGCATCGGTATCGGCAATGGTCATGCGAGACGGGCAGTACGTCTGCCGCTGCCGGGGGCTGACGGTACGACCCACCGAGGAGCGTTCCACCGTGGGCGTGTCCGCATGCAGCCATGATGGCCGGTATATGAGCGTCACGGCCATCAGGACCACGATGAGCAACACCGAGATTACGGCAAGCGCAATACGCAAAGGCGTATTGGGACGAGAATGTCTGCTCATGCTTCCTCCAGACCCTGACGACGAATGCGCGGAAGCGCCACCAGGCAATACGCTACAAGAACGACGCCCATGCACCACAGCCATGAACGACGCCACACACTTGAGCCGGCCTTATCAAGCCCGCTTCGATCGATATGCTGCTTGGATAGATCCTGAACCGTCAAACGATAATACGTGCCATTATCCAGACTGACGACATTCTGTGTCCCGTCGGAGGCTCCAATGTTCGAATTGAGCTGGTTCGAGGCCTCTCGCTGCGCTTTGTCGCCGTTCTGCTTGATAACGTAAATGCCGCCAAAACCCAACTTGCCAAGCTCGTTGATGGCATCGGAATCGGCATTGGCCAGCAACTGGGCGCAATCCTGCGCAATGGTTCCGCTGGACCCGTCGGAACGTCCCGAAACCACTTCGACGCGTTGCGCGGGAGAGCTGTCAATCAAGTCGCCACGACCGGTACGCATCACACTGTAGCTGACCGATTCGGCGCTATCGGCACGCAAGGCAAGCACGCGACGTGCATCATCCTGCCCAAGGAAATCGGTCGCCACCATCGGCAGTCCAGCATCGCTGGTCTTTACCTGGCTGTGATCGCATTCGACATAGTTGAATCCCGCACAGGCCACGACGGAGACGGCCAACAGACAAACCAATACGGCACGACCCACATGCGAGGCAATCGACACTGCCTTCGAGCCGCGTCCTTCGATTTCGACGGCGCCGGTCTTCTCATGCTGTCTCAGCATGACGAAACGTCGAACCGCGCCGCCCGACATCATGCAGATGCAGGCGAGCAAGCCCATCATCGCATATGTGGTTCCCGGAAGCATGGAACCGGAGACCGGACCATCCACATCGACGGCCACCGCAATCGCCGCGGACAGCAAGGCCGTCGCCAATCCCGCGAACACGGCGACCCACATCATACGGGACACGCGCAGCACGAAAGGCAACACCAATGACACCGCGGCCAGCAATACGATCAACGCCAGTATGGAAACCGCCACATACCGCCATGCGCCACCGTCGGCGCCGATGCCGAACACCCGCAGCAACAGATCGGACAGATTCGCGACGACCGGTTTGCCATCATGCGCGGAGGAGGGCAGCATGACGCTGCCGAACAGCTGACGCCATGTACCGTCGGAAGCGAAACGAACGGCATTGACCAACGTCGGCGCGCATACGAACGCCGCCGGAAGCGGAATCAGAAGCAACGCGGGCTTATGGGAGCGGACGAACAGCAGGAATCCCAGGAAGGTGAGCATCAGCGGCAGCAACAACTGCGGCTGCGCGGCGACGACCGGAATGAAACACAGCGCCGCAACCGCCGCCGCCTGGACCGACGCGTGGGGATTGACCAGATCCTCCGTCCGATACATGCCGACCGCACGGAACGAGAAGGCGAAAGCGGCCGGAAGAAACACCATGACCGTCAGCATCGTGACATCCGCGTCATCATAAAGTCCCATGGACAACGCCAACGCGAACCACGCCAACGCGACCACGCAGCGCACCGCATCCGAGCGGGTGAAGATGCCGGCCAGCGCCCAGAAGGAAAACACCATGAGCGGGGCTGCAAGGAAGAACATCAGTCCGACAGCTCCGGCAACATGTCCACCAGTGAGCACCGACGCCAGCGCAAGCACCAACAGCCATGGCGCGTTAGGCGCACTGATGCCCGTGCCTGAGGCATACGACCATGACGTGGTCGCGGTATGAAGCAACTGGGTAAAGCTCGCGCCCGTGGGCAACAGCTGTGCGGAATACATCGACGCACCCGAACATACGGAACGAAGCACGTCCCAATACAGCACGACTATCCATATGCCGGCAATCAGCGCCGCGCCGAAGGCCAATCCCCATCTACGCAGCAACCGTTTACGCAGATGGTCCTTCTCAAGAGGACTGAGCAGCACGACATCCCTCTGGTCGCGCAACGCACGGCGACGGTCGAGCCATTCCCTGACCTGCCGATGATTCGCAGACAGCGTGGATAGCGATTTAAGCGTGACCTTGCTTTGCCTGCGCAACCGCGCATGGGCGCGCCAAGCACCCCGCAGACGCAGCAGCGCACGCCACGGCATCGCCAGCTCGCAGCATGCATGATACGGCTGTTTGCGCGCCAAGCAAAGCACGGCCAATCCCAACGACTGGATGATGGACCACAGCCAAAGCAACGGCCACCATGAACGGTGCATGTCAGTGTACGCGTATTTGGCATTCGCCTCGCGTACGGCAAGATACGGATCGATGCGACCGTCCTCGTCTTCCACAGGGCGCCCGTTCTTGGAACGGATTCCTTCGAATCGGGCTCTTCTGTGGGCGATGCGAGCCTGGGGAACCACTACGACACGCCCACCGCCAAGACATATGCGGCGGCACAGGTCCGTGGATTCCGCGAAGGTGCCGAACCAGGGGTCAGCCCCTTCGAACGCACGCAACGTAGCCAACGGCACCAACGCGCCCGATAGGGAGACCGACAGCACATCCTGACGCCCGTCATATTGCTCCTGGTCAGGCTCGCCGTCGACCACCAAGGAAACGACATCATGGTGCCCGGCATACAAACCCACATTGTGCAGGTTCTTCGCCTGCCAATCCAACTGCTTGGCACCGAGCAGCGCGGCTGTCGGCGTGTTTCTCCACGCATCCAGCAACGTCTCGAAGCACCGGTCATCCGCCGGCCGCGAATCGTCATGCAAGGTCCACAACGCGCGGATGCCGGCATCAATGCCGATCTGATCCATCGCACGCGTTACAGCGTCCATGAAGGACGCCGCCTGCTTCACTCCCACCAGAATGACCCTCACCGTTTTGGCTTCCGGCACTTCCGTAAGCACATCCTGTGATGAGTGAATGACATCGAAGGTCATCTGCATGGGCTGCTCGATCTGCCCCGTGCAATCGGCGATAACGATCATTCCTGGAAGCATGCGCTGCGCAAGCACCGCTCCAACGGTAGAAGCGAGGAATCGAAGGTCATGCTGCGCGGTGATCACCGCAGCCACGGACATATCGACGTCCTGCCGATGCGTATACGGTCTGCTGTTCAGCACATCGGTCACGATTGTCTGGATATCGCTGCTGGCGTTAGAATTCATAATTTAAGTGTACGCACGGGACGCACCGTGCCTTCAAGCCCGTTCCTTGTGCTCTTTTTTGTAGCGACGACGCTCACGCTCGCTCATACCGCCCCAGATACCGAAACGCTCATCATGGTCGATGGCCCATTTCAGACACTGTTCACGGACTTCACACTGGGCGCAAACCCTCTTCGCATCCCTGGTGGAACCGCCTTTTTCCGGGAAGAATGCTTCGGGATCGGTCTGCGAGCACAGCGCTTTGTGCTGCCAAGACACGTCATCATCCCGCTTGAACAAACCCCACAGTTCAGCAAGCGGATTCTCAGAAGACTCATCAGTCACGCCCCACATGAGTCCTCCCATAATTGTGTGCGCACCTTTTATGCGCATACTTTCACACCGCTTCAAATTACACACACGCAATGTAATTTTGTCAAGTTTCCCCGTGTCAATGCCTATATTTCAGAAAATCCATGCTAAAGTTCAGCCCAATCTGGGGTCTACAGTCGCAGAATCGGTGAAAATCGGCCATTAACCCTATAATTGCCCATTTGGATAGTGGTAGGTTCTAAAAGCATTGCGTCAAACGCGCATCTCAATCAGGAAGGCAACACCGTGGCAACGTCATCAACCGGCAATAAGCTTCCTAACATCAATGGTCTTCAGGATGCGAAACCACGTCACAGCCTGGGATATCGCGTGCAGCATCACGTCAGGACCGCAGTCGCCGCGGCAATCGCCGCGACTCTGGTGTTCGTCGGCACTGCAGCTGCCGCTACTTGGATGGACGTCAATGGCATCATCAAGAACAATTCGGTCGGCGTGATCGGCCAGGGTTCCCTGAATACGGACGCATCCATCATCGATCCGAACTCCGGCAAGCCGATCGAGTTCGTGCTGATCGGACAGGATTCCCGTGACGGCGCGGAGAACCAAGCCATCGGAGGCAGTTTCGATGACGTCATCGGCAACCATCAGGCCGACACCGCCATGATTGTGCAGATCTCCGCCGACCGCAAGGAAATCAACCTGGTCTCCATTCCACGAGATTCCCTGGTGGACGTGCCTCAGTGCGAAACGTCGAAGGGCACGATTCCCGCACAGTATAACGTCATGTTCAATTCCATCTTCGCAGGTGCCTACAAAACCGGCGGAGATCTCTCCTCGGCGGCCAGCTGCACGCTGAACGCCGTGAACAGTCTCACCGGGTTGAATATTCAGAACTTCATCGTCGTGGACTTCGCCGGCCTGGTCAAGATGATTGATTCAGTCGGCGGCGTGGACCTGTGCATTCCGCAGAACGTCAACGACCCGTACACCGGACTCAATCTCGACAAGGGCATGCACCATCTTGACGGCGTTGCGGCGACGCAGTACGCCCGGATCCGTCACGGCATAGGAGACGGATCCGACACCTCGCGTACCACACGTCAGCAGTATCTCATCAAGCAGCTGATGAGCGAGGCGCTCAGCAAGAATCTGTTCACTGATACCGCGCAGCTGTACCAGCTGGCGAAATCCGCGCTGAAATCGCTCAACATATCCCAAGGCATGGCTGATACCGCGGCTTTGGCGGGACTTGCCATGAGCCTGAAGAATTTCACCATGACCAACCTGCAGACCCAGACCGTCCCCGTGGTCCCAGCACCGTCCGACCCCAACCGTTCCGTCTGGACCGACGAAGCCGACAATCTCTGGGAGAAGATGCGAGCGGGCAAGCCGATTTTCGATACCGCCGATTCAAACTCGGGCGACTCCTCCGACACCAGTTCAGATAATTCAGCCAGCTCCGACGATTCCGGCACGACCGACAGCAACCAGTCGGACACCACTGCCGAGACTCCCGATCCCGTCACGGGACTGATCACCAAATCCGACGGCACGTTGGTCGATCCAAGCACTGGCGGCACCGTCGACCCGGATGACGGCTCCATTCATGACGCGACCACGGGCCAGTATATCGGCCTTGCGGATCGATACCTTAATGCGACCGTATGTGCCGTTCCGGCAAAGAACTGACGTAGACCACGCAATCACGTCCCCTTTCAACGTATGACGCAGGGACGAATCTTTTTGGAGGAACCATGAGTGAAGGCAAAGGAGCAAAAGAGCCTACGAGCGTGCCACCAAGTTTCATTCCGTCATCAGGACGCAAAAAAACCATGCCGTCCACGGATTCCTCCCGCTCGCAAAGCGCACCGAGCCAGCCAGCGAGTTTCGCACCGGCGAAACGTTCTGACCATGCATCATCTGTAAAACCGGCCAAACGCACGGCGCGTCCTTCTTCCTCGGTTCCGCAAAGCTTCCAGCCTGCGGCACGGGCAACGAGCGAGACAAGAAGAAACCCTTCATCATCTCCGGTGTCCTTCGCTCCAGAACATACCCGCACGGCCAATCCAACGCAGCAGTTCCGGGGGTCATCCTCCGTCTCCACGGCGCTCCGATCTGTTCCATCCTCTCCAGCGACGGCTTCCGTGCCAAAAAGAAGACCTCGCGTCGGACGTATCGTCCTTTCCATTTTCCTTGTACTGATTCTCGCACTGGGAATAGGGGTATTCTCCGCTTGGAACTGGGTCGATGACCAGCTCAACAAACAGACCTGGCTGACATCCAAAGCGGACACCGCCGGCGAAAGCTGGCTTATTCTTGGCTCCGACGAACGTGAGGGCACCATCGGAGACGCCGGCGACGTCGAAGGTTTCAGAACCGACACCATTCTTGTACTCACCAAGCCGAAGACAGGATCGTCCTCGCTGATTTCCATTCCTCGCGATTCCCTGGTGGAAATCGATGGGAGCTATATGAAGATCAACGCCGTGGCGCAGCTGTACAGCCGCAAACAGTTGGTCAACGAGGTGGAGGACATCACCGGCCAGAAAATCAACCATGTGGCAATGGTCCGCTTCGGCGGACTCGTCAAAGTGGTCGATGCCTTGGGAGGCGTGGACCTATGCTACGACCAGAATGTGAATGACCCTTATTCGGGTATGAACTGGACCGCCGGATGCCACACCGTGGACGGCAACACCGCTTTGGCGTTCTCCCGTATGCGATATGCCGATGTGCAAGGCGATTTCGGCCGTGCCGCACGTCAGCGCCAGGTGATCAACGCCATCGTCAAGAAGGGCGCTTCCAAACAGACGCTCACGAATTTCAACAAGACCAAAAAGGTCGCCGCAGCGGCGTTGAGCTCCGTAACCGTGGATGAGAAAGCATCGACTTCCTCTCTGCTTCGGATGGCGTTGGCTTTCAAAAGCGCCTCAGGCAAGGATGGCATTTCGGGAAGCGTGTATTGGACCGATCCGGACTATTACGTCGATGGGGTCGGATCGTGCGTTCTGCTGGATGACGCGAAGAACATCCAGCTTTTCTCCGAACTCTCACACGGCACGCATTCCGCAGGAACCGTGGGCACGCTGGCCGAACAGCAAAACTGACGACACGCCGGAGGATGTGGATAACCCACATCCTCCGACCACAACCCTCATATTGGCTTGCGGCATGCCGCCGCTCTTGCCCATGCTGGCCGTATGAACAAAAAGGCCCCTCACCGTATAAGCGAACAACATCTCACTGTATTGAGTTGGAGCGCGCCTTTGCTGGCGCAGCTCATCATGCTGATTGTCATGTGTATGCAACGTCATTGGCTCTATGCGGCGATGCTCGCTCCGAGTCTGCTCGGCAGCGCATTGATGCTCATCACCATGATCATGCGCGTCAGGCATGAAGAAACGAACAGCAACACCATTACTGGAAGCGATTCGCCGGTTCCAACGCATCATAACGGAAACGAAATCGACCATGCTCAGCTTTTCGCCGACATGCCGTCCATAAGTTTTGAGCATCTGCATGGCCTGGACAACGACCCGCTCATATGGCGCACCATCGTGCGTAATTGGCTTGTCCGTTCCCCAACGAACGGCATCGGCATGTCAGAACATGGCATATTCCATATAGATCTGGCATCATCCGGACCACATGCCATGGTCGCGGGGACCACAGGCTCGGGGAAATCCGAACTGCTGATCAGTTGGTGCATGGCATTGGCGATTCGGCATAGTCCTCAAACCCTCCATTTCGTCTTTCTGGATTTCAAAGGAGGATCGACCTTCAACGCTTTGGAGCGTCTGCCGCATACCGTGGGCAACGTCTGCGATCTTGACCTCGCCCATGCCGTCCGTGCGCTGAACGCCATAGAACAAGAATTGGCACGCAGGGAGGCCTTGGTAAGTGCCGAACGCGTTTCCAGATTCGACCAGCTTTCCCATCCCCCTGCACGGCTCGTGGTGGTCATTGACGAATTCCATGCATTGCGCGACCGTCTACCCGACTATATGCAGCGACTCAATCGATTGGCGTCGCTCGGACGCTCTTTGGGTATGCATCTCATCGTATGCACGCAAAATCCCATGGGTCAGGTCCATGCCGATATGAAGGCCAACATATCGCTGAGCATCTGCCTACGCGTCACCGACCAAATGCAATCGAATGAACTGATCGGCACCAAGGATGCAGCTTTGATTCCACCGGCCTTCCCCGGTGCCGCTTACTGTCATGACGGTCAACGCACTGTTCCTTTCCGCTGCAGCGCGGTCCATGACATTGATTCCTTGGTGCATGCCATCAACACCGCATCGGCATTCAGCGGCACCACCAATCCCTCCCCTTTGTTCTCCGCGCCGCTCGCACCACATGCAGGCAAAGACGATTTGACGGCGCCACAGCGAGAGGCATGGCACCATGTGCCTTTTGCTTTGAGCGACGACGGTGTACTCATCTCCACCGCATTCCTTGACGTAGGACACGGCAACATCGCCGTGATTGGCGCATGCGGAAGCGGCAAAACCAATCTGCTGCTCTGCTGCGCCAGCCGTCTCTATGAATCCGGTCGCTGCACCATCCGGTTCACACGCAAGACGAACAGCGAATGGACCACCGACGACGGCAGAATATCGCCGCAGCACGAACGCACCATATGGTTCGTGGATGACGCCGACGAATTGCTCTCCCCTTTCGCAGCCATGCCCGAAGCCGATAAGCTCAAGACCGCACTCGCCGATCCGTCCGTCACGGTAATCGCAGCTGTGGAAAAGCCGCAAAGCACCCTACTTGAACGTTGCCTCACACGTGTTGCGTTTCCTTGCGGAGAGAGAGCCACCGATGTGATGATGGGGATTCCCAGCGCGGTTCTCGACGGTTTCGGCGTCGATGACTATGCCATTGCCGGGCGTGGGGTCTTCATCCAACAAGCACGGGCATGTCCCGTGCAATGCGCGGAATTCCAAGGATTCTAAAAAAACTTGGCTTCTTTTGCGAAAAAGTCTTGAAAAATCATCCGATTCGTGGTTATCTAAATAACGGATAGAACGCCACTTATGGCAAGAGGAAGGCGATTACATGAGCAGTGCTTTCGATTGGCGAGCCAAGGCCGCGTGCCGGGATAAGGATCCGGAACTGTTTTTCCCGGTCGGCAACACCGGTGCCGCCTATCAGCAAATCGAAGAAGCCAAGGCCGTTTGCCGTACCTGCAAGGTGATTGACGCGTGCCTGAAATGCGCGCTCGACACCAATCAGGACTACGGCGTTTGGGGCGGTCTGAGCGAAGACGAGCGGCGCGCGCTCAAGCGGCGCGCGATGCGTGCACGTCGCTCGCATTTCTTCCTACATATGCATAAGATAAAGATTTCATTACTGCTTGATTTGCATTTCTAAATCTATAGTGTTTTGCACCATAATATCCTTTTGCTTGTTTTAATATTTTTTTATGTCTTGCTC
>OGYL01002822.1_pt1 | contig 11779 bp, 3 predicted proteins | sample 1576541 | NCBI WGS metagenome assembly OGYL01 (sample SAMEA3541551, study PRJEB24748) | human gut metagenome | biome: human gut; feature: human-associated habitat; material: faeces | place: China | collected 2012 | reverse complement strand
ACACCAGATGTATCAACACCAGATGCATCAACACCAGATGCATCAACACCAGATGAAACAACAACACCAAAGCCTACAACAGCTAAGCCAACAGTTAAACCAACAACAGCAAAGCCAACAACAAAGAAGGCTTCACTTAAGAAAACAAAGATTACTAAGAAAATAACAAAGAAACTTAGCTCAAAGAAAGTTAAATTAACATTCAAGAAAGTTAAGGGTGCTAAGAAGTACACAGTACAGGTATCAACAAGCAAGAAGTTTAAGAAAGTTCTTTACAAGAAGACAGTTAAGAAGACAAAAGTTACTCTTTCAAGCAAGAAATTTAAAGGCAAGAAGAAATTATACGTTAGAGTAAAAGCAGTTGGTGCTAAGAAGTGGTCAAAGGCTGTAAAAATTAAAGTTAAATAAATAAGTTTTTCAGATTATTAAAATAATAATGATAAGGGCTATGTACAGTATAATAATAAAGTATATAGTCCTTATTTTTGTGTAATAAGAAATTATTTTAGAATTTCTATCGCACATAAGATATTTCATTGTTGATGTATACTCACATAAAAACATTTTTTAAAAAAAACACACCTTCACTAAAAAATAACACCCTTAAACACAACAAAAAGTTTGATAAAATTTACATAGGTTTTGTAAAACTAAAATTAGGAAATTTTGAAAGGAGTTACAAATGAAGAAAGGATTCAAAAAAATTATGGCATATTTTTGTGCCATAGCATTAATTGTTACAAGTGTAACAGTGTACAATAACAAGTCAGTTTCAGCATATGAAGATTCTGAGTACACAGCTTTAACAAATGGTAAAGGCGCTGCAGTTGGCGACTGGTCAGAATTATTTGCGGGAACATATGATGGTCTTGCAGGTAACATGAGTTATGCAGGAAGCAAGTTAGATGACTTAAGCTTAAAGATTGATGAGTCATGCGGTAAGCCTGGTACTTGGCATTTACAGGCTAAGACAAAATTGACAGGACTTACAGCAGGAAAGACATATGATATTAAAACAAAATTAAATTCATCTATGGCAGGAATTTTATATGAAAAAACTGATGTTACAGGCGTAGTAAATTCAAACATTGAAATTAAAGTAGGTGAGAACGAAACTACACTTCAGTTTAAGGCAACAGGAGAAACAGAAACTTTAGTATTTGAACTTAGTGGTATGCCAACAGGTTGTGTAATTGACTTTAAGGGTATTACAACAACAGAAGCAACTGAGATTGTTACAACAACAGAACAGCAGCCGGAAGAAGATGGCTATTATGCTTCTATCAAAGGTCAGTGGACATTAACATCACCTTGGAGTGCTTTTTCAACAGGGAGCATTAAATATAAAGGAACAGCAGACAGCAATTCAGCAACAGTAGATATTAAATTCGCTGAATATGGTGGTGGAGATTGGCAGACACAGCTTCGTGTTCTTGGTTCAACAAATACAGTTGGTCCTTTAGAAGCAGGAAAAGATTACAAGGTAAAAGTAGATTACACAGCTTCAAAGGCTTTTGACGGTTTAGTAAAAGTTGGAGAAAAAGCAGAGAATGTAAAATTCGCTGAAGGTACAAATTCACTTGAAATATCATATAAGGCTGAAACAGAAAAACCTGATATTTATTTAAATTTAGGATATGCTCCAGCAGATGAAGAATTAAATATTAAGTTGACATTAGTGAAGGTTGAAGATATACAGACATCAGTTGATCCAACATCAAACAATGTGACATCAGCAGATGCATCAACACCAGATGCATCAACACCAGATGTATCAACACCAGATGTATCAACACCAGATGTATCAACACCAGATGCATCAACACCAGATGCATCAACACCAGATGCATCAACGCCAGACACATCAACTTCGGATGAAACAACAACACCTAAGGTAACAACAGTTAAACCAACAACAGCTAAGCCAACAACAGCTAAGCCAACAGTTAAGCCAACAACAAAGAAAGCTTCTCTTAAGAGTACAAAGGTTACTAAGAAGGTTTCAAAGAAACTTAGCTCAAAGAAGGTTAAATTAACATTTAAGAAAGTTAAAGGCGCTAAGAAATATGACATTCAGGTTTCAACAAGTAAGAAGTTCAAAAAAGTACTTTACAAGAAGACTGTTAAGAAAACAAAAGTAACTCTTTCAAGCAAGAAGTTAAAGGGCAAGAAGAAATTATATGTTAGAGTAAAGGCAGTTGGAGCTAAGAAGTGGTCTAAGCCGGTTAAGATTAAAATTAAAAAGTAGTTTAAAATAATAAAAACATTTTTAAGAGGATAGTCATAATGCTATCCTCTTTTTTCGTAAATTGCCCCTATTAATTAATAGGAATCAATGCTATAATCGTAAAGTATCATTTGCCAAAAAATGTATAAAAATGGGCTAAAAATACGAAAATGACAAATGAAAACATTTAACAAAGAGGAGGGAAAACACATGTTAAAAAAAGCAGTTAAGAAATTTTTATCTGTGGTGCTTGCAACAGCAATGGTAGTGAGCAGTATAACTGTTTACGGTGCAAGTGTTAAAGTGCCGGAAGACAGAGTGCTAACATCTGTAAAGGAATATAGTATAGCACCTGGAATTAAAGAGAAACACATTACAACAGTAGATAAGGATGGAAATAATCAGGTTCAGGCCTATATGGCAGAAATTGATTTGAAAACATCTAGTGTTGGAATGATGGCTGGTTATAAGAACTATGATAAGACTGGTAAATGGGGCATGCAGACAGTTCGAGATCAGGCAAAAGCAGCAGAAAAAGCAACAGGAAAAACAATCGTAGCAGCAATTAATGGTGACTATTTTGATATGGGAACAGGTCAGCCATGGGGTTCATTAGTTATGGGTGGAGATATTGTTCAGACTCAGAATGATCATCCATACTTTGCAATAATGAAAGATGGAACAGCTGATTGTAGAGAAGCATATGAACCTTTAGATGATGTAGTTGAAGCTATCGGTTCACCATTCTTTCTTGTAAAAGATGGAAAAGCTTTAGAAGAATTAGCAGCGGATCCTTATGCAATGCCAAGATGTGCAGTAGGTATTAAGGCAGACGGTTCAGTTATCATATATGAAGCGGATGGTAGACAGGCACCAAAGTCATGTGGTCAGTCACTTTATGAAACTGCAAAACAAATGGAAGCTATGGGGTGTGTTGAAGCATTATATTTAGATGGTGGTGGTTCAGCTACATTTGCAACAAAAACAGAAGGAACAGATTCATTAGAAGTAAAGAATAGCCCATCTGATGGAACAGAAAGAAAGGTTTCTTCATCATTATTCATTTATTCAGATGCAAAAGCAGATGGTGAATTTGATCATGCAACAATCTCACCTTTAGAGGAAGTATATACACCAGGTTCAACTGTACAGTTTGAAGCAACAGGTGTTGACAGTGCAGGTGGAAAGGCAGATTTACCTAAAGAAGCAACTTTTGTATTAAAAGATGATAGCTTTGGTAAAATTGATGGAACAACAGGTCAATTTGTTTCTAATGGAACAGAAGGAACTGTAGAAGTACAGTTAAAGTCAGGAGATAATGTTGTTGGTAGCACAACAATTGAAGTAAGAAAACCGGACAGCATTACATTCGTAAATGATGAAGTAAACCTTGGTTTTGAAGAAGAAACAGATTTAGGTTTAACTGTTAAGTGGAACAACAGACAGGTTAATTATGCAGATGGTGATTTTATTTGGACAACTGAAAATGTAACAGATGCTAACAAACAGCCTAGTGATTCATCAATTGGTACATTTAAGGATAATAAATTTACATCATCAGACGGAAATACTTTATATGGAACTATCAGATGTAAGTACAAAGATAGCGACATCCAGGCAACAATTAATGTTGTTGTAGGATTACAGCCAACAGTTGTATATGACTTTGAAGACCATACAATGGAAGATGGAACAGTAATTCCTGCAGCAGACTGGTATTCAACAGCAGCAGACAAGAAAGAACCAAACGCCGGATTTAAGACAATGAATTATGGCAGAGGTGGTAACGAGTCTACAGAAGTTGTTGATATTGCAAGTGGTGAGCCTGTAAGATTTGGTAATCATTCGCTTAAATTAAACTATGACTTCTCACAGTGTGGAGCTGTTACAGAAGGTGCATGCGTAGGTCTTGAAAATCCATCAGGAGACATACCTGGAATACCAACAGGAATTGGTATGTATGTATATGCACCAGAAGGAATACCAAACTTCTGGTTGAGAATTCAGCTATATGATGCTAACGGAACAGTTCTTAACTTGAACTTTACAGAAGAAGCAAATTTGGATGAACATAAACTTGGTGGTTTCGATTGGACAGGTTGGAAATATGTAGAAGCCAGTTTAAAGGATTATCAGGCACCATACAAATTCCTTGGAAACAATATGATTAGACTTATGTTCGTAAACGGAACAGGTATGGGTAAATACGACAAGGATGGAAATGAAATTCAGCCAAGCGACCGTAAGGGAGCAATCTATATTGACAACATCCAGTTCGTATATGGAGCGAATACTGATGATATAGACAACCCAAGTATTGATACAATTTCAGCCAACGGAACTGAATTAAATGATGATGCAGTGCTTGACACAAACAATGTAACATTCACAGCAAGAGCATCAGACTTACAAAACAAATACACATCAGGTGTAGATTTTACAACAGCAAACGTATGGTTAGATGGTGTTAATCTTACAAATGGCGGTAGTATGCATACTGACGTAAGTAAGGATGAAATCTCATTAAATAACCAGAAACTTGCAAACGGAAAGCATACTATCAAATTCTCTGTCAGAGATAAGTTTGGTAACGAAGCGTCAAAGACAAAGACTTTTGAAGTGAAAAATAAAGATGACAATACAGTTACAATTAATGCTACTTCACAGGGAGAAGCAAATATTGGTGACGAGGCGAACATCGACTTTACAGCAAGTGATGCAAGTAAAGTTAATGAATTAACAGCAACAGTTAAATTAGCAAAAGGTTATTCTGATTATTCAGTAAGTTATGCTGAAGGCTTTGAACAGGCAAAAGAACCTGAATATAACAAAGCAGACAATCAGGTAACAATCTATGCTAAGAAAAAAGCAAGTGAAACAAGTAATCAGATTGCAACTTATGCAGATACAGCAAACGAAGACTCAAATAAGATTGCAACATTATCTGTAAAGATTCCATTAGATGTAAGCGACGGAAGCAAATTCTCATATTCAATTCCTAGCGCAACATATAAGATTGCAGCAGGTGACGGTGAAGAAACATATACATTCGTACAGGATACAGAATATACAGATATTGGAGATTACTACACAATTTCTTTCAGTGACTTAATTGAAGGAATGGACATTACAATGTCAGTTAAAGACAGCAAGACAGGCAAGAGAGTGAAAGGTGTATCTGTTTATAAGGAGGATGGTGAACTTCTTGGTAAGACAGATTTAAGAGGAAATATTACAACATCTAAGTTTCAGGAAGCACAGGCAATTTCAGTTTATGCTCAGGATGACAATGGACATCGTTCATTTATTACAAAGGCACAGACATACGCTACAGCCGGCAATGAAGATGGTACACCAACATTTGTTAAGGTTAATGCTGTCAAAGATTCAACATCTATGAAGAATATCACTTGGGTTTCAAAACCGGGCGTAAGTGAAGACACACCTGTTGTTTTATACGCAAAGAAGAGTGATTATGAAAAAGATGGAGACGCTGCATTCAAGAAGGTTGAAGGCAAGTGCAAACTTACATCTCTTTCAGGATATTCAGATGTAAAATCAAATAAAATTATCTATGCTAATTCAGCAGAAATTAATGATTTAGATGCTGATACAACTTACGTATACAAAGTTGGAGACGGAGATTTATGGTCTAAGGAATATGAATTTACAACTGCTTACAAGAATGAAGATACTAAGTTCTTCTTAGTTGGTGATACACAGGCAGACGATACAACAATTATTTCTAAGATTACAGATATGATTTCAAAAGAACACTATGATTTTGGTGTTCAGACAGGTGACTTTGTAGATGATCCTACAAAGTACGATTACTGGGATAATATTTTAACAGCCTTTGATGGGGATATGTTCAAGGGTGTTGATATGATTCACGTAACAGGTAACCATGAATTAGCAGGTGATCCTGAATCAACAATTGCAAAGAATATGTTCAATATTGAAAGTGAACATCACTATTCAGTAACTTATGGAAATGTATACGTTGCAGTTATCGGATACACAGCTTCAAAGAATCAGACAATTGAAGATGCAAAATGGTTAGTAGAAGATGCAGCAAAGAGCAATGCAAAATGGAAAGTTGTTGTGTCACATCAACCACCTTATGGAACAAATGAAACAACACATGACTGCGAAAACGTACATAAGTATATTTCAGAAGCATGTGACGAAGCTGGTATTGATTTTATGTTCTCAGGACATGATCATGCTTATGCAAGAACAAATCCATTAAAGGCAGGCACAAGAGACACAGAAAACGGAACAGTATATTATGTATGTGGTTCAACAGGTGAAAAATCATACCCTGCAACAAATGTAAGAGGTTATGATTTCGCTAAATTTGGAAACACAGACTACGACGGAATTTATTTCTCAGTTGATGCAAATGCATCAGGATTTACAGTTGATGTATATGATCAGGATGGAGATTTATTAGACACATATACAAAGTCAAAAGGTGAATGTGTAAATGGAATCCATGATTATGTATATCAGGGAGATGGACATTTAATATGTAAGAAGTGTGATGGCTCAAGAAAAGTTGACGGTTATACAGGTATTGCAACTAATAAAGACAATGGTCTTCCAATGTTCTTTGCAAATGGAAATCTTGATAAGAACAGATGGAAAACAAATGACAATGACAACTACTATGTAGGAGAAGACGGAGTAGCAGTTACAGGCAAGAATACAATTGACGGAAAAGAATATACTTTTGATGAAAATGGTAAGTTTGTAAGAGGCTCATTTGTTGAAGAAGTTGTTAAGGATAAGAAAGGCAAAGATGTTACAATTACAAGATACTACACAGCAGGCGGTAGCTATGCATTAATGTGGCAGGAAATTGACGGAAATCTCTATTACTTCCAGAACAGCGGTAAAGAAATGGGTCGTATGTTATCAGGCGGTCAGTGGATTATCACAACAAGAGGTAAGAATACAAAGAGAACTTACACATTTGCTAAAGACGGTAAGCTTACAGTAGGTGCTTTTGAAGATGAACTTGATTCAGATGGAAATGTTAAGGGTACAAGATATTACTGGGGTGATAATTATGTAACAGGTGAAGTAGAAATTAAGGGCAAGAAGTACAAGTTTGATGAAAACGGCTACATGGTAAAAGAGCCTGAAACTACAACTGATACAACAACAGAACCAGCAACAACAGAACCTACTACAACAACAGAAAAGCCGACTACACCGGCAACTACAACACAGAAGCCAACAACTAAGAAGCCAACAACTGTAGTTACAACACAGAAACTTGGTAAGGCAAGTGTTGCTAAGAAATCAGCTAAGAGAGTTTCTAAGAAGAAAATCTCATTAATGGTTAAGAAGGTTAATAAGGCTAATGGATATCAGGTAAGAGTTTACACAACAAAGAAAAATGCTAATAACAACAAGAAAGCGTTAGTAACTTGTACAAAGAAAGTTGTAAAAGCTAATAAGAACGCAGTAACAATTAAAGTAACTTCTAAGAAGTTTAAGAATAAGAAAACTTTATATGCAAGAGTAAGAGCATTTAGAAAAGTTGGTAAGAATACATCTTATGGAAAATGGTCAAAACCTGTTAAGATTAAAAACAAATAAGAATAGGAGCAGATAATGTACAGAAAAATAGTTAAGAAAATTATTTCTTGTACAACAGTTTGCACTTTAATTTTAGGTATGAGCAGTGTCAATTTCGACACTGCTTATGCTGAAAATGGGAGTGGATCCGATGTTAGTACAGTAGCTGAAAAAAATACTGAAGACACAAAAGAAAATTTGGCAGGAAACACATCAACAGACGATTACGATGTGACAAAAAGTGGTTTGCCTGTTGTATACATTAACACAGAAGGCAATGCAGAAATTGCATCTAAGGAAGACTACATTGATGCTAATTTAAAAATTCAGGATGCAGGAACAGATGGAACAGACGGAAAAGTAGAATATGATGGGGTTACAGAAGTAAAAGGTCATGGAAATTCTACATGGAGATGGTTTCCAAAAAAAGCATATAAATTAAAATTAGATAAGAAAACAAGCCTATTTGGAATGGGCAAAAATAAACATTGGTTATTACTTTCCAATTATATAGATGAAACTCAGATGAGAAATGCGCTTTCATCAAAGATAGGTAAAACATTTGGTGTAACAGCCATGGATACTGTTTGGGTTGAGGTGGTTCTTAATGGAAAAAACCTTGGAACTTACCAATTATGTGAACAGGTAAAAATATCAAAAGACAGAGCAGATACTTATGACTGGGAAGACACTGCAGGAACAATTGCAGAAAAAATCGCCAAGAAAAATGATTTGTCTAAAAAGGAAGAAAAGGCACTTTCAACACAAATGGAAGAAGACCTTAACTGGATGACAACTAAAACAGTTACATACAATGACGTTACATACAATATCGATAACTATTATGAAATTCCAAACGCTAACGGTGGATTCTTAATGGAAATTGACAACAATGCTGATGAGGCATCCTTGTTTTATACAGACAAGAAACAGTGTGTTATGTTTAAAAATCCGGAATTTATTAAAACAAACGAAACTGTCTTTAATGGCATTAAGACATATATGCAGAATTTTGAAAATGCCACATATAGCACAGACGGTTGTATTGACATAGACGGTGTAAAAACATCTTATACACAGTTATGTAATTTCGATTCTCTTGTAGCTTTTTGGTTTGCTTCTGAAATTCAGGTAAATGAATTTGGCGGAAGAAGTACATACGTTACAAAGGAAATAGATGGCGGTTTAACTTTTGGTCCTATTTGGGATTATGATTTCAGTTCAGGCTCTGTTGCACCTTTCGGAGCACAGGGAATTGAACGTTGGACTGCAAAGGACAGAACATGGTTCTCACAGTATGTAAAAGATCCTTACTTTGTTATAAAAGCAAGAGAACTTTATATGAAAAATAGAGATTTCTTAAATAATATTTATGCTGATGGAGGCTTACTTGACGGCTGGCATGACACATTAAAAACATCAGCGACACATAATGAAAGTATGTGGTTCTATTCAAAAGGTTTTGAAGGAGATTTTGCAACTTTAAAACAGTGGATGAAGAAGAGACTTACATGGATTAATGAACAGTTTGGAACAGACGCCTCAGCAATGAAATCATTTGGTGCACCTGTAAGCAAGGATATAACTGTTTCAATGACAGAAAATAATGGCACAAACAGCGACAACGCATTTCATGTAAGCACCAATACAGATAAGGTTACATTGAAGTTTAAGTCAGATAACAAGGCTGATACTTCATTTAACTACTACATTAACGGAAAATACATTGATAATGTTAAATCTGAGAACAATGAAGTAGTAATAACAATTCCTGCAGAATTATTAACTAATAAAGATTCAAAGAACGTCGTTACAGTATGGGCAAAGGATGCAAATGGTAACCTTACAAGAATGAACTATGCTACTGTAAACTTTACAGATAAGCAAAGTCATACAGTAACATTCAAGGATGAAAAAGGAATTGAAACAACAGAAGTTTTAGATGGCGACACTGTTTACATGGACTATCCAAAATCAGATTCAGCTAATAGAATTTTTGTAGGCTGGACTGATGGGACAACAACTTATGACAAAGAATCACGCGTAGTTGTAAAAGAAGACATTGAACTGGCACCTGTCTGGGAACAGTGTGCAGATGGAGGTTTGGAACATACATGGAAAGAAGAAGTACCTGAAGGTGATGACTTTGAATGTAGTACATGTGGAAAAACTAAATTAGACAAAAACACATACAAGGACATAACAAAGATTTACTGTAATTTAAGCTTAAGATACTCTAATAGCTATACAGGTGGAGAAACAATACCAACAATTGATGTATACTATGATAATAAGAAATTAACAAAAGATGTTGATTATACAATCTCATTTAGAAATGACGTCAATGTAGGTTACGCTACATACACAATTAAGGGTATTAAGAAAAATGGCTTCAAAGGAACAGCGGAAATGTCATATAGAATAATACCAAGAGCCATTTATGCGTGTGTTTCTTATAATATTTTAGGGACTTATGAATATACAGGAAAGCCAATAGAGGCTAAGAATTATTCTGTAAGATTAATTAACAATGAACTAAACTATAATTGCCTATTAACTGAAGGAGTAGACTACACAGTAACATATCAAAATAATGTTGAAGTAGGTGAAGGAACAGCTATCCTTACAGGATTTGGTAACTTTAATAATACAAAGAATGTAAAAATGACTATAATCCCGGCAAAGGTAAAAGCTTTTGCAGGCAAAGCAAACGGCAAAAATGTAACATTGTCATGGAATAAGTCAGAAGAAGTAAGTGGTTACAATGTTTACAGAAGAACAACTTCTACAGAAGAATGGACAAAAATCGCTAATGTGAAAGATACATCTTATGTAGATTCAGATATAAAAGAAGGCAAAACATATAGTTATGCAATTGAAGGCTACACTGCAAAAGACGACAAAACTTATGTAGGTAAGAAGGTTGAAATTGAAGTTAAGAATACTCAGGAAACAACAACTAAACCTACAACAACAACTAAACCATCAACAACATGTAAAAAGCCTACAACAACAGCTAAGCCAACAACATCAAAGAACACAGGCAAACTTGCTAAGACAAAGCTTACCGCGCAGGCGGCTGCAGGACTCGATGATCTTGGCCGACAGGCCGTTGATCGTGCGGAACTGCGGCGTCCGGCCGCTCAGCTGCGGGAACAGCGCGGCAAAGCGCGCGCGCAGCTCCTGCGTGGCGGCGACGGTATAGGTCATGACCAGAATGCTGCCGGGATCGACCCCGCAGCACAGCGCCAGATACCCCAGCCGCGTGACGAGCACCGTCGTCTTCCCACTGCCGGGCACGGCCAGCAGCAAAACTGCGCCGTTTACGGCCTGCACGGCGGCCTTCTGCTGCGCGCTGAAGTGCGCCATGTACTGGGCGGAAAATTCCTCCGGCGTCATACGTCCAGCTCCAGCACCACCGGGCAGTGGTCGCTGCCCAGCACGTCCGCGCGGATCGAGGCCGAGACAACGCGCGGCATCAGCCGCTCTGATACAATAAAATAGTCGATGCGCCAGCCCGCGTTCTTTTCCCGCGCGTGGAAGCGGTAGCTCCACCACGAATAGGCGTCCGCCGTGTCGGGGTGCAGGCGGCGGAAGGTGTCGGCGAAGCCGGAGGCAAGGAGCTCGGTCATCTTGGCGCGCTCTTCATCGGTGAAGCCGGCGTTGCGGCGGTTGGTCTTCGGGTTTTTGATGTCGATCTCCTCGTGCGCCACGTTGAGATCCCCGCAGTACACCACGGGCTTTTCCGCGTCGAGGCGCAGCAGGTACGCGCGCAGCGCGTCTTCCCACTGCATGCGGTAGTCCAGACGCTTGAGCCCGTCCTGTGAGTTCGGCGTGTAGCAGCAGACGAGGTAGAACGCCGGATATTCTGCCGTGATCACGCGGCCCTCATGGTCGTGCGCGTCGTCGCCCAGTCCGTAGCGGACGGACAGCGGCTCGGTCTTCGTGAGCACGGCCGTGCCG
>OGYL01002816.1_pt1 | contig 11802 bp, 8 predicted proteins | sample 1576541 | NCBI WGS metagenome assembly OGYL01 (sample SAMEA3541551, study PRJEB24748) | human gut metagenome | biome: human gut; feature: human-associated habitat; material: faeces | place: China | collected 2012 | reverse complement strand
GCGGCAAGGGCGGAGGGCGACAGCGTTGGCGGCACGATAGAATGCCGCATAACGGGGCTTGAAGCCGGGCTTGGCGGGCCGCTTTTCGGCGGGATGGAGGGGCGCATAGCCAAGGCCGTTTTCGCCGTGCCCGCGATAAAGGGAATTGAGTTCGGCGCGGGCTTTGCGGCGGCAGAAATGCGCGGGAGCGAGAATAATGATCCGTTCCAGATGGAAAACGGGCGCGTTATAACAAAAACGAACAACTGCGGCGGCATACTTGGCGGGATAACAAACGCCATGCCGCTCACGTTCCGCGTTGCGGTGAAGCCAACGCCCTCCATAGCGCGGGAGCAAATTACGCTGAACACAAAAACGCGGCAGGCCGAGCCGCTCGTAATAGGCGGCAGGCACGATCCCTGCATAGTGCCGCGGGCGGTGCCGTGCATTGAGGCGGCGGCGGCAATAGCCGTATACGACGCGCTGCTGGACAGGCGCAAGGAGCAGATTTAGCGAAAGGATGTGACTATACCCATGGAGCTTTCCGATTACAGGGAAAAGATAGATTCAATAGATAAAGAGCTTGTGAAGCTTTTTGCCGAGCGCATGGACACGGCGGCGGAAATTGCCCGATACAAAAAGGAACACGGCATGAAGGTGCTCGATTCCGCGCGGGAACGCGCAAAGCTGAACGATATTGCAAGCATGGTGCCGGAGGAGCTGAGCGAATACGCGGTTTCGCTTTATTCGCTCATATTCGAGCTTAGCCGCAGCAGCCAGAACCGCATAATAGGCGCAAGCACTCCCCTTACGGAGGAGATTGCAAGGGCCGTTAAGGATACCCCTCCCCTGTTTCCCCAGCGCGCGGCGGTAGCGTGCCAGGGCGTGGAGGGCGCATATTCCCAAATGGCATGCGACAGGCTGTTCAAGCGGGCAAACGTGCTTTATTTTTCAACGTTTGAGGCCGTGTTCTCCGCAATAGAGAAGGGCCTGTGCCAATACGGCGTTATACCCGTTGAAAACAGCACGGCGGGCAGCGTGAACGCTGTATACGACCTGATGATGAAGCACGATTTCAAGATTGTGCGCAGCGTACGCCTGAAGGTTGACCACAATTTGCTGGTTAACCACGGCACGAAGCTTGAGGACATAAAGGAGATATATTCGCACGAGCAGGCCATAAGCCAATGCAGCGAGTTCCTTGCAACGCTCAAGGGCGTTAAGATTATCCCCTGCGAAAACACCGCCGCCGCGGCAAAAAAGGTTGCCGAATCCGGCCGCGGCGATGTTGCCGCCCTTTCAAGCAGGGCATGCATTGAGCTTTACGGGCTTGACTGCCTTAAATACAGCGTGCAGAACATGGGGAACAATTATACCCGCTTCATATGCATATCAAAGCAGCTTGAAATTTACCCCGGCGCGGACCGCACAAGCCTTATGATGGTGCTGCCGCACAAGCCAGGCTCGCTTTACATGGTACTCAGCCGCTTCTATGCGCAGGGCATAAACCTGAACAAGCTGGAGAGTAGGCCCCTTCCCGAGCGCAACTTTGAATTCATGTTCTATTTTGATATTGAAACGCCCGTATACTCGCCGGAGTTCATGCAGCTTATGGGCGAGCTTTCAAGCGGCTGCGAAAGGTTTGCTTACCTTGGCAGCTACAGCGAAACCATATGAGGTGAAGCCTATGCGGTGCGGATTGCTGGGCGAAAAGCTGGGCCACAGCTATTCAAAGGCCATACACGAACGCCTTGGCGGATACAGCTACGAGCTTATCGAATGCCCAAGGGCGGAGCTTGACGCGTTCATGAAGGGCGGCTCTTTTGACGCAATAAACGTTACCATTCCCTATAAAAAGGCGGTAATACCCTATTGCGCCGCGCTTTCGCCCATTGCAGAAAGGATAGGCAGCGTGAACGCAGTCATACGGCAGCGCGACGGCAGCCTTTACGGCAACAATACGGATGCATACGGCTTCATGAGCATGGTAAAAAAGAGCGGCGTTGACATTGCGGGCAGGAAGGCGATAGTGCTGGGCAGCGGCGGAGCATCGGCCACGATATGCGCCGTGCTTAATGAGCTTAACGCAAAAAGCGTTGCGGTAATATCCCGAAGCGGGCAGGACAACTACGAAAACATACAAAAGCATGCGGACGCGGAGATAATAGTGAACACAACGCCCGTGGGCATGTATCCAAACACAGGCGTAAGCCCCGTTGACCTGAGCGTTTTCAAGGGCTGCAAGGGTGTGCTGGACATAGTATACAACCCGCGCCGCACGGCGCTTTTGATGCAGGCGGAGGCGCTTGGCATACCCTGCATGGGCGGGCTGAACATGCTTGTTGCGCAGGCAAAGCGCGCGGCGGAGCTTTTCACCGGCACAGCCATACCCGACAGCCGCACGGACGAAATAGAGCGCGAATTAAGCCTGAATATGCAAAACATTGTGCTTATAGGCATGCCGGGCTGCGGCAAGAGCACAATAGCCGCGGCGCTGGGCAAAAGGCTTAACCGCGCCGTGCGCGACAGCGACGAAGCGACAGAGGCTCAGGCGGGCATGAGCATACCGCAAATATTCGCCCTGCATGGGGAGGATGCGTTCCGCAGAAGCGAAACCGAGGCCCTTTCAAAGCTCGGCAGGCAGAGCGGGCTTATAATCTCCACCGGCGGCGGCTGCGTTACGCGGCAGGAAAACTATCCCCTGCTGCACCAGAACGGCATTATAATATGGATCACGCGCAGCATAGACGCGCTGCCCACAGACGGGCGGCCAATATCCCAAAGGAGCGACATGCATGCGCTCTACGCCGCGAGAAAGCCGCTGTACGAGCGTTTTTGCGACATTATTACAGACAACAACGGTTCTGTTGAAAGCACCGTGGAAAGCATTATGGAGGCGTTGAAATGAAGCTGCTTATAATAAACGGGCCCAATCTTAACATGCTTGGCCTGCGGGAGCCGGACATTTACGGCAAAAGGACACATAATTCTTTGCGAAGCAACCGTTCTATTTCGGAATCCTTATTCTTCACAGCTTTCATGTTTTTGCGCCGCTGTTCGGGGGTATGATTATCCATGATGTGCTACTCCTTTTTTGCAACCACAATTATATCCAACCGTTTCAAAAAGTCCAGAGAAAACCTCAGATTTTTACGAAATAATCTTCATCAATTTCGTAGTCTTTAATCTCATGAACTCCGATACCGAATTCGGCAAGTTTAGTGATGAATTCTTCGCCATCAATCAAATCGATTTGTTGCTTTCCGGGAGCTGCAGCTTCCTCTATAGCTGCTTTAGAAAAAGATCCTGTCGATATAAATACGCCTTTTTCAATATTGGTAGTTAGTGATCCACGAAAATCTCGTATATCACCGGCGCCGACCACTCCGTGATAACGCTTGCATTGAAAAGCTATATTAAAGCTGAAAATACCATTGATTTTCAATTTGCCGGTACCGTCAATTCCGCCGTCGCCCGACTTTTTCGTAACTTCAACCTGTGTAAACCCACATTCGCGAAGTAACCTTTGAGTCAATCGTTCAAATCCATACGGATCCATATTTTGAATTACATCTTGCAGTTTCCTTCTCCAAGATCTTACTTCTTCAGGAATCTCTACACCTGCGTTTTCCATTTGCACCTCTGCAGGCACATTTTTAGTTTGAGACGGCTTTTTGCAATTCTTCTCTATGTAGTCTCCATCGACAGTTTCCACGGATGCAAAAGCAGCAGTAATAGCCCAAACACTTCTTGCACTGTTTTCTATCGCACCATGATTCTTCAAAAGTGTTCTTGCCCACGCACACCTATAATTCACTTCGGACATACTACTGCTGTTAAGATGCGGAACATCCAAAACGTCATCCGGAAGATTCATTAACTGCGCGACCTTATCGTTGATTTCTGTATTCTTTCCGGATCCCCCGAGTTCCTTCAATGCAATAAAAGTATTTTCAATCAACTGAGCATAGGTCGGTATAACAATATTGTTTTTCATATTCAAACTCCTATCACTTTTCATTTACTATCTCAACTATATCGTCCATAGTACACTCAAGCGCGGTACAGATCTTTACGAGGACGTCGCTGGAGACTACTGCGCCGTCTTTGCCCATCTTGGTGATGGTGGCTATGCTGATGCCGGCTTTTTCGGCGAGTTCTTTCTTTTTCATATCACGGTCGATCAGAAGCTTGAACAATTTTTTATAGCTTGCGGCCATTGCATTACACCTCATAGATAGTTATAGTTAGTACATTGTATCATAGAAAATCATTATACCACACTCTACTCCAAACATCAACAGTTTTCGGCAGAAAAATACTGCGATTTCAGCATTTGTCGACTTTTCGTTGCAAATTTACCATTCTATGCCTTATTTTTTCGTAATCCCTTTTCTTTGTCTACTGCGGTGCAAATTTTGACTTGAATCAGGGGTTGTTCAGAGTTATAATAACCGTATAAAAAGCAATCGCCTCTCGAGTGATAACGAAAGGCGTGTAGCTCATATTATTCCGTGGAAATTGCTGTTGACCACATAACAGACCACCTACCGTTTCGGAGCACTCGGAAGCAGTGGATTAGGGAGCGCCGAAGAGCGCGGTTTTCCGAGCGGAAAGGGGCGGAAAAAGCCATTTTCAGCGGAAAGTGCCATCATATATGCGTTTGGGACCATCAGGCCGCAGGTTCGAACCCTGTCACTCGGACCATATCGAGTGTTCATAACAGATTTGAGTTATGGACACTCGCTTTTTTGTTTTCCGCACAACCGAATATTGCTGTGGGTTATATGCGGTACATGGGGCCTGCTATTATTTATTATATCGCTAAGTGGCTTTTGCTGGCCGGATATTTTGGGGGATGAGAGTATGCTTACACTGAGAGAAGAAATTTTAAATCTTCTGGAATCGCCGGAGCTTTTGGAGTATCTGCTGTCAAATCCGGAAAGGCTTTGTGAATTTGACTATGCGAATATTATTGCCGGTGCGCCTATAGGACTTGCTGAGAAGCGGGCGCTGCTTGAAAAGCTGAAAAACAGTGCGGAGTTGCGCAGAGAGCCGGATAAAGTTGCCGATTATATTGCCGCTCTGGATTCCGCAACGACGGCTCTTGAGAACAGCGGCAACGAAACCGTGCTGTCCGTTGTGCTGCGCAGATGCGGCGTTGACAGCTTTGTTGACGGCGCTTATTATGCGGCATCTGCGGAGTCTGCGCGAAGGGCAATCCGCGAATATGTTTCGGAGTGCAGTGACTGCGATTGGGGTCATATGTACTGGGAGATGAAGCTGTATCGGCGGTCGGATGCATCGGAGAGCGGCGGATTTATGCGGACGGAGTATATTTATATCGCCGAGCCGAATGGGGAGATTCAGTATTTTCTGCACAATTACGGCCGTCGCGGAAAAACTAAATATTATACTCGGGCGGAGGAGGCGTTCGGGGAGAGATCGGCGGATCTGAATCTGCCGGTGCCGTATCGCCCGGGAGATATTTTGAAAATCGACTGTTCGCCGTATACGGACGGCGTGCATTATTGCATATTGACCGAGGTTGGCGACGACTGCTGCGGCGTTCGGTGCATGTATCCGGTTTTTGACGGGCGCATCGGTCATGGTGCGTTGAAGCACGGCAATTATATTTCCGAGAGTGCCTGTGGCATAAAGCAGTATCTCTCGCCGCTGTATCGGGCAAGGATATGCGTTGAAGAGCTCCCCGAAAGCTGCCGCTTTATGAAATCTCTTCGCGTGAAGCTCCGCAGCGATCCCGACTTCGGAAAAGCTATATCTCAGGTCGGTTCATATCTGAAGTTCCGGCAGTCGTGAAAATTTAATGCGGTTTCGCACTTGCGTTATTTCTTCGTGACATCTGATATCCGATGTGACAAAAATGGGACATCCTCCGTGCTATGATGAGCCTCGGGAGGCGACAAAAAATGGACGATAAAGCAATCCGCGGCATTTTGATAGAGTGGCTGCAGGCGAACTATCCGGAAGGGCGTATTTATCAGGAGAAAAGCATCGGCGAATCGGTCTGTGATGTGATGCTGGTCAGCGATTGCTTGACCGGATTTGAAATCAAGAGCGACCGCGACAGCTATCGCAGGCTGCCGCGTCAGGTGGAGTATTATCAGCAGTATTTCGACTATAACTATCTCGTAGTGGGCGAGAGGCACGGCGCTTCTGCGGGCGCGAAGATTCCCGATAACTGGGGGATTATTGTTGTCTGCGAGGATGGGATAAATCTCAAACGCAAGCCGAAATACGGTTCGCCCAGGCTTGAAAAACAGCTTCGCATACTGTGGAAGGCAGAGCTTAACAACATACTCAGCAGATTGAATGTGCCCCTGATGACTTACAAGAGCAAGGACTATATAGTGCGCTACCTTGCCGAAACGCAGGAGAGCAAAGAGCTGCAGGAAAAAATCCATGAGGGCGTGGTGTATGAGCTGCTCCACAGAGATTATGACACTTTGGGTATAGGCGACCCTACGGTAAGCGGCGAAGCAAAAGATAGCAGCATCTACTGCGAAATGCCGGTGTCGGAGATGATAGACACTCTCTCGGAGCAGGATCTGCAGCAGTTCACCCTCGACCATTGGATTGAGCTCTATGCAAAGGCGAGAAAGCTGAAAGAGGCAAAGGTCTACAAATACAAAAAGCCGGGGAGAGAAAGAGTAAGCTCGGTTGAACATACTATTAAATATAAAGATATAGAAGTGACCCCCGGAGTCCCGTGGATGGACAGGAGAATAATCAACGAGTTTATTTTTTATCTGATAAACGGGTATGAAATCTGGGAGTCCAAAGGAAGGCAGAATTACAATCTTGTCAACTATGAACCGAATACGGGCTATTGGTTCATCCCGGATAAGGGGTATTACAGCGGTCTCTCGAGGATTGATTTTGAATACAGGATACCGCAGTACAATGCGCTGTATATCTTTGAGTCGATGCTCAACATGCGCGAGATTCGCCGCGATACAAAGAAAGAGACGGTTCTGATTCTTGAAAAGCGGGACAAGATTCTCGAATTGTTCAGAAAATGGCTTTGGGAAGACGAGGACAGGCGCTGGGATGTTGAGGAGAGCTACAACAAAATATTCGGCGGACTCTGCATAAAGCACTATGACGGCGCCAATCTGTCGTTCCCGCAGATGAGCGAAGAAATCAAACTCTATCCGTATCAAAAGGACGCCGTTCAGAGAATAATCAACGAGAAAAACACGCTGCTCGCATTCGATGTCGGCGCGGGAAAGACATATATCATGATTGCCGCAGCGATGAAGATGCGGCAGATGGGGCTGTCCAGAAAGAATATGTTCGTCGTGCCGAACAACATTGTCGGACAGTGGGAGCTGATTTTTCAGACAATGTATCCCAAGGCGAAGCTGCTGTCCGTGAATCCCGGCACATTTCAGCCGGATGTGCGCCAAAAGGTCTTAAATCAAATTGTAAACGGGGACTATGACGGAATCATCATAGCGTACAGCTGCTTTGAAATGATACCGCTTTCGTCCGAATGCGTCCTGACTCAGATGGAGGATGATCTGTCAAAGCTCGAGGATATGATGGCTCTCCTGCGCCAGGCCGTTGGGTTGGGAAAGGAGCTGAACAGGGTTGAGGAGGGAATACGCAAAACCGCACATCAGCTTATCATGTCGATGCAGAGTACAAGAACCGAGGTCACATTCGACAAATTGGAGATAAACACCCTCTTTGTCGATGAGGCTCATAATTTCAAGAACATTCCGATCGACTCGAGGCAGAAAAATATAGCGGGAATAAATCTCAGGGGCTCGCAGAAGTGCCTGCATATGCAGCGAAAAGTGCGCTGCGTTCAGGAGCAGAACAACGGAGGCGGCGTAGTTTTTGCAACCGGCACGCCGCTGTGCAACTCCATCTCCGACGCCTATGCCATGCAGATGTATCTTCAGCCGGATGTCATGAGAAGAGCCCATCTGGATGTGTTCGACAATTGGGTCAAGTCATTCGCCCAGCCTGAATATGTGTGCGAAATCGATGTGGATACTTCGAATTTCAGGATAGTCAAGCGATTTGCGCGCTTTTTCAATCTCCCGGAGCTTTCCAGGCTGTTTGCAAATATCGCGTGCTTTTATGCCGTGAACGGCAGCGGAGATCTGCCGGAATTCAACGGCTATGACGATATTTTACTTGAGAAAAGCCCGCAGCTTCAGGAATATATGAATAAGCTCTGTGAGCGCACGGAAGAAATACGCAAGAAGAAGATAGACAAGGGCTATGACAACATGCTGAAGGTCAGCACGGACGGGAGAAAGGCGGCGCTTGATCTGCGTCTGGTCGGCTGCGACGAACTGCCGGAGAGCCGCTACAGAAAGACGGATGTATGTGTCGAGCAGGTGATGAAAATATATGAGGAATATCCCGGCTGCGCACAGATAATTTTCTGTGATTACTCCACGCCGAAAACCGGACAGTTCAATGTCTACGCCGAAATGAAGAGCCTTCTTGTGGAAAGAGGCATGCCGCAGGAGGAGATAGCTTTCGTCCACAGCTACACATCGGAGGCGACGAGAGTCGCGCTCTATGAAAAGGTCAACAGAGGAATCGTCCGCGTGCTTATCGGCTCGACATTCAAGCTTGGCATAGGCGCAAATGTGCAGACAAAATTGAAGGCGGTGCATCATCTGGATGCCCCGTGGCGTCCTGCGGATATGGTTCAGCGCGAGGGCAGAATCATGCGCAAAGGAAACCTGAACGAAGAGATACGGATTTTTCGCTATATCACAAAGGGCAGCTTCGATTCATATTCGTGGCAGATTCTGGAGACGAAGCAGAGATTTATCTCGCAGTTCCTGAGCGGGTCAACTTATCAGCGCTCGGCGTCCGATCTCGAAGAAAATGTGCTGACATATGCTCAGGTAAAAGCTCTGTCCATTTCCGAGCCCCTTATGAAGACGCTCGCCGAGAAGCAGAACGAGCTGCGGCACACGGAGATTCTGTCCTCCGCTTTTGAAAAAAGCATTAACGATGCGAACAGGTCGGTTGAAGAGAAGAAGAAAATGCTTGCCGATTTTGATGTCCGTCTGCGCAATACGGTTAAAAACGAGGAATATCTGCTTGGATTTTCCCGCGAGCAATACAAGCAGGAGGTCGGTAAGATAAAAGATTTCCTCTCCGAGAGCGTGATTCGCAAAGAAGAGCCGATGCCCGACGATCTATTTGTAATGGATTTTGCAATATCCGTGCCGGAAAATCAGGATGAAAAGAAGCCGTATCTTTCGCTCAAACGCCTTGATACTGTATACCGCTTGGAGGTCGGTCAATCCGTCTCGGGAAATGCGCGGCGTCTGTATAATTTCTTTGATTCGTTCTCAAAGCAAAAAGAGCAAATTGAAGACAGCCGGAAAAAGCTGAGAGCTTCAATCAAAGAACTGGAGGCAATCGCGGCTCAGAAAAATCCGTACCCGGAGCAGATTGCCGCGCTGAGAGGCGAAGTCAGTGACTTGGAGCAGGGAATAGCAAAAAAGGCAGCGGATTAATTGTTCCGCCGACAACATCCTGCGCTTTATTGCCAAAACCTAATCTCTGTTGTATAATTACTGTACTGTCCGGGCGGAGGTGAAATATATGTCAAGGCATTTGAAAAATATGCGGCTACACGAGCGGCGACAAGACTTGTTATGGATGCGGCGCAAAGCGAAAAAGCCAAGGCCGGGCGTGTGACGATGCCGAAAGTCTTTTTAGTTGTCGGGTCAGTTGAGTTTGCCGTTATGATTGCTCTTACGTTTTTCAGCCTTTTGTCCGCCCATTTACCGGCCTTTGCCGTAATATTCGGCGTATTTTCGTTGGCGGGGCTGGCGCTTGTTATCGTATATTTTAATCAGCGCATATATTATACCAATGAAATGCTTGTCTATAAAAACTTTTTCGGCATCAAGCGCGCTTGCCGATATGATGAGCTTACCGGAATAGTTATAGAAAAAGATGTAAAGTTGTTTGCGGGCGAGAAAAAGTTTAATATTGACAGCATGGCGGTCGGCAGGAAAGAATTTCTTCGCTGTGCCGAGACGGGATATTACCGTGCCCATCAAACGGATATTCCGATCGTCCCGAGACCGAAAGATGATATATTCAAGGGAAACATTAAGGACTCCGAACAATTTGTATGCAGCTATATTATTATAGCGGTGTGTTTGACGATTCTTATCGGACTTTGTCTATATGGCGCAAAGTCCGATGCTCCTACCGAAAATGAGCTTAGGGTTTCCACCGTCACCTTTGAGCGATGCGAAGTTCGCGGCGAAAGGCTCCTGCTGTATAACGGTGGTGAAAAATATTATTGTATACCATATTACAAAGAATTGATACCGGATGCCGACAAATTCCTTGATGACAACAGAAACGGCGGTACACTGACGCTCGGCTTTATTGAAAGCGGAGATCCCGATAAAGATTCTGTAGGATATTATGCCGTATATACCGTTGAAAGCGATGGCAAAGAGCTGGTCACGCTTGAAAAGACAATTTCCATAAATAGGGCAAAAGAGAAAAAGCCCCTGTCTGTTTTTGCTTCCGTAATGATTGCGGGTTGGCTTTTGGTAATGCTGACCATTCTGGCAAGTATCTATGTCGGGCGGCATGTTAAAGAGCTTAGCCCGAAGGTTGTGCGGATATTTTTCAGAAGCAATGTTGTTAACTGGCCTGACCCAATGAAAACGCCGAGTGAGAAAAAACGAAAATAACCTCATAGGTTCTCCACACATCACGAACAAAACTCCAATAACAAACCCCGCTGTGCCGAAAAATGCATAGCGGGGTATATTTTTATATCGTGGATTTATCTGAACGGACACGCTGTGAGCTTCACCCAACCCACTTCGCAACCGCATCCGCCGTCAGATTTATCTGACGGGCGTTGTCTATCGTCGGGGTGCCGTCGCCGTCCTGGCTGCCGTAAACGCCGAAATATGCGTGGCATCCGCCGTCGATTATATATTCGGTAAGCTCGGGGAGGTTGCTGCGGTACTGCTCATATTTTTCGCGGTTGAGCACTCCGTCGTTGCTGCCGTAAATTGACAGCGTCCTTATATTTTCGTTTGAGAGGTCGGCGGTCGAATATGCGGCGAGGAGCAGCAGACCTTTAAAATCGCTCGGGTGTTTTTCAAGATACGCCGCCGCCATCGAGCCGCCGAGGGAGTGGCCGCCTATGTACCAGTCGCCGTCTTTAGCCCTCATAACTGACAACACGAAATCGGACTTCAAATTGCTCTGGGGATCATTGGCTTTGAAGGAACGAACGACTTTCCGGCTACGTACATCAAAAATTTCAATGCCATTGTCGAAGCTCCCACACCACAACTCGTTTCCATCGATACAGAGTCCATGGATATTATTTGTTCCCAATCCGTTGCCTTTTGAGTAATTGGAAAAAGTGCCAGAAGCCAAATTATAACAATTTAATCCATAATCTTCTGTTCCAATCCACAAATTGCCATCCGCATCTTTGCAGAACTCCCGGACAACCGTTCCCTCAAGCCCGGGGTATTTCTTACTCGGTTTGAAACTTTCGAACTTACACTGGCTGTTAGGAACATACGAAAGTCCCCTGAAATAGCTGCCACACCAGACTCCTCCTTCACGATCCTTATAAAAAGAATAGATAGCATGGTCCTGGATTGCAAATACATCATGAGGATCTTTCCGCCAATGCTCAACCTTATGGGAATTTATGTCATACAAATAGATCCCATTTTCTGTCGCAATCCAACAAACTGAGGAAGAATAGCATAATATATCGCGTACGTAATTCTCGAAAAATATCTGATGGGCCGTTTGTGTACGAAC
>OGYL01002815.1_pt1 | contig 11803 bp, 9 predicted proteins | sample 1576541 | NCBI WGS metagenome assembly OGYL01 (sample SAMEA3541551, study PRJEB24748) | human gut metagenome | biome: human gut; feature: human-associated habitat; material: faeces | place: China | collected 2012 | reverse complement strand
TAAGTAAAGCTTGCCTGTTAAATTATTAAACTGATTTTCTTCAGAATAGTAATTATCGGCGTCATCCAGCGTATGTCCGTCGGCGTGCCGAGCGTGCACGAGCTCGACGGGCACGCGCGCATCGACGCGCTGTGCGAGCAGTTCACGCGCGCATTCGCAGCGCCGCCACCGGGAGAAAAAGGGACAGGGAATACCTTTTAAATAGTACCCGTCATTGAAGGAGGAAAAGGCATGGCAAAACGACCGAATATTCTCAAGCTGGCCACGAAGATCAGTCTTGAGAGCATGACGTACACCGGCATCACGTACAACGATCCTGAGTACAAGATCCTCGAGCCGATCATCGACGATGAGATGTGTGCGATCATGATGCACCTGCGCCTGGAGGCCAACCGCACCGTGGAGGACGTGGCCAAGCGCGCAAAGCAGAGCGTGGAATACACGCAGACGCAGCTCGACAAGCTCGCCAAGACCGGTGCGGTGCGCTACCGCTACGTCGACGGCAAGCGCTGCTACTTCTACCCCATCTGGGTGCCGGGCATCATGGAGGGCATCCTTGCCAACCGTGAGCAGTGCGACAAGTATCCCGTGCTCGGCGAGAGCTTTGAGGCATACACCCGCCGCCGTCCGGAGATGCTCGCGCCGATGCTCGACTCCGGCAAGACCGGCATGTTCTTCATGCGCGTCATGCCCGTCATGAGCGCGATCGAGAACGACACGCGCACGGCGTCCTATGACGAGCTCAAGACGCTCATCGAAAACGCGACGGCCATCAGCGTCGGCCCGTGCTCGTGCCGCCGGGCCCGCCGCCTCATGGGCGAGGGCTGCGGCCACCTTGAAGAGGACATGTGCATGTACCTCAACGACAACGCCGTCTGCTATTCCGAGCAGGGCTATCACCGGCTCGTCACGAAGGAAGAAGCGTATGAGATCCTCCGCCGCGCCGAGGACAACGGTCTCGTGCACGAGATCAACCAGACCCCCGGCTTTGAGGACGCGACCGCCATCTGCAACTGCTGCGGCTGCTCGTGCTTCGCGCTGCGCATCGAGGAGCTGTTCCGCACGCCGCGCGCCATCCGCTCGAACTACATCGCCCGCGTGGACAAGGAAAAGTGCGTCGCCTGCGGCCAGTGCGTCGAAAACTGCCAGACCAACGCCCTCAAGCTCGGCCAGAAGCGCTGCACGACCGATCCGCACATCTCCGATACCTATGACACCGACGCCAGCGTGCCCTACGACCGCCGGAGCTATGACCCGGAATTCCGCACGAACCGCTCGGACGTCATGCCCAGCGGCACCGCGCCGTGCAAGGCCGTTTGCCCGCTGAACATCCCGGTGCAGGGCTGCCTGCAGCTGCTGTCCGCCGGCAGATACGACGACGCCGCGGCGCTCATCCGGCAGGCCACACCGTTCCCGGAGCTGTGCGGCAGCGTGTGCGGCCGCCAGTGCGAAAAGGTCTGCACCCGCAACCAGATCGACACCGCCGTCGCCATTGCCGACGTGTGCAGAACGCTCGTCCGGCGCGAGCTGGACGCCGGCAAGGTCATTTTGCCGCCGTTGAAAAACCCGTCCGGCATCCCCCATACGGAAAAGATCGCCGTCATCGGCGCCGGCCCCGCCGGACTGAGCTGCGCCTATTTCCTCCGGCAGCAGGGCTACCCCGTGACCGTGCTGGAAAAGGACACGGTGCTCGGCGGCGCACCGGCAACGCTCATCCCGTCGTTCCGGCTCGACCGCAAGGCCTATGACGCCGAGATCGACGTGCTCGCGCGCATGGGCGTGGAGTTCCGCACCGGCGTGGAAGTCGGCAAGGACACGACGCTCGACGCGCTGCGCGCAGAAGGCTACAAGGCGTTCTTCCTCGGCATCGGCGCCGGAAAGCAGAGCAAGGATGCGCCGGCCGGCGCCGTGGACGCACGCAGATACCTGCACCGGAAAAGGCACACCGTCAAGGGCAGCGTGGTCGTGCTCGGCGGCGGGAAAGAGGCCGTTGACTGTGCGCGCGCCGCGCGCAAGGGCGGCGCTGCAAGCGTGACCGTCGTCGCCGGAGCGATCCAGGCGGACATCTCCGCGGCCAAGAAGGAAGGCATCGCGTTCCGCGCACCGTTCGCGGTGCAGGAGATCCGCGACGGCGCGGTGTCCATCCGCAGCCTGCACGACGATAAGACCGAGACGCTCGCCGCGGACACGGTCTTTGCTGCCGAGGGCTACGTCCCGGCGGCGGACGCCTTCACCGCCGCATCCGGCGTGTGCCTGAATGCCGACGGCTTTGTCGGTGCCGACGCCGTGACCCGCCAGACCGGCGAGGCCGACGTCTTTGCCGGCGGCGCTGCGACCGGCGCGCATGACGTTGCGCGCGCGATCGCCGAGGGCCGCGAGGCCGCGATCTCGATCCACCGCTTCGTGCACAGCAACCAGAGCTTCGTGATCGGCCGCGACAAGCGGGACTATAAGCCGCTGGCGCGCAGCAGCGTCGGCGTTGCGATCGACGAGCTGGAGTCCGCGCCCCGGCAGGCAGCGGAAAACGGCCTGCTCAGCGACGCGCAGCTGCACTGCGAGGCCGGGCGCTGCCTCGGCTGCGGCACCGTGGTGCTCAACGAGGATCAGTGCATCGGCTGCGGCATCTGCACGACCAAGTGCAAGTTTGACGCCATCCATCTCGAGAAGGTCAACGACACGCACGGCCGCGGCTATTTCCGCACCCTGCTGACGGTTGCGAGCAATGCGCCCGCCGCCGGCCGCCGCTTTGTGCGCAAGAAGCTGCAGCACTGAGGACGCCGCCATGCATGAGATCGGCGTCGTGCGCGCAATGCTTCGGACCGTTTCCGATTACGCGGCGGCAAAGGGCGTCAGCCGCGTCTCGGAGATCGTGGCCGACTGCGGCGAGCTCTCGCTCGTCATCCCGCAGTATGTCGAGCAGATCTATCCGACGGTCGTCAAGGGCACGCCGTTTGCAGACACGAAGCTCATCGTCAACATCGTGCCCGGCATGGCCGAGTGCGACGACTGCGACGAGATCTTCAATGTCATCGCGTGCAACGGGCATTGCCCAAACTGCAACAGCTTCAACAAAACGGTGCTGTCCGGCAGGGACTTCACCGTCCGGGAGATCCATGTCCCGGAAGAACGTAACCCCGGGTCTGTGGAGACCTAAAACATAGAAGGAGCGTATTACATGAACGAAAAGTACAACGCATTGTTCACCCCCTGGAAGATCGGCAATGTGGAAATCAAAAACCGCATTGTGCAGTGCTCCATGGGCGGCACGTCCCTGTTCGGCTGGATGGAGCCGAACCACTTTGACAAGGAAGCAGCCTACTTCCTGCTCAACCGCGCACAGGATGGCGTGGGCCTGATCCTGCCTGGTATGCAGTGCATCCGCGACCCGCTGGGCATCCCCGGCCGCAAGTGGCTGTACCAGAACGACCAGATGTTCAAGCAGCTCAAAGAGTACATGGTCGAGTTCCATAAGACGGGCGCGAAGCTGTTCATCCAGCTCGCCGCCGGCATGGGCCGCTCCATGGCCATCAACGGCTGGATGACGAAGCTGGCCAAGAACAACGTCCTCAACAAGATCGCCAGCCCCATCGTGGACGTGCAGTACATCTGCGCCTCCGCGTCCGAGGTGCCGAACCGCTGGAAGGAGGACGTCATGTCCCGCCCGCTGACGGTCAAGGAGATCGAGGACATGGTCTACGCCTTCGGCCAGACCGCCAAGAAGCTGCGCGCCGCCGGCGTCGACGGTGTGGAGATCCACGCCGTGCACGAGGGCTACCTGCTCGACCAGTTCACCATGGCCAACTGGAACCACCGCACCGACAAATACGGCGGCTCGTTCGAGAACCGCTTCCGCTTCCCGGTCGAGATCGTGCAGGAGATCAAGCGTCAGGCCGGCGCCGACTTCCCGGTGTCGCTGCGCTACTCCGTCGTGTCCAAGACCAAGGCCTGGGGCAAGGGCGCCATGCCGTACGAGACCGACTTCGTCGAGTTCGGCCGCGATATGCCGGAGTCCGAGAAGGCCGTCAAGTACCTCGAGGACGCGGGCTACGATATGTTCAACTGCGACAACGGCACCTACGACGCCTGGTACTGGGCACATCCGCCGCAGTACATGCCCGATAACTGCAACCTCGAGTATGTCGAGCACATCAAGCAGTTCACGAGCCGCCCGGTCGTCTGCGCCGGCCGCATGGACCCCGTGAAGGCCGCCGAAGAGATCGCCGCCGGCCGTCTCGACGCCGTGGCCATCGCGCGCCAGAACCTCGTCGACCACGAGTGGGTCCACAAGATCCTCAGCGGCCACGAGGATGAGATCAAGCCCTGCATCCGCTGCCACAACGGCTGCTTCAACATGTCGAAGTTCAAAGGCACCGCGAACCTCCAGAGCATGGACGACTCCCTGCACCTGGCCCGCTGCGCCCTGAACCCGACGACCATGCAGCACAACAAGTACAAGATCGTCCCGACCCGCCATCCGAAGAAGGTCGCCATCATCGGCGGCGGCATCGGCGGCATGGAGTGCGCGCTCGTGCTCAAGCAGCGCGGCCACACCCCGGTCATCTTTGAAAAGACCGGCGAGCTCGGCGGCCTGTTCCTCACCGCGTCCGCGATGAGCTTCAAGGAGAACGACAAGGAGCTCATCCGCTGGTACCTCAACGAGGTCGCCAAGGAGGGCATCGACGTGCGCCTGAACACCGAGGTCACGGACGTGAACACCCTGCGCGGCTTTGACGAGATCATCGTCGCCAGCGGCTCCATCCCGCGCACCATGCCGTCCATCCCCGGCTTTGAGAAGACGCTCACGTTCACCGAGCTGCTCAAGGACAAGAAGGAAGTCGGCGACAAGGTCCTGTTCATCGGCGGCGGCCAGTCGTCCTGCGAAGCGGCGTATGACCTTGTCCTTCAGGGCAAGCACCCCATCATCGTCGAGTACGCGAACGACCTCGTCGCGGCACAGGCCACCTGCCTTGCCAACACGTCCTTCCTGCGTGACGCGATGGAGTACCACAAGGTCCCGACCTATCTCGAGTCCACCGTCACCGAGATCACGGACACCGGCTGCACCGTCAAGAACGTCAAGACCGGCGAGAGCACCTTCGTCGCGTGCGACAACGTGGTCAACGGCGTCGGCTTCATCCCGACTCCGGTCGGCGGCAAGGACAACAAGCAGGTCCACCGCGTGGGCGACTGCGTTGCCATCGGCAACCTGCGCACCGTCATCTGGCGCGCGTGGGATGTCTGCATGAAGATCTGATCCCGTAAACGAGAATCCCTCCGGCTATGCGGTTGCCGGAGGGATTTTTTCATGCCGCCGCGCGCGGACTCGCGCAAATGGCCCGTGCGGCCTGCGGGAACAGGCAAAGCGCCCCCGGAGCAGATGCTCCGGGGGCGCCGCCTCTTTTATCGGCTCTGTCTTTTCCGTTTCCGCCGCGTCCGGCTCACTCACCCTGCGCGCGCAGCCAGCCGCTGGCCACGCCGGGGAAGTTCGTGATGATGCCCTCGCAGCCCCAGCGGTGCAGCTGCTCCAGACCCGCCATGTCGTTGACGGTCCAGACGTTCATCTTCACGCCGTGCTCCTTGCAGTCGCGCACGTTTTCGTCCGTGAGCAGCTCGATCGGCGGGTGGTAGCAGGCGAAGCCCGCCTGCTGGCAGTAGTAGCCGGGGAAGCCGCCGATGCTGTCCTCGAGCACGAGCGCGCCGACTTCGACGGCGTTGCCGCTGATCTCGAGGATCTTGCGCAGCGAAATGTGGTTGAACGACGAGAACATGACCTTCTTCTCCAGACCGTAGCGCTCGATGGTCGCCCAGATCTTGCGCTCGATGTCATGGTAGTAGATCTTGTCGGTCTTGATCTCGATGTTGTGGCCGACGGACTCGCCGGAGGCCCACTCGCAGTACTCGTCGAACGACGGGATGTGCTCGGGAGCGTACTTGCCCTTGTAGCAGGCGGCGGCGTTGCCCTGCTGCAGCTCGGCGAACGAGTGGTCGCAGACGCGGCCGGAGCCGTCGGTCGTGCGGTCGAGCCGCTCGTCGTGGATGACGACGAGGCGCCCGTCGCGCGTTTCATGCACGTCCATCTCGATCGCGTCGCAGCCGACCTTGACCGCCTCGCGGAACGAGAGCATCGTGTTTTCCGGATATACACCGCTGTAGCCGCGGTGTGCCATTACTTTCATGCAATTATCTCCCTTAATAAATGAGATTCGGTATCAGCATCGAGATGCCCGGAATGTACGTCAGCAGCAGCAGCGCAATGAGCAGTGCGATGATAAACGGCACACACTCCTTGATAAACTCCTGCATCTTACACCCTGTGATCGACACACACGTAAACATCATGGAGCCGAACGGCGGGGTCAGGCCGCCGATCATGATGTTGACGTTGCACACGATGCCGAAGTGCACCAGGTCGATGCCGGCCGCCTTCACGATCGGCACCATGAGCGGGGCGAGGATGATGAGCGCCGCGCCGCCCTCGAGGAACATGCCGACGATGAGCAGCACAACGTTCATGACCAGCAGCACGAGGAACTTGTTGCTGGCAAAGCTCGTCACGGCGTTGAGCAGCATGGTGGGGATGTTCTCCCAGTTGAGGTAGTAGCCGAACACGGTCGCCGACACGATGATGAGCATGACGGTGGCGGTGCCGGAGATGGTCTCGCGCAGGATGGGGATAAAGTGCTCCTTTTTCAGGCCCTTGTAGACGAACTTGCCCACGATCAGGCAGTAGAGCACGCCCACACCGCCGGCTTCCGTCGGCGTGAAGATGCCGAAGCGCATGCCCATGATGATGCCCAGCGGGAAAAACAGCGCCCAGAAAGACTTGAGCGCCTGCCGGCCGATCTCGCCGAGCGTTGCGCGGCGGGGGCGGGACGGCGCGTAGCCGCGCTTTTTGGAGATGAGCGCCACGGCGATCATCAGCGCCACAGCCATAAGCAGACCGGGGACGTAGCCGGCAGCAAAGAGCTGACCGACGGATGCGCCGGCGATCAGACCGTAGACGATGAGGTTGATCCCGGGCGGGATGATGGGCGTGACGCACGAGGACGCCGCCGTGATCGCGGCGGAAAAGCCCTTGCCGTAGCCGCGCTTTTCCATCTCGGGCACGAGCAGCTTGCACTCCATGGCGGCGTCGGCGTTGGCCGAGCCGGAGCATCCGCCCATGAGCATGCTCAGCAGGACGTTGATCTGCGCCAGACCGCCGCGCATATGACCGGTGAGCGCGTCGGCAAAGTCCATGAGCCGCGCGCTGATGCCGCCGTAGTTCATGATCGACCCGCACATGATGAAAAACGGGATCGCAAGGAACGGGAACGACTGCGTGGCCGTGACGAATTTCTGCATCAGCAGGTACGGCATCGTCGTCGTGTCAATAAAGCCAAAGTAGGTCAGCGCCGCGGCAAAGAGCGCGTAGGCGATCGGGATGCCCGTGAAGTACAGCACAAGCGCGATGATGATCGGCAGGATGGAGAGGAACGTGCTCATGCGTCCACCTCCCCGTCGAGGCTGCTGCTGCGCTTGAGGTCTTTGACGAAAAAGACGAGCGAGTAGATCGTCATCAGGCCGAAGCCGATGACCAGCGCCGTGCTGACCACGGAGGACGGCAGCTTTGTGATCGGCATGCGCTTGATCCAGGACGACTGGATAAACTGCACGCTGAGCACCGTGATGTAGCCGTTGATGATCACGAGCAGGGCGTTGGTGATCAGATGCACGACCCTGCGCGCGCCGGCCGGCAGCCGCTCCACGAGCAGATCGACGCCGACGTGCTGGTGCTTGCGGTAGGCATAGGCCGCGCCGATGAACACCGAGTACACGAAGCAGGAGGTGGCGATCTCCTCGCTCCAGATGATGATATAGTTAAACAGTTTTCGCGTGATCACGTTGACGATGACGAGCAGGATCGTTACGATCATCATCGCGCCCGCGATGACCCCGTCAAAATTTTTCAGTAGATTTTTCAAATTCGCATAACCCTCTGCTTTCTGTGGCTTTGCTCAGCAATGCCGGGTGTCCGGCAGCATGTGCGGGACACCCGGCATAAAAGCCGGTATGAGGCTTCCGACCGTCCGTCAGCGCGCAGCGCTCACTTGTTGGCCTGGCGGTACTCGGCGAGGATGGCCTGCGCCTGCTCATAGAAGGTGGGCGTCACGCCGTCCTCCTTGACCATGCGGTCAAACTCCGGCTGCACGGCAGCGCGGAACGCATCGACATCGACCTCATTGAACGAGCAGCCCTGCTCCTTCTCGAGCTTGGCCTTCGTCTCGTCGAAGGAGGCGTTGGTGAAGTCGGTGAGTTCCTTAGCGCCCTTGGTGAACTCTTCCTGGATGATGGTGCGGTACTCTTCCGGGATGCTGTTCCAGACCTTGGTGCTGATGTAGGCGCCGCAGGTGCCGACGAGGTGGTTGGTCAGGGACATGTTCTTGCACACCTCAGCGCTGCCGTTGGTGGAGTAAGCGTTCATGTTGCCCTCCAGACCGTCAATGACGCCCTGCTGCACGGCGGAGATCGTCTCGGAGAACGGCATGCCGGTGGGCGTGGCGCCCATGGCCGTGAGGCAGTTGATGTACATGGAGCTGTTGGGCACGCGGATCTTCATGCCCTTGAGGTCAGCGGGGGTCTTGATGACCTTGTTGGTCTGCAAGCAGCGCATGCCGACGTTGAAGTCGAGCGCGAGCACGTGGATGCCGTAGTTATCTTCGAGCTTCTGGCACATATTCTTTACCAGATCGGACTGGCAGACGTAGGAGTACTCGTCGATGCTGTTGTACATCATGGGGCCGATGAGTGCTTCAAAGTCGATGTCGTAGTCGGCGAGGTAGGAGGGGTCTTCGCAGGCGATCCAGTCGGCGCCGTTGACGACCTGCTCGATGTTGTCCTTATAGACGGCGAGCTGGCTGGAGTCGTAGCACTGGATCTCGATCGCGCCGTTGGTGCGCTCCTTGATGCGCTGGGCGACCTGCTGCATCTCGATCGTGAGCTGCTCGTTCGGCTGAAAGACGTGGCTGAGCTTGAGCACGAGATGATAATCTCCGTTGTTGTCGTCAGCGGCCTTATCGCCGTTGCTGCCGCAGGCACACAGTGCGAACACCATGACCAGCGCAAGAAGCATAGCAACAAATTTCTTCAAGGTAGTTCCTTTCTGCTTAAAAAAAGCGTTGAATTTTTCTCCGTCATTTTAACGGCTCTCTGTGAAAAATGTTAACATTTTTGTGCGATGCCGTCAACATGAACGGAAATTTTCCTTGCCATTTTTCTGTTTTCGCTATATACTCCTCTTGGAAATTGGTGAAACTGCAAAGGCAAAAGCGCGATTTTTCACCGAAAAATGCTTAATTTTTCAACACAAAGGTCTCCCTTCTCGTGTTGTCACCGGAGGTGCCTATGAGCAGCAAACCCACCCTGCGCGACATCGCGGAGGCGACCGGCGTTTCGACGGCGAGCGTCTCGATGATCCTCAACGGCAAGTCGCTCGAGCGCTTTTCCTCGCAGCGCGTGGCCAGCGTCCTCGCCGAGGCGGAGCGCATCGGCTACCGCACGCCGTCGGCCCGCTGCGCCGGCAAACAGATCGCGATCCTTTCCCCGTCGGTCTCGAATCCCTATCACACGATGATGATCTCCGGCATCGACGCGGCGGCCAGCGCTGCCGGCTACCAGACCGCGATCTACAACACCTATTGGAATCCCCGCACGGAGAGCCACCTGCTCGACACGCTCGACTATTCGCGCGTGGCCGGCATCATCTTCGCCATGACGCCGATCCAGACGGCCAAGGTGCGCGAGCTGAGCCGCCGCGTGCCCATCGTCGCCGTCGGCGACCGCGTCGCGGACTGCGGCATCGACACCGTGGACGTGGACAACTTCGGCGCGGCGCAGCTCGTGGCCAAGCACCTCATCGACCTCGGCCACAAGCGCATCGCCTACCTGTCCACGGCGCTCAACGAGCACCACATCTCCCGGATGCGCCGCGGCGAAGGACTACAGGATGCCTACCGCCGCTGGTGTCCGGAGGGCAGCGTGACCATCTGCTCGCACGTCAACTCCCTCGAGGCGGAGATCACCACGCCCGACCTCGAGTACCGCTCGGGCATGGAGCTGGCCTACAAATGCCTGCGCAACGACAAGATCACCGGCATCGTCGCCATCAATGACATGGTGGCCTTCGGCGTGCTCGACGCGCTGCAGCGCGAGGGCTACCGCGTGCCGGAGGATTTCAGTCTCTGCGGGTTTGACAACGTCACGACCTCGGGCTATCAGCGCATCCAGCTCACGACCGTGGACAACAACACCTTCAGCCACGGCAAGAGCGCCTTCAACTTGCTGCTCGAGCGCATCGAAGACGGGCTCAACAGCCGCGAGGATCAGCCGATTAACCGCGTGGAATACCACAGTCGGCTCATCGTGCGCGGCAGCACCGGCAAGCCGCGCAGCGGCAGCCTGTAACCAGCTCAGAAAGGAATCGCATCCATGGCGTCCGTACTCTCCTACCTGCGTGAACTGAATATCGTCACGATGATGCTGCGCATCCTCCTCGCCGTGCTCTGCGGCGGGCTGATCGGGCTTGAGCGCGAGCGCAAAAACCGCCCCGCCGGCTTTCGCACCTATATGCTCACGGCGCTCGGCGCGACGCTCACCGTGCTGCTGAGCCTGCAGCTCGACCAGATGCTCCACGGACCGTGGCGCGCGCTCGCCGAGAGCATCGGCGCGACGCAGGACGTGTCGCGCTTCGGCGCCGAGGCCGCAAAGGGCATCGGCTTTCTCGGCGCGGGCACGATCATCATCACCGCCCGCCAGCAGGTCAAGGGCCTGACCACCGCCGCCGGACTCTGGGCGAGCGCGTGTCTCGGCCTTGCCATCGGCGCGGGGTTTTATTCCTGCGCGTTCATCAGCATGCTCTTCATGATCGTGTGTATGTACGCGCTGCCGCCGCTCGAGCGGCGCATGACCCGCCGCGCACACCACATGAACATCAGCCTCGAGATTGAGAGCATGGAAAAGCTCGGCTCCGTCGTCGGACATCTGCACGCGCAGGGCGCGCGCATTTTCGACTTCGAGGTCAACCGCAGCGGCTCGGCCGCGCTGCCGAACTTCCTGTGCCAGTTCAGCGCCGTGCTGCCTGACCGGCGCGACCACCCCGAGCTGCTGGCGGAGCTGTCGGCGCTCGACGGCGTGATCCTCATCGAAGAGATCTGAGAAAGGAGGCTGTGCCATGCTGCATTGTTTTGACCCCATCCGCACCCTGACCTTCTGGGCCATTCTCGTCCGGCTGTCGCTGGCCGTCGTCTGCGGCGGCGTGATCGGCGCCGAGCGCGAGACGAAGCGCCGCCCCGCGGGCTTCCGCACGCACATCCTCATCTGCCTCGGCGCCGCCATCACCACGCTCACGAGCCAGTACCTGCTGCTCTCCCTGCATTTGTTCACCGACGTTGCGCGCCTCGGCGCGCAGGTCATCTCCGGCATCGGCTTCATCGGCGCGGGCACGATCATCGTCACGCGCGACAAGCGCGTCAAGGGCCTGACCACGGCCGCCGGGCTCTGGGCCGCGGCCATCATCGGCCTCGCCTGCGGCGCGGGCTATGTCGAGTGCGCGGCCTTTGCCACGCTCGTCGTGCTCGTGGTCGAGCTGGTGCTCATCCGGCTGGAGTTCAAGCTCACGAGCAAGAACACCGACCTCACGCTCTACATCGAGTACGCGCACGCCGTGTGCATGGAGTCCGTGCTCGCCCTGCTGCGCGAGCGCCGCGTCCACGCCGAGATCATGCGCGGCATTGAAAACAATTCCGAAACGATCGCCAAGGCGTTC
>OGYL01002812.1_pt1 | contig 11805 bp, 10 predicted proteins | sample 1576541 | NCBI WGS metagenome assembly OGYL01 (sample SAMEA3541551, study PRJEB24748) | human gut metagenome | biome: human gut; feature: human-associated habitat; material: faeces | place: China | collected 2012 | reverse complement strand
CGCTCCCGACACAGTGCTGCCTGGTAGAGAGAATCGTAATCCGAAGAAGGCTTCAAGTTCTGAAAGCCCTCTCGAATCGCAGAATCCTCCATACTGGAAATCCACAGACGGTCAAATGGCTTCTGGCATTGGCACTGATGGTACACAAGCCGGAAAATGAGTTCTCCTTCACGGCCTGCGTCCGTAGCGCAGATAAGCCGCTCAACATCTGTCCGTTTCATGAGATCCCGAAGAACCTGAAATTGCTTTTTTGTGCTGGGCGTCACCTCATACTGCCACCGATCCGGCAGAATGGGTAAGTCCTCCTTCCTCCATTTTTCGTAGTCGCCATAGGCGTTCGGCTGTGCCAGTTCTACCAGATGTCCCACACACCATGATACCAGATACTCATTGCCTTCCAAATATCCGTCCTTACGCTGTGTGGCACCAAGAACCGCCGCAATGCTCTGTGCCACACTCGGCTTCTCTGCAATGACTAACCTCATTCCTCGTCCTCCTGTTCCTCGCTGCCTGCTTCCGGCTCGTCCTCGCCGTAATCGTCAAAATCGAAATCGTCAAGGTCGGTGTCGCCCTTGATACCCTGCTTCGGCTTCATAATCTTAAAGTAGTAGAACGCGCCGCCACCGGCAAGCAGGGTAACGACAAGGAAGATCACAAGCCCGCCCGCATTGCTTTTTTCTTTCTCCGGCGGCGCATCGTCCAGCTCCGGCACGGCTTCCTTGCCTGCACATTCGGTCATATTGACAGAGCATACCGGGCAAGCGGTATTGACTGCGCCTGCCTTGCATTTGTCCTTACAGGTGCAAACAGCGGGAGTCTGCGCCTTGCCGCTGTCGCCCTCCATGAGCGCCATCAGGTCGGCTTCGTCCACCTGATTGAGAAAATGTACGGTGTTTTCGCCCTCGGCGGCGCGGTCAACGATGATGTAAAAGTAGTTGCCGTTTTTGCTCTGCACAATGATAAACTGCTTGTCCTCGGCGGCTTCTCCCTCAATATCGTCGATCAGCGACAGATTACCGTCCGGCGTAAGGGGCTGCGGCTCTATGCCGCCCGTGACTTCCTCGCTATATTCGTCCTCATAGTCGTAGTAATCGCCGCCATCCGCATAGGCGGGAACGGAAAAGCCGCCCAAGAGGACAAGGGCGGCAAGCAGGGCGGCGGCTGTTTTGAAAAAGCCTTTATTCTTCATCTTTGATTTCCTCCTGTTCCATGTAGTCTGTCCCTGCGGCGGCAATGCCGGGGATCGGCTCGCCGGAAAGCAGGGCGGTAAGCTCTGCGGGGGTCAGGCGCATGGAGCGCACAAGAGCGATGATTTGCAGGTTTTCCGCTTCGGTTTTCTGCATTGCAAGCTCTTTCAGCCTGTTCTGATACTCGGTGATTTTCTCCCGTGTTTTCTGCATTTCCTTTTCAATGCGGTCAATTTTACTGTTTGTCATTTCGTAATACTCCTTTCATTTTTTACGGCAGCCGCCCGTAGGCGTAAAAGTGGTTCTTCCAATAGGTGGTGTTGACATTGGCGTAAGATATGGGGTTTCCGCAATGTATCATCATACCGTTGCCCACATAAATGCCAACGTGCGAAACACCGGGGGTGTCGTAAGTGCCTTTGAAAAAGATAAGATCGCCCGGTCTTGCCTGTGCGCCTGTTACGGGAGTGCAGATATTGCAAAGCCCCTGCGCTCCAAGCCGCCCCACATTCCACCCGGAATGGTTAATAACCCAAGACACATAACCCGAACAGTCAAAAGAAGTGTTTGGATTGCTGCCGCCCCAGACGTAGGGGTAGCCTAAATACTTTTCCGCTTCGGCGATGATTGCCGCAAAGGTTTCGTCCTCCAATGCTTCGGGCGGTATATCGTAATAGGTCGGCTCCCGCAGGGTGGAAGCGTTCGGATATGCACTGTGCGGGAACAGGTCGGGGCGGTTGCCAAGGGTGGACATATACACAGCGTACATGGATAGTTGTTCCTCGGTCATAATGTAGACAGGCAGATGCGACAGATTGAAGTTTTCCAGCTTGACGTTGAGAATGTAATAATTATAGGGAACTTCGACGGTATATGTGTAGGTTTGGGTGTTGCCCTCTGCGTCGGTGTAGGTACCCGTTCGCCTTTCCGTCCGGTAGCGCACCTCTGTTTCCTCGGTGAGCGTCAGCGTGTATTGCCGCTCAAAGAGCATGGCAAGGGTGCTTTGTACCTCGGTGCGGGTGTATTCAAGGTGCAGCGCGGTAAGGATAGATGTCAGCACATACGGGTCATGTTCAATGTCGTCCAAGTCGTAGCGGTATTCGTCATAGCCCGGATGGTCGCGCTCGATATTGTCTATCCTGCTTTGCAATTCCGCTTCAAGGGCTGCATAGTCAGCTTCCGCACCGAGCATATCCGCATCCTCTGAAACGTAGGACGTGCTGATAACGGAGGTAATGCCGCCGGAAAACAGGCTGGAACATGAAGAGATCCCGGCTGAAATCATTATGAACAGCAACAGCGCACACCCGGCAATCAGAAAGGCTTTCCAATGCCGCCCTACAAAGGCGGCGGTCTTTTTCGTCGCTTCGGCGGTTTTCTTCGCTGCTTTGCGGGTGTTTTCTGCGGCTTTCCTTGCGGATTTTGCGCCGCCCGTTCGTACCGTCTTTGCATACTGCCGCTTGATCTGCTGCTTCTGCCAAAACCGGGAAACGGGGTTAGACGCGGCAAGCTGCGGGTTGTCGTGCAGCGCCTTTTGATACTGAAAATCGGCGTTTGCCTTGAACGCGGCTTTTTCCGCTTTTGCCGCCGCCCGGTAGGGTTTCAGCTTGCGGCTGCGGCGGTTCTTTCGCATCTGCCGTGCCCCCGCCCGGATGCCGCGCTCGGCTAATTCCTCGCTCTTGTGCGCTCCCTCCACGCCGGAGTTGTCCTTTTCAACGGAATGTATCTTATTGTGGACGAAAACGCCGACCTCCTGCACGGGACGGGAGAGGGGGTTATGCTGCTGCCTGCCGCCCGGTATGGGCTTTTCCTTTTCCTCAAAGCGCAGGCGGGTTTTGCCCTTGCCTGCGGCTTCGTCAAAGGTGCGCTCTTTTGTCAAGACTTTCTTCTTCGGAATAGCCGCCCGTGCTTCGTCCAAGCGGTCGGCGGCTCTTTCCGATTTGCGGATCGCCTTTTGAAGCTCCGGCGTCGCCCGTTCTTCCTCGGTGAATTGCAGGCGTGAGGTCTTTGTTTTTGCCGCCGCTTCCCGCTGCACTCGCTTTATCGCCTTTTTGGACGCTGCACGGGTATGGGCAGCGTCGATATGCTCCAAAACACGCTCGGCTGCGGCGTCGTCCCGCTTCGGGGAAAGCTCCGAAGTATGGGGACGAGCTGCCGTGCTGCCGGATGGGTGCGGAAGCTGCTGCGCGGCTTCCTGCGCCGCCTGTTCGGGCTGCTTGGAAAAATCCGCGTCCCGCTCGCGCCCGCTGACCAGCTCGGCGGTGCCTGCGGTTTCGTTGACCTCGATAAGCCCGTCCCGGCTCATTTTCTGCGTAATTTTATCGCGGGGTTTCAGCTTTTTGCTCAATTCGTTTCACCTCCGATCCGCGCCCTTGCAAGGGTGCAATAGTCATAGTTCAGTTCAATGCCGATGTAATGGCGGTCAAGGCTTTTTGCCGCAAGCCCCGTCGTGCCGCTGCCGAAAAACGGGTCAAGCACAATGCCGCCCTTGGGACAGCCCGCCAAAATGCAGGTTTCCGCCAGCTTCGGCGGGAACGCGGCGAAATGCCCGCCCTTGTAGGGTACGGTGTTGATATGCCATACGTCCCGCTTGTTCCGCGTGGTCGGCATGAGGGCTTCATCGTAGTAGCCGCCCGTCCGCGCCCGGTTGATGCCCTGCACCTTGCCCTGTCCGGGTACCTCGCCGTCGTATTTGTGTCCCGCGCTGCGCCCGCCCCGGTATCGCGCCGCTGTGGTGGGGGCTATGGGCTCGGCAATGGCGGCGGCGTCATAGTAATAGCTCTTTGACTTCGTAAGCAAAAAGACGTTCTCATAGCAGCGGCTCGGTCTGTCCCGCACGCTTTCGGGCATGGGGTTGTCCTTCTGCCAAATAATCGCGCTGCGCAAATACCACCCGTCGGAGCGCAGGGCAAAGGCTAAAAGCCACGGAATACCGATTAAGTCCTTTTGCTTGCAGCCTGCCGCCCGTCTTGCAAGGGATAGGCTCTGCCCGTTTCTGCCTTTCGGGTTTTTCGGGTCGGTGTAGGCGCCCTTGCTGCCTGTACCGCAGTAGGTATCGGCAATATTCAGCCAAAACGTACCGTCCGGGCGCAGCACCCGTTTCAGCTCACGGAAAACCTCGACAAGCCTTGCGATGTACTGCTCCGGCGTGTCCTCCCGCCCGATCTGTGCGTCCATGCCGTAATCCCGCAGGGCGTAGTAGGGCGGGCTTGTGACGCAGCAATGGACGCTTTCGGCAGGCAGCTCCCGCAGGGCGCACAGCGCGTCGCGGTTGATGATGGTGTCTAATCTCATGTGCCGCCCACTTCCTCCGGGCGGGTCGTCATTACCCGGTATAGCTCGGTATTTTGCGGAAAACGGTCAAGGAAAGGCAGCACCACGTTTCCGTAGAAGATCAGCCCCTCGCCCGCTTCGGTATGGGTAACGTATTTCATCTGCTGCGGGGAGATGTTGAGCTGCCTTGCAAGGATTTCCCGGTCGCCCTGCGCCTGATTGAGCATGAGGACAAAATCGCTGTTCTCAAAGATATTCTCAACTTCGCGGCTGCTCAAAAGGTCTTTGACATTCTGCGTGATGGCGGTTGGGATACCGCCCCATTTACGAAAACGCTTCCAAATCTCCACGGAATAGGCGGCGGTTTGTTCCTCTTTGAGGAGCAAATGAAACTCGTCCATGTAGTAGCGGGTGGATTTCTTTTCAGCCCGGTTTATGGTTACCCTGTTCCATACCTGATCCTGCACAATGAGCATCCCCAGCTTTTTGAGCTGCTTTCCGAGCTGCTTGATGTCATAGCAGACGAAGCGATTATTCACATCCACATTCGTCCGGTGATTGAAGACATTCAGCGAGCCATGCACATAGATTTCAAGGGCAGTGGCAATCCGCTGTGCCTCCGGCTCACTCTGACTGCGCAGGATGTTGTAGAGGTCTTCGAGAATAGGCATCTTCTCAGGGACCGGATCGGCAAGGTAGTCCTGATACACCTTGCGGACGCTGCGGTCGATGATGGTCTTTTCCACCGGTTGCAGCCCATCCTTGCCGCCCACAATCAGCTCACACATGGAGAGGATGAAATCAGACTTCAAAGTCAGCGGGTTTTCCTCTTCCGAGTAGTTCACATTGATGTCCAGCGGGTTGATGTAGTCGGTGCTCACCGGCGAGATGCGGATGACCTGACCGCCGAGCTTCTGCACAAGGGGATAATACTCCGCCTCGGGATCGCAGACGATGATGTCATCCTCTGTGATGAGGAAGGCGTTGGTCATTTCCCGCTTCGCCGAAAAGCTCTTGCCGGAGCCGGGGGTGCCGAGGATCAGACCGTTCGGGTTTTTGAGCTGCTTGCGGTCAACCATGATCATGTTGTTGGAGAGCGCGTTCAGCCCGTAATACAGCGCCTCGCCGCTCTGAAAAAGCTCCTGCGTCGTGAACGGGACGAACACCGCCGTCGAAGAGGTGGTCAGCCCGCGCTCAATCTCGATCTGATTCAGGCCAATCGGGAGAGAGGACATCAGCCCTTCTTCCTGCTGGAAGTCCAGCCGCTTGAGCGCACAGTTGTATTTCTGGGCAATGGAAGCCGTCTGGAAGATGGCATTTTCGAGCTTCTGGCGGGAGGCAGCGGTATTCATGATGAGGATGGTCACAAGGAACATTCTCTCGTTGCGCGTCTGAAGGTCCTGCAACAGGCGCTTGGCCTCACCGCCGTAGGTGGCAAGGTCGGACGGGATGATTTCCATGTCATATCCGCTTCTCACGGCCTTCTTCTGCTCTTCAATTTTCATCTTGTCGAGGTCAGTAATCTTCATCTTGATACTCTTGATGGCTTTCGCCTGATCAATCGTGCGGATATGAAGATTGACCGTGATGTTGCTGTCCATGTCGAGGAAGTCAGCCAGCATCCGGTCATTGAGTTCCGGCGCGAGGATTTGCAGGAAGCTCACTGCGCCGATGGCCTTGCCCATCTTGAAGCACTTGCCTTCACGGAAGTCGAAGGAAGTGGGCGCGATGAAATCTTTGCTGCTGAGTCCCGTCCGGGCTACCATGTCAAAGGAGAAGCGGAACGGCTCGTTCGAGTCCATGTTGAACACATCATGGAGCACTTTCAGCCGTTCGTAGCCGGACAGCGGCTCGGTCTTCACACCGAGGGTTTTGAAATTATTGAGGATGTCCGTCTCAATCCGATCCAGCTTGGCCTTCGCCATGCGCAGGGAGTCGGCCTCAATGCCGAAGGTAATGTACTTGCGCTTGATGAGGCCGTTGTTGCCCTTCGTGAGCTGGTTTTGCAGCATCTCGGAATACTCGCTGCGGATGTCGTTGAACTCGTCATCCTGCTCCGGGATGTCGATCTGCTTCTTGAACTCGCTGATGCTCGTCCTCTGGTTGATAAAGGAGAACTGGACAAAAATCGAGCTGTCAAAGTAGTTCAAAAAGTCGCACCAGTTCTCAAAGATAGCCGTTTTGTCCTCGTTCTGGGCGAGCTGGTAGTTGATGTCGTTGAAACGGATAGTCTTTGTGTAGAGGCGGCTGTTGACCTTGCAGATGCCGTCGCGGCACATCTCCACATAGGGGATAGTCTGCTGCGCCGACTGACGGACTTTCTTTGTCTTCTTGGCCTTTTTCTTCTGCAGGACCAGCTTCTTCTTTTCCTCAGCGGAGAGAAGATCGCCGTACACCTTGCCGTTTTTGGTAAGCCGCTTAGGCTCTGCGGCCTTTTTCGTGCTGCTGTGCAATCTGCAATTCCTCCTTCTCTTTGATTTCCTGCTGGAGCGCAGCGTATAGGTTGCTCGTGCGGTATGGCCGCACCTTATCCCTCAAAAACATGGACTTGATCACATGACCGAGGATTTTTTCAGCCGGTTGCCCGTCCTTCTCATAGAGAGCGAAGAAGATAAACGGGAGCATGATGACCACCATCAGCATTGCCGAAGTGGAGATGCCGAGGCTGGGCTTAGTCAGGAAGAAGATCGGAACACCCGCTGCCGCAGCCAGCGCAAAGCAGATGAGCTGCCGCTTTGTCAGGTTGAACATGACCTTCGTCTTGACACGATTCAGGTCCTTCGGGACCGGTACAAACGCCATTGGGAACCTCCTTTCCAAGCGTGATGCTGCATTCGACCTCATTGCCCCATACATCCCAGCCTTCGGGGGACTGGCGGGCGAAAAGTTCGATGCGCGGGACATCGCCCATGAGCTGGACGATGCGGTTGCGGGCTTCCTCCGGTTTCTTGGAGTGCTCTTCGATGTGGCTCATGATGACCTGATGCACACCGGGGCTTGCCCGTTTGGGATGGCCTTTCGTTGCAAGGATGCAGAGTTCAGCATTCGCCCGTGTCCAGTACCCCATGCCCCAAAAGAGACTGTCGGACACCCGGTTCTGCTTGATCCAGACAAAAGCCGTCGTTTTGTATTCAAATCCCCATGCTTCAAGGACTTGGAACGCCTCCTGCATACAGGGGAAGGTAATCCACATGAAGAGCGCACAGTCTTTTGCTGCAAGCTCTCCAATAGGCAGAGCCTTGATGTCTTCAAGGCTCATGGTCGGGTAATGGCTTTCCGCTGAGCGGCCAAGCCCCTTCTTTGAGTAGACCTTGTACCGCCACGGAGGGTCGGCGTAGATCACGGAGTATTTCTTCAAGTTGACCCTCCTTTCTCAGTGGGCATTGAATAGTGACTTTGCAAGCGAACCTGTCTTGAACAGGGAGAAGCAGAGGATGACCGTATAAGCTGCCACCGAGAACAGCGCCGAGTGGATATTGGCTGCGATGATCATGTTGTTGATGAGCACGGCATAGATCGCAACGCACACCATGATGAGGAAGCCTTGGAATGCCAGCGCGAACAGCCCTTTGAGGTAGTTCGTGCCGATGCTGCCCCATTCGCGGTTGCTCATCGTCGCAATGGGAATGGGCGCGATGCTCACGGTGCAATAAATCTCAATCATACGGCCATAGAGAATGACCGTGATGAGAATCGACATGATCTTGAGGCACAGGCTGATCAGCAGCGTCTCTATGGACAAGCCGAGCAGTTCGCCAATGCCCATCGTTTCCATGCTGGCGCGCATTTGTTCAAGAGTGGATTCGATGTCGATGTTCGTGTCGCCGCTTATGACACCGGCTGCACCGGCTACGACATTCTGACCGATGTCGAAGACCGCCATCACAATGTCAAAGGTATTGGTAACGAGGTAGATCGCCACAGCCGCCTTGAAGAACCACTTGAAGAACATCCATGTGTCCATGTCATGCAAGTTGTTTTTCTCGGTGATCATGGAGATCAGCTCGTAACACAGGACAAAGGTGATGATGATACCAGCGATGGGGACTATCACATTTTCGGATAGTCCCCGGATCATCTGGTATATGCTGCTATCCCATGAAGAGGGCGTTTTGCCTACCTCAGCAGCTATCGTCCCTACCTTGTCGTTGACATCGGTGAACATATTGGTCATGTTGCTTTCAATCCAGCCGATCAGAAGCTCTTTTATGGCTTCTTCGATTTTTTCAAGGATAAATCCCAATATTTCACCACCTTTCGGTTATGCTGGGGCTGCCGGATCAGAACAGGCCAGACAGGAGCGGGATAAGGGTCGTGCCGATGAGTACCACACCACCACCGGCCATCAACTGCTTGATTCCTTGGCTCTTGGCACCGGGATTGTCATTGCCGTACCCCTCCATGAGGTTGACCACGCCCCACACAGCCAGACCGGCACCGAGGGCAACAACGAGCGTCTGAAGGACCGTAACCGCCTGATTGATAAATTCCATAGAGTGACCTCCTTGATTTTTGAGTGTGAATTATTGAAAATGGATAAAAAAATAGAAGCCCCGTCATTGTTCTGCTTTGGGCATTGCCCATGCGCAGTGCATGACGGGGCTTCAATCGGCTTCAACCTCTCCCATGTCATAGAGGTCGAAGGTTTGGGTTGGCTTGACTACCAGCTTGTGAGAACGGTATTTCTCGATGTCAAAGGCGTTGCGCTTATCGTAGTCGGACAGCATTTTGTATTTTGGATGCTTCGTAATGTCGTACTTGTCACTGAGAAAAGGTCTCACGCCTCTAAGCTGCAAAATACATTTGCCGCCGTCCATGACAGCGATTTCGTCCTCCGACATGAGCTGCTTGCCGGTCTTCTGATAGTTCAGGCCGTATGAGTTGTTGGTTGAACGGGTTTCTGATGTGTTATATAGGTCGATTGTCTCCTTGCCGAGGATTTCACTGAGTTCCTTCAAAGTGGATTTTTCCTTGCCGCCAAGGAAGAGGGTACAGTCGCAGTTGCCGACAATCGTGTCCGCCGCGTCCTTGTAGATGGTCTTGAGCTGGCTCTGGGACTGCAAGATGATGGACGCTGAGATTTCCCGGCTTCGGATGGTGGCAATCAGCTTATCGAACTTCGGAATTTGACCGATGTTCGCAAATTCATCGAGCAGACAGCGGACATGGACGGGAAGCCGCCCATTGTAGACATCATCCGCCTTGTCACAGAGCAAGTTAAAAAGCTGGGAGTACATAATCGCCACGACAAAGTTGAAGGTATCGTCGGTATCAGAGATAATGACGAACAGCGCCGTCTTGCGGTCGCCGATGCAATCCAGCTCCATCTCGTCGTAACTCATCAGCTCCCGCAGCTCCGCGATGTCAAACGGGGCGAGCCGTGCGCCGCAGCTAATCAGGATCGACTTGGCGGTTTTGCCAGCGGCTAACTTATATTTACGGTATTGCTTGACCGCGAAGTGGTCAGGGTCGCGCTCTTCCAGTTCATCGAACATGAGGTCAACGGGATTTTTGAAAGTCTCGTCATCCTCTCTGGCCTCCGAAGCGTTGATCAATTCGAGCAAGGTAGTGAAGTTTTTCTCGTGTTCTGGCGCTTCGTACCAGATATAGCCGATGAGGGCGGTATAGTAGAGCTTTTCTGCCTTGACCCAGAAATCCTCCCCGGACTTATCGCCATCTCCCTTCGTGTTGACGATGATCGTATTGACCAGCTTGAGGATGTCCTTCTCACTGCGGATGTAGCTGAAAGGGTTGTAGTGCATGGATTTCCGGAAATTGATGGTGTTCAGCGACTTGATAATGTAGCCGCCCTTTTCAAGCATTTTACCGCACTCCACCAGCACCGTCCCCTTCGGGTCAGTCACAACATAGCTGCTGTGCATCTGCATCAGGTTTGGCTTCACGAAAAAGCGCGTCTTACCTGAGCCGGAACCGCCGATGACAAGGATATTTTTGTTGCGGGCGTATTTCGGCTGCTTCGGGCGGCTGTTCATGGTCAGGAACTCCGTCTGCGTTAGGATGACGTTGTTCGAGAACTCCGGATCCGTGTACGGCTTGATGTCCTCAGGCTTGCCCCATCGTGCAGATCCGTATTCTTCGCCCTGCCGGAACTTCTTGCGGTTCTTGCCCTTGACGTAGACTGCCAGCTTGAGCAGCGCACCGGCAATCAGACCGATGAGCAGATCGACGGGATGAAAGCTGGGCAGCGGATTTGCAAAGGAAGAGCCGAACACGGCAAAGCCGTTTGTCAGCTTGTCAACGAACTCTGTGCCGGGGGCGAGACGAAACACGGCGGCGATCTTATCCGCAAAGTAAAAGGCAAAGACATACGGGAGGTTCAGAAGAATGAGCTTCTTCACATCGGGTTTGTTCACAGCTCCACACCCCGATCCTTGGTCTTGACCTTGACTTTCTCCTTGTGCTGCGCCTTGCTCTGTGCTTTCTCCTGATCCAGCTTGTGCCGGATAGACGGCTGTTCCTTCTGCTTGACCGTCTTGGCGGAGAACTCCTTGAAGGCGGCGGTCATTACATCAACGTCCCGTCCCTTGAAGAAGACAAGATAGCTGGGCGGCTCAACAGAAACGTCCTTCTTTAGCGCAAAGTCCAGACCGTATTTGCTGGCAGTCCGCTCAAAGGACTTGATGTTGCCGTCTGTCACTTCAATGTTAGAGATGGCGGCGTTCTGGCTCATCAGATGCTTGATGGACTGCTTGCCGCGATAGGTTTTGGGCTGCTGCATCTGCTTCTGCGCCTTCTCGATCTCCTGAACAAACTTGTCCAGAGCCTTTTTCAGCACCTCGGCTGAGATTTTTCCGCCCTTGATCATGATTGCAACAACTTTGGTGTTGACTTCATCCTGCATTGCGGCGTTTACCTCCTTTCGTTGGAATGATTATGGGGACTGCTGCCGAAGCTAAGGCGGCACAATCCGGCGATAGATGATTTTCATTTGCACTGTCCTCCTTTCCGATCAATGCTCACGATGATATTCATTAAAGAGTGTCTTCACAAAGGCTATAATCGTAGGTCTTCGGCTTCTTTGACCCTGCCGATCTGTCCTGCCCGTAGAAATCATGGTTGACAAGCGCAGAGTAATAATTGTCTATCGTCAGAGAGGCGTTATAGAGAGCGGTCAACAGGTATGCCCGGATATTACGGATGTCTGACGGATTCTTGTTCATTGCTTCCAGAACGTACTCAATGTGGCTGCTATTCAGCTTGAGAAAGCGGGACTTGACCACTTGCTGCGGCATATCCTCGCCGTTGATACGGATGGTCGGCGCGGTGGAACAGACGGCATCCAGCATGATGTCCATGATCTCCCGGAAGCGGTCTTTATCGAACT
>OGYL01002810.1_pt1 | contig 11810 bp, 6 predicted proteins | sample 1576541 | NCBI WGS metagenome assembly OGYL01 (sample SAMEA3541551, study PRJEB24748) | human gut metagenome | biome: human gut; feature: human-associated habitat; material: faeces | place: China | collected 2012 | reverse complement strand
ACTCCTATTTATCCGGATTATGACAGTGAAGATGCTCAAATATCATATAAACTGACATCTGCGCCATTGTCAGCGGCATACTTTATCGCCTTGGCGATATCTGTGCTTGCAAAGCTTCCGTTCGCCTGACCTGCCCTTACGCACATTATCTTTGCACCATATGCAACGCCGACTCCGCCGCCATTGCCAGGGGTCATTGCGATTATGCCTGCAACGTGTGTGCCGTGACCATGCTCGTCCATAGGGTCGCTGTCGCCTTCAACAAAGTCTACGCCATGAACATCATCAACATAGCCATTGCCGTCATCATCAATGCCGTTGCCGGGTATCTCTCCCTCATTCACCCAAATGTTGTCTGCAAGATCTTTATGGGTATAGTCAACGCCCGTGTCGATAACAGCCACAACAGTACCTTTGCCGGGGGCTTCCTTTTTAGCAGGATCAAAACAATCTTTCCATACGCCTGTTACGTCCATGCAAGGAAAATGAGTTTCAGCGTTTATTTCCTCATCGGTTGCCGCAACAGTTGTTGTGTCTGTCTTTTCCCACACAAAGTCAGGCTCAGCCGACAGAATGTTTTCATTGTCCGACAGCTTGTCCACAGTTGCCCAAACGTCCTCCGAGGTGGTCGCTTCATAGAACGTCTTATAAGGGGTCATGCCGTCCTTTTCGGCAGTGTTTTCTGCCTTTGTTTCAAGAATAAACTCAACGTCTTTCAGATCATACTCGGCGCAGATATCGCTTTCATCATCAAGATAAGCCGATTCTTCACCCTCTGCATGATAAGAAAGCACCGAGAACAGCACTTTGCCAGGAGTTATCTCCGTGCTGTCACGATATTCCTGTTCAGCCTCCATATCCGAGATAGGGTCATAAGCGTGCTGAGTTTTGTCAGCCTTGTCTGCACTGCTTTCTGGCTGCTCAGTACCGCTATAGCTCTCTGCATCAGCCGTTTTGCCGCTTTCTTCAGCCGAAGCTTTCACCACAGCATTTTCGTCATACAAAACACCACTCAATGCAGTGGATTGAAAACTCAATCCCAAACACAGAAGCAATGCTACTATTTTCTTACTGTTCATAATTTTTCCTCCCTAACCTTATTTTATTTTGTATTTTAACTGTAACTAATTATCGTTGTATTCATTATAGCACATTAAAAATCAAATTTGTTAAGCTGTCAGCTTAGTTAAACGTTTTCGAAAAATATTTTTTTATTTTAACAATTATTTTGTCCATGATATTTCTCTATGCACTGTTTACAATTTACAAAAAATGTGATAGAATTAAAATAACCAAATCAAGGGAGCGTAAAAAATGAGAACTTGTCCTCACTGTGGCAGCGAGCTTCACGATGATTCTACTTTCTGCTTTGCCTGTATGTCCATCGTCAACGAGCGTAAAGAAATACTTATAAAGGTAAACACGTCACGCAAAAGAGCCATACCTATGGTTTGTGTTGCAGTCGCTATCATAGCCGCATCGTCAGTGTTTGCCGTTGTCAGCAAGAAAAACAATGCCGTAGAAACTAAAACACCTGAGCCTGCAAAAGCTGTGACAACTTCTGACACTGTAACGACCATGCCGCAGACAACGACTGCCGCCACAACAACTGTACCTACTACCACCACCGCACCTGCACCAACGGCTGATGAGATAGACAAAATTTCAGGCGGTATTAGGCAGGCTTCCACAGGCACGGCAGGCACTACTACCACTACAACAACCCTGCCTGAAGAAACTCAGCCCGAAGAACAAAATGACTATCAGCCAAATGAAGCTCAGCAGGAGGAAAATACAGCTCCAGCCGAGCCTGAGCCGTCATATTTTTCCGAGGACGGTGCAAATGAGCTGAGCAGAATATTTGCAGACAAAATAAATAAAAAACGTGAAGGCAGAGGCTATGCACCACTGAGGGTCTGCGGACAGCTTGACGATCTGCTGTCAATGAGTCTTGAAACATTGACTCATGTGCAAAGTGAGGGCGAGATCGATACTTGCTATGAAATAACATTGGATAAGCTAAAAAGCAACCTCAGCGACGTTGGACTTCCCTCAGACAGTGAATTTATAAGGATAAGCTATGTAATGAACTGCTGCAAAAGCTATGATGAAATATTTGAATATGCCAAAAAGGTGAATTTTTCAAACGAGCTTTTCACTGATGAAGAAGGCGTCCTTACAGTTTATTCTCAAAGGCTAGATTACAAATATCTCGGCTGCATAATATATGATAGATGTGATAGTCAGCAAAAGCCTAATGGTGATATTTCATACACGACCGAATACGTCTGCGAAATTTGGCTAATGAAATAAGCAAAATTAAAGTTTACAAATCATCTTATAATTAGCCTTGATATATTGTTTACAATTCACAAAAATTATGCTAAAATAAATGTATGCTTTTAAGCTCTTAGCTTTATCAGTAAATAATATAACAAGGAAAAAACATCTATGAAGTTCAATATCAAAAAGGTCACAGCCGCATTTTTAAGTGCGGCAATGCTCACCACAGGCTCGGCTCAGCTTTCTGTTTTTGCACAGCAGACGCTTAAATACGAAGCCGAAAACGGCACTTTGGGCGGTTCTGCCTATATCCAAACAGACAGCTCCGCATCAGGCTCTAGGTCAGTTAGTTTTTCAGACTCAAGCTGCACATGGTCACAGACTGTTACAGTCAGCGAAAGCGGATACTACAAAATAAAGCTTTACAGCCGCGGAGAAGGATCGAATAAGATAAACAACCTTTCTGTAAACGGCTCAAATGCAGGTACTTTCAGCAGTGCAAACGGCTCTGCCTATAAAGCGTCCACAGTGAATGGTATTTATCTCAAAAAGGGGCAGAACACTGTCAAAATAACAATGTCGTGGGGATATTTTTCTCTCGACTACATAACCATTGAAAAAATGAGCTCTTCAAATGCCTACACTGCCGCTGAAAATCTCGTTGACCCATACGCTTCACAAAGCACACAGCGCCTTTACAGCTATATGAAAGACGTTTATGGCAAAAAGGTCATAACAGGACAGTATTGCGACGGTGGCCTTAACGGCACTGAGTTCAAAGCTATAAAGTCCGCCACAGGTCAGACCCCTGCTATGTTGGGTCTTGACTTTATGCGCTATACTCCATGCCGTGTCCAGAACGGTGACACCTCCGACGCGGTCGAAAAGGCTATCGAGTTCTCACGGGCAGGTGGAATAGTAACATTCTGCTGGCATTGGAACGTCCCTGACAAATATCTTCTCTCAGGTACAGACGGCGGAAATCCACGTTGGTGGGGTGGTTTTTACACCAAAAACGTTGACCGCTCAAAGTTCTCGCTTACCAAAATAATGAACGGCTCAGACCCTAAGGGCTACAACACTCTTATGAGCGACGTTGACGAGATCGCCAAACAGCTCAAACGTCTTTCTGACGCAGACGTTCCGGTACTGTTCAGACCGCTCCACGAGGCAAGCGGCGGTTGGTTCTGGTGGGGTGCAGACGGCTCGGAAGCCTACAAAAAGCTTTGGCAGGCAATATATGACAAGCTCACGAATGAATACAAGCTTGACAATATCATATGGGTATGGAATGGTCAGGCGGCAAATTGGTATCCTGGCGACGAATATGTTGACATAATCGGAGAGGATATCTACCCAGGCACAAGAGATTATTCAGCACAAAGTTCAAAATATCTTGAAGCCACAGACTGTTCACCAAACGGAAAAATAGTTGCCCTTACAGAAAACGGCTGTCTTTTCGACCTTGACAAAGCCTTTGATGCAAACACCGCATGGTCATATTTCGGCACATGGAGCGGTGAGTTTTGCATATCAAGCTCTGAGAAATATACCGAGAAAAGTATGTGGCAAAAGGTCTATAACAGCGACTATGCCGTGACACTTTCAAGTCTGCCCGACCTGAAAAGCTATCCTATCAGCAGTGACAATACACAAATAACTCTTGACTCCACGTCAAAAGAAATCACATACGGCGACAGCATTACCCTAAAAGCCAGCGTGACCTCAGACACTCCTCAGACAGTAACATGGAAAAGCTCCAACACAGCCGTTGCCACAGTAAAAGACGGTGTTGTGACCGCCACGGGCAAAGGCACAGCAAAGATAACAGCCTCCCTGCCTAACGGAAGGTCTGCCGTATGCACTGTAAAGGTCACCACAAAAAAGCTTCCAACATCAGGCTGTTCCTATGCAAGCACTGCACAGTACACAGGCAGTGCAATTATTCCGACAGTCACTGTTAAGGACGGAAGCAAAGTTCTCCGTCAGAACATCGACTATCGTGTGATAGTCACGAACAATGTTAAAATCGGTCACGCTAACATCACTATCTCAGGCATGGGCAACTACTACGGCAGTTATTCCGCAGGCTTTGACATTATCCCTGCAAAGCAGACCATACAAAAGCTTGAAACAAGATACAAAGGCTTCTTTGTGGATTGGGCGCAGAAAGGCTCTGCCACAGGCTATGACATTCAGTATTCCACCAGTGCAAACATGAGCGGTACGGCTTCCAAACACCTCACTGCCAACAAGCCAGATAACCTGACAATAAGTGGTCTGACAGCCGACAAGACATACTACGTCCGTGTGCGTTCCTACACAAACGTTGGAAGCAAGACTTATTATGGTCCATGGTCTGACATAAAAAACATAAAGACCGCAAAATATGATATCACAAAAGCTTCCGTTTCTGGCATTTCCACCAAGGCATACACAGGCAAGGCTATAACACAGAACATTACTGTGAAATACAACGGCACTGCCCTGAAAAACGGAACTGATTACACAACTTCCTACTCAAACAACAAAAAAATCGGCAAGGCAATTGTCAAGATAACAGGCAAAGGCAAATATGGTGGCATTATCACAAAGAACTTTACCATAAACCCTGCCAAGCAGGAGATACAGAAGCTTACGTCTAAATCCAAAGCATTTTTCGTGGATTGGGCGCAGAAAGGCTCTGCAACGGGCTATGAGATACAGTATGCAACTAACTCCAAGTTTACAAACGCAAAGAAAGTCACCATAACAAACAACAAGACCGACAAGACCACTGTTTCAAAGCTTTCGGGCAAAAAGAAATATTACGTTCGTGTTCGTTCGTACACAACTGTAAAGGGTACTAAGTATTATGGTGCTTGGTCGGCTTCAAAGAGTGTTACTACTAAGAAATAATTTTATATGAGAACAGCGTATCGCAGGGGGCTGCGGTACGCTGTTTTATTTTTACTTTGATATTGCAGTTCGAGGCCTCAAAAATTATTCTTTTCCTAGTCTTTCAGAAACTTCAAGCACCAATCGTTGGTCTTTTTCCGAAAGTTTCGACCCTGCACCCAATTTCCGTCTTACTTTGGGTAGGACGGATTTTTTTTGTTCCCGGTGAGATAGAATTGCGTTATGATAAATTTTGAAATCACTCGCCGTGACGGGCATTTTATGTACTCATGTCCCTTGTGCATATGTGCTAAGCCCGCAAGATCGCAATTGTATGTAATGTCGAAAAGGCGCATATAGTCTTGACAAAAGGCTGAACGTCTGTTAAACTTATCCTAAGCAAAGACTGGGGACGACACCCATAGAAAATAACAGCGTCGGAGCTAAACGCAAGCCTGTGTAATACAGGTGCTAATTTAATATAGCTGTGCAAGGGGGAGATACCCATAGAAAAAAACGTTATTGTTACAGACATAAACGGAAAACGAATCGGAGCCACCTGTCCCAAAAGGGCTAAGGGGCTTGTTAAGAACGGTCGGGCAGAGTATGCAAGCGACTGTGAAAAATGTACTATAAGAATGTTGGATACTCATAAGCCGACCGTGGATGTTACGGAGGTAAATAATATGAGTAAAGTAATAGATTTTGATCCTAGAGATTTTAAGGCAGATAAGTCCTGCGAAAACAATGTCATAGCTAAATATTTTGTGACCGATAAGGACGGCGAAAACGTTATTGCCTATTCTATTGGAAACTGGAATTGGGACTGGACGCAGATATGCTGTGACAAAAAGCTTGAGAAAAATACCGACTATGTTTTCAGATTTGTGATAGTCGGAGGCTATTGCAATACGTGCAATGAAACTTCTCGTTTTGAGATTGTGCCTATGCCAGACGGCAGCTTAACCGATGAAGCTTACGAAGACAGATACACCTACGATCTGGCTCAGAACAGATATAAGCCTGTTTTATGCAAAAAGACCGACGAGGGTATGCTGAGGCTTTTTGAGATACCTTTCAGCACCTTTGATTGCGAAGATTTCAGGTTTGTATTCATTGCTATGCACGCTGTTGCAACGCTTTATGCGCCAAAAGAGTTTTCAGCTTATGCAGACCTTGAGGATACGAATTTTGACCAGCTTCGTGATGAGATCAACAGCAAAAACAGCGAGGATAATTCTGCAAATGTGGTGATGGATTTCACAGGCGCTCATGTCACACGCTCGACTGTCACCGATCTGCTGACAATGGCTCGTTTTGGTAAAAGCGAGAATGTTTGTATTGATTTTACAGGAGCTTTCATAGAGGACGATAAGCCGGACGATATTCAGGCTGATGCAGATGATACCGGGTCTGACGATATTGCTGTTGAGCTTATGGACGTTGCAGATAACTGAGCTTCGCAGGAAGATATACTTTACTAAGATATTGTGATTTAATACAGCAAAAAGAGGCAGAGAAACCCATTGATCGGGTTTCTCTGTTTTTTTATTTTTGCTAAAGCAGACAACCAAACACCGCCACCTCCTGTCCCCCAAGAGAGCGGCGGTATCTACACCACGCTACTTTTCAGTAAGATATTCATTTCTGTCAAACAACTGCTCAATTGAAAGATTTTTAAACCTCGGAATGTTGTATCCAAACGGCGAGTTGAGAGCCTTTACAAAGTCTTTCGTATAGCCGTGATTTTTTAAAAGATCATCCTCATACTTTATTTTCTCTTCTTGCTTTGTATCATCTTCCCTTTTCGTGATGCAGCGCTGCATAACATAATGATAAATGGAGAAGTAAGAATCCACTGTACGAATATCTCCTATGTATTCTTTCAGTTCACGAACTACAGTAAGATGAGCAATACAGTTGCGGTATTTTCTTGTCATGCTGCTGTCTGCATTATTGATATCAACTTCAACGCACTTGCGCAGCCGCTTGTTCTTTTTCAGGAACAAATTCGGCGACTCGTCACCATTATCACAAAGTTCACAAAGCGTCTGTGAAAGTATCCTGTAGTCATTTTTCAAGTTCTTTGAAGCCAGCTCAGGAATTATCTCCTTATACAGCCCAAAGTCACGTTCAAGACAGTGTATCGCAATAACATATCTTGCATTGACATTCACAAGATTTTTCACCAGCAGATACATGACCGTAAGATAAAGCCCGATAACAGCCTTTGCCCTCTCCTTTGCCACGTTTTCTCTGCCCTTTGCCTGCTGTTTCACATTTTTGAAATCATCAAATCTGATGTTCTTTATCATTCTCGCAAGCTCACTGCGCTTTGCTTCCAAAGAACTGTTCATGTCAGGAAATTCCACACAACTCTTGTAATAACGCTCTATCTGCGTGTCAGGGATACCCCCAAGAACAAACATGACAACTTTCTCATTCTTAGCCACTTCTCTTATCTTCTGAGCGTTCGCATACTTGATAAGGTATACAAACCGAGAGGACTCGATAACATTGTTTGTTATGAAATTCCTCAGACCATGTATGCCCTTGCCTTTTTCTTTAAGTTTTAAAATCTCGCTTATCCTATCGTCCGTGATCTTGTCGTCTATACCGAGTATAGTCAGTGCGTCACGGAACATCGTAAGCTTCGCCGAAGCCGCAGGCTTTCTCATGGAAGCAATGTTCTTTACGATAAAAAGCTCGTTGGTTATCCTCTGGCTGTCATTGAACAGCTTGTAGCCAGCCGTAAGCTCACACTCAACATCAATAGCAGAGCTTTTCATTATCTTCAAAAACTCCTTGATGTTATCAAACTTGCTGATAAGCGTTGTAAGAAGATCGTTTATCTCCTTGCCGTCAAGAAAATATGTGAGCATATATATCATTGTGGAAAACAGAATAAAACGGTTTGACGCATTCTTCTTTTCGCTGTCAAGAATTTTCTCATCAAAATCCATGTCAGCCTTGCCAAGCTCCTTGATAACGTCACCGTTCATGTGGTCGGCGATATTTTCAAAATCATTCCTGAATTTGCCCCAAAGCTTTGCCGCTTCATCAGCATATATCCCCTCTTTTTCATCATCGGTCATTGAAAAACGCAGTTTGCGCACAAGAGATTCGCCTGCGGCAATGTCATTTCTGTAGTAGTTGCAGAAAAGCAGAAAATCCATAAGCTTGTACATCTTTGAGCGCACAGAGTCATATTGCTTGTCCTTAAATCTGAATCCGTATTCGTCCAGTATTTTCTCACGAAGCTTTTTGATAGAAAAACCGAGATTTTTCTGAGATTTAAGCACAATGAAATCGTAATAAAGGCGTATGATATCATCAGCCTCATAGCCTTTCATCATATCAATAAGCAAGCTGATATTGACCTTGTTGCCCTGGATAAAGCCCTTATTTATAGAATCAAATCTCTCATCTACAAGATAGTCAAGAGTTTCTCTGCACTCTCTGTACACTTTTTTGCTATTGTCAATAAAGCTGTAAAGGTCATACTCTGAGTGTTCTGACAAGTCATGAAAAACGCACTGCCTTATCTGCCCCACAATTGCAAGCATATGATAAACACGCTTTTTGTATGCTTCTAAAACTCTTGTATCCTTTGTCTTTGGCTCTTCAAGGCCGAAATAGCCAAGACGCTTAGTTTTCAGCAGGGCATTGAATTTGCTAAGACTTTTTCTGATATTCTCTTTCTTATCGTCGGATAAAGTGCTGCCATTAGGATTAGTAAAAACTTTATAAGTGTTAAATGTGGAAAGATACCCCATGAAATCGTAATTGCTCTCATCGCCTTCCCCAAGCATATTGTTCAGGGCATAAACGATATTCGTCACATACACCGCAAGTATCTTTTCGATATCCAGAATGTTGTAAATAAGCTGGATATGTATATTATCATCAAAAGTTTTGCCGAAAAAGCGCTTTTCAAGCTCCGATTTAAGCCCCAGCATATCCCATCTTACAGGCGAGCTTTCACCGCTTCTGTGAGTAGGGTTTGAAGTGTTTATCTCCACTCCGCTCTCAAAGCCATGCTTGCTAGAAAAAGTGATGTTTACTTCGTTTACACCACAAAGCTCGATATTGCTGTTGTCCTTTGAAGAAAGCTGAGTTTTGTTGTAGTCATTATTGTCCACCTCATATTCAAGCACAGCAGAATTGCCCTTGCCGAAAGAGGTTATGTACATTTTATTTTCGCTGACAAGAATAGACTTCATTCCTGCCGCCTTTACGGAGGATTTTTTCTTCTCTGCCACAGGTGCAATGACCTCTGCAGCAGGCATGGCAGCGATCGCAGGAGCAGCATTATTATTTATCTCAGCCGCTTTGAACTGTCTGGCTTTTTTCTGAGCCTCACGCAGCTCTCTAGGCTTCATTTTATTCTTTTTTGCCATAAATATTACTCCTTATATTAGTTATCCCTTAGCGCATTGAGCGTTAAGGGATTTTTTTATTTGTTGGTTTTAATGTTAAACTTTGCCAGTTAGTGCAAATTTGCACCAGTGTAGTAGACTCGAAAGAAAAGCAGCCAAAGTATTGTGGTTTTAGACTAGTGCAAATTCGCACCAGTGTAGTAGGCCTACGGCTGATATACTGCGGTCAGCGCAGTTTTAGACTAGTGCAAAATCGCACCAGTGTAGTAGAAAAATAAAATTAAGGAGGAGAAAGCTATGGTTTTAGACTAGTGCAAATTCGCACCAGTGTAGTAGGTTAAAGTTGACAAAATAATCAATGATATTTTGTAATAAAACACCAAACTTATTTTATCGACACTTTAATATATATATATTATACCATTTTCAGACACAAATGTCAATAGAAAGTGGCTGTTTTACATAAAGCATTTTCATCACCTTCCGTCTGTTGTTATTTCATCTCATTCCCCAATCTCCTTGACAGCTGCGATAGCGCAGTCAAGTACGGCTATGAGGATAGTCGTAAGGATCGTCTTTCCCATTTTTATCACCTCCTGTCCTTTGTTCTGTATACATTATACCACCTTATCATCGTCAACAAAAGTGTAATTTTCAAAAACTTTTTTGTCTATGTTTTTGCACATTTATCACGTTTTTACGGCATTTATATCACAATTTCAACAAAATAATTTTCTATGATATTGACAAAAAGTACATTTGTGATATAATGGATACAAGAGGTGATAAAAATGAGCATGACCCCAAGCACATTTCTGCCCAAGCGTGAGGACGGCGTACCATATATCGCAGAGGTGCAATCCATACCCCTCTCACCCTCTGCATATTCCGTCATTATCAAGGACAAGTCCATATTTGAAACAAGCCTTTCCCCTAACGGCAGCGTATCAATGTCCTCATTTCTCACAAGTATATTTGATTCAGCATATATCGCATCATTAAAATACAAAAGTGACGATAACTATAAATATATTGGTATCCCACTTCTGAACGCATTCGTAAAATGGCAGATCGAGGAGATCGATGACAGCCTTGATGATAAAAGCAAGGAGATAATAAAAAGCTATCTTATCTCAAAGCTCTCTGCAAAATACGAAAAGACCAAGACCGAAAATGCAGTGCGAGTAAGGCTCAGCATATGCCGTGACCTTTACGATACACTGAGCAGTGATGACCTTTATTATGAAAACAAAGTGTACAGCTCGACCCTAAGAAGATTTCTGAAAGCCGTGTATGAGGACTATGCCCTGCTGTCAGATTGCGAACGTGAAAGGCTCATTTTCGCCGACAATATCATAAAAATAAATGAAGTCATCAAACAAAACGGCAGCAGATATTACAGCTTCATTTACGCATATTCTAATATGTACAGCCGTGAAAAGCGCCGCATAAGGCTTATCCCCTACCGTATCGTCAGCGACGAATATAAGATGTATAATTATCTTGTCTGCCTGTCCGACGAAAAAAGCGCAGGCAAAGAGTTCAAAGCCGACAGCTATCGCATAAGCAGATTGAGCGGACTAAGCATCGCAGAAAAGCTCAGCCAAAAGGAATACTCCTCCGTCACCGAATACGAACGGCTGAAAGAGGGTCACGTCAAGTCCGTGAAGCACCTACTCAGCGACCCACGTTTTGGCAGTGATGAGAGCGATATCTCCAAAGTGTACCTCACCGAAAAAGGCGTTGAAATGTTCGGCAAAATACTCTATCAGCGCCCCATACTAAAAGGCAATGAAAAGCCCAAGCCCAACGCTGTCAACGAGTTCATCTCCCCGCCTATCCAAGTCAAATACTATTTCAATAAGTTCGGCAAAGACGGCGTTATCCTATCCCCAAGCGACTCGTTTGAAGAAATGAGAACACTGTATGTCGAGGGGGCTGAGGCGTATAACCGAGAAGTTGAGATGTGAGAATATAAATGAAAATTATAGCAAAAAACGCCCCTATACAGAAATATACTCATGATATCATAAATAGTCAGGCTCATGAGAAAAGTTAATATATGGAGTTTATCTTTGTAAAATAAACCGACCCCATTCGCTAGACTTTTTGACCTAGCGAATGGGGTCGGTTCAAATATCAATATCATTAACTAAAAAAAATCAAGACATAAACGCAAGCATAATATGCGGATCACTTTACTTTTCTGCCGTAAACCTTGCCCACTCATATTCCGCTGTAAGCGGAACTGTGCCGTCAAAGGCTTTCAGC
>OGYL01002809.1_pt1 | contig 11815 bp, 9 predicted proteins | sample 1576541 | NCBI WGS metagenome assembly OGYL01 (sample SAMEA3541551, study PRJEB24748) | human gut metagenome | biome: human gut; feature: human-associated habitat; material: faeces | place: China | collected 2012 | reverse complement strand
CGATGATGTTAAAGAGAAGGAAGCTATCGTTACTGAAGGTGGTATTACTTACTTTGCTGAAAGTGAGTTCCGCTCAGCTCCTTATTTCGATGTCCAAATCGACGGCATCAATTTGCTCAACAGCAAGTTCTAAATAATTCGCTTTTTTTTGAAAAACCAGGAGCTAAAAAACTCTTGGTTTTTAATGTTTATAGGAGAGTGGAATGGACCAAACAATGCAAGAAATGATTCGCTTTGAAAACATCGGCAAGGTCTTTGGCTCTGTCGTTGCTAACAAAGACATCAATTTGAGTGTCTATCGTGGAGAGATTCTTTCTCTCCTTGGAGAAAACGGAAGTGGTAAGACCACATTGATGAATATGCTTTCTGGAATTTATTATCCAGATTGTGGAACAATCTATGTCGATGGGAAACCAGCAGTTATCCGTTCTCCAAAGGATGCTTATAATTATAAAATCGGAATGGTACATCAGCATTTTAAACTGATTGATATCTTTACCGCTTTAGAAAATATTGTTCTTGGCATAAAGCCTGAACAAAATTTCTTCCAAAGAATATTCACAAAGAAATCCGCTGCAGTTCCGTAATGCCCTGCGTTCGCGCATAATGTTCAAGCCTCTTCCGCGCGGTGTCAAGCAGGGTTTTCTTCTCGCCGAGCACAGAGATGATGTTCTTCTGGGCGGTGGCGATAAAACGGATCATCCGATATGAGAACAGCGAGACGTCAGAACAGTTCAGCGGATGCTGCGCATCATCAAACGCCTTGTAATACCGGCCTTTTGCGTCGGCGATAACCGGACTCAGGCTGATCGCCGTCGGTATGGACAGGTGCTTGCTCAGCTGCAGAGCAAGCAGGAACCGGCCCGTCCTGCCATTGCCGTCATAGAACGGGTGAATGCATTCGAAGGCGTAATGGCACATCACAGCCCGCAGCAGCGGAGGAATCGCCTCATCCGAAAGCAACGCCAGCCATTTGGTCAATTGCACTTGGATTTCCGATTCCGGCCATGCGCCTTGATGAATCTCCCGGTCAAAGCCGTCACACACAGAGACTTGCTTGGCTCTGAATACCATTCCGTCAGGCTTGTCTTCCTCCCGTAGTTCCCCAGCCATCACCTGATCGTAAATATTACGTATGTCATGCAACGTTTTCGGTAGTTCCAACGTTGCGGAATTTTCGCCGGAGAGTCCGAGAAAGAGTTTGGCAAGCTCACTCAACCGCTTGTGCGGCCCGTCCGCGACCGCCGCATCCAACGCGTCTGAGATTTCCTTGCGCGTGGTGTGCACGGCTTCTATGGAGTTCGTGCTCTGCATTTCCGCGCCGATGAGTTCCATCAGATACGCCCTGCGGGCAATCGGCGGCAATGCGGCCCACAGCGATTCGACCTGCACTTCCATGCCACGGACCGAATCCATGACGTTCAACAGTTCCCTGAACGCCACGGCGAACATCTCATGACCTTCGAATTCAATACCTGACCGGTATGTTGAATAGCCGTTGAGTCTTTTTTGGTATTCCTCCTCAGCCGCATCCTTCGGCTTGGCCGTGGATGATGACATTGCCAATGTCTGCCGTATGCTTTTGTACTCCATAACCATCATCCTTATAACCGTCATTTGTGCAGAATATGCAGGTTCGGGGTGAATATAGACTATTCCTATACCTACATAATGTCAAAAATGTCGATATAGCAGCAGGCGTGTTTGCGGCTATTGGTACGTTGAGGGGCATATGTGGGGATACGTGCGGATATGTTTGCTATGCGCAGATATGTTCAAGCGCAGATTAGGTGCGGGTCAGGCGACTTCGAGCGTGGCGAGGAGAGCGCGGTGGTCGGAGCCGGCGATGTACTTGGTTTCCAGATCGCCCACGTTCACGCCCTTGTCATGCACGATATGGTCGATTTCGGCGATCGGCATCATGGCCGGGTACGTCATGTGCAGGCCTTCGCCCGCCTGCTGGCCGGAATCCAGGAAGCGGCTGCCGAGCAGGTATCGGAAGCTGGCGTGGTCCCATGTGGAGTTGAAATCGCCCATCAGCACGTACAGATTGTCGTAATGCTGCAGTTGGGCGAGCGAGTCGAGACTACGGTTCCACAGACCTTGGTTGCGGGGGCGCGGCGAGAACGGGTGGACGGAGCCGAAGCGCACCTTGCTGCCGCCGAAATCGATCGTCGCGGCGGAAACGCTGCTTGATTCCACGGGAATGAGGTTCTGTTTGGCGTTTTCCATCGGCGCGGCGCTGTACAGCACGTTCACACCGCCGTTGTCATGCCACGTTTGCTGCGCGGCCACGGAATACGGCAGATAATTGGCGATTCCGGCGCCGTTGAGCCGGTTGAGCAGGTCCCATGACACTTCCTGCAGCGCGAGCACTTCCACATGCTCGTTTTTGACGATTTCGACGATCCGATTGGCGTCGGCATGCCCTTCCTTGGTGTTGAAGGTCATGATGCGGGCGTACCGGTCGGACGTGTTGGGCAAGCCGTCGGACGAGACCTGCGTGACTGCGGTGCTGGCCGCGTCGGAAATCGTTTGCTGCGGCCTGATATAACCCCAATGCCAGCCGATTTGCACAACCACGCACACCACGCTGACGGTGGCGAGCAGGACGCGTCCGCCTATTGCACGGACGGCTATCGCGGTGATCGCAATAATCAAAGACAGCATGCCCAGCCACGGCATCAGCGCGACGATAAGCGGCACGTACCGTTTGCCGTCGAGGTTGTTGGGCAGCATGCGCAGCAGCATGGCCAGCAGGATGACGGCGGTGGCCAGCCAGAGCACCGCGGTCAGAAGGTGTGTCGCTGCGGTACGGCGGGTCATGCCATGTTGCGCGCGGTCGAGGGGACGACTGGCGCATGCTTTGTCGAGCCGCGCGCCCAGATCCTCGATTTCGCTTTCGCTTGTGCGTTCGCGTTCGGCATCGTTATTGCCGCCGCTCTCACGCTCGCTTTCGCCGGTTTGCCGCATGGTTGCCTTTCATTACGCTCCCGTTCACCATACGCAACACGGCACGGGTGCGCCACCTCCTTCCCGCGAGGTTCACAGTGCTTTTACGTGCACCCGTACCGCATGCCACTATGCGGACATTTCTCTCTCATTTCCTGCTGCGGGGAATGGCGGCACTTGAGCGAACCACGCTCAGGACATGCCTACGGGACGGCGAAAATACGGGTATGGGCGAGTAGGTCAGGCTAGGCGGCGTGGGGGTGGACGCGATTGAGTGCACGCTGGACGGTGTCGCGGGTGGAGCCGGCGCCGTTGCCGCGGACGCCGAAGAAGACCATGACCACCATGATGAAGCAGATGGTGGCGCTCACGCGCAACGCCCACTGGATGCCAAACACGTTCGCCACGGCATACATGTTCTTCGCGCCGCCGATCGCAGCCCAGCGCAGGGCGGTAAACGTTTCCATCAGAATCACCAGCACGGGAGCGCCGATGGCACCGGCGATCTGGCGAACCGTGTTCGTAACGGCCGAGCCGGCGCTCACCTCCTCGGGCTCCAGGCAGTTCAGCGACCACGTGGTAATCGGCATGAGCACGAATCCCATGCCGATTTGGCGCACGAACTGCCAAATCGACACCCACCAAATCCATGAGGTCATGGAAATCAGGCTCATCATGATGGTACCGAACAGCAGGGTGATCGAGCCGATCAGCGCCACCGGACGCGCGCCGAGACGGTCGAGTGCCTTGCCGCCGAAGAACTGCGCGATGCACTGGCCGAACGCGCCGGGCAGCATCACCAGGCCGCTGATCGTGGCGGAATAGCCTCGGCAATCCTGAATGTAGAGCGGCATGATCACCATGATCGAACTGAACGCGAAGAACGACAGCGCGGCGGTGACGGTGCCGACGGTGAAGCTCTTGTTTTTCAGCACGCTCAGGTTGAGCAGCGGAGGCTGCTTGGACGGGTCGGCCGCCTGCCTGCGAGCGCCGTGGATCTGCCGCAGCACGAACCAGACGATGCCGACCACACCGATGAGCATGGCGAGCCACACCATCGGATGCGTGAACGGATACGATTCGATGTTCGTGAAGCCGAACATGAGTCCGCCGAAGCCGAAAATCGACAGGCCGACGGAGAAGAAGTCGGCTTTCGCGGACGCGTCGCGCGTGCCGAAATTACGCAAGCCGAAAATCGCAAGAAGCAGCGAAATAACGCCGATAACCGTCAGCGTGAGGAAAATCGATCGCCAACCGTTCAAATCGGTTTGCACACCACCCAACGTGGGGCCGATCGCGGGCGCGACGCTCATGGCCATACCGACGGTGCCCATCGCCATACCGCGGCGGGACAGAGGATAAATGGAGAATACCGTGATCTGCAGAACCGGCCACATCACGCCGGTGCCGACGGCTTCCAGCAGACGGCCGATCAAAACCAGTACGAACGATGAGCCGAGCCAGGCGAACACCGAGCCGAGCGTGAACACCGCCATCGATGCAATCACGATCTGGCGGGTGGAGAAACGGCGGGTCAGGTAGGCGGTGAGCGGCACCATAACGCCCATGACGAGCTGAAAAATCGACGTCAGCCATTGGCCGGTCGTCACGGAAATGCCGAAATCGGACACGATGGTGGGCAGTGCGGCGCTCAACTGCAGCTGAGTGAAGTTGCCGACGAACGTGATAAAGGTGAGAATGGCGATCGATACGAACGCGGCATGCGTCAAATGGTCGTTTTTATACGATTCCTCGCCGGTAAGTGGCTGGGACAGGCCGTGGGTGCGGCCCTGTTTCGCGTTTATTTTCTTTTCCGGCTTCACTTCCGACCTCTTCTCCGGTTTCGACGGCAAACCGACCGCCCTCCATCACTCATCCGCGCATACTCGCAGCGTATTGCGCAACTCCTGCAAAAACAGACTCAAAAAGTCTAGTACTGCGGGTGGTCGAACGCGAGATGAAACTATTCGAACACGTTCAATTCCAATTCAACCGAGAAAAATTGGCAAAACTTCGTATTTGTTCATCTCGGGGTGGTATACATATGCGTTGGCAGTAACGGCACGATACAGGGAAGGAATACGCCGCGCAGGGGGTTAGGAAGTATGACCGTAGTCACGTTATTCAACATAGCGATGGAGCTATGGGGCGTTCTCATCTGCATCGTTTGCGCAGGTGGCGTCTACGTGGGCGCGATACGTAGGACGCGGCGTACCTATACGAAAGTTTCCATGCAGCTTCTATGTGCGCTGATGCTGCTGGCCGACGTGTCCGCCTGGTATCACAACGGCGGCTGCGACAAGCTTGACTTCTACATGACGCGCATCGGCAATCTTGGTGAATACCTGATCAATTTCATCTTCATCGCACTGTTCGCCAACTATATCTGGCAAACCGTCAGCGGCGACGACATGCTTGAAAACGTCAGCCCGCACGAGTGGAGGGCCAGAATGAGCGGCGGAGCCAAGCGTAATCGTAAGAACCAACGTTCGGCCAATGCCCGATCCAAGCCGAAAAAGCCGCGTTCGAAGAAGTTTGACGTCATCTACGCAGCGTCCGCGCTCGGCATCGTACTGACGATTGCCACGCAGTTCAACCATATGGTCTACTACATCGACAGCCAGAACTACTACCGCCGCGGACCACTGTTCGCTATCCCGCAGATACTGGGTCTGGTAGAGCTCGCGCTGATTGCGATGCTGATCATCGAAAACCGCAAAAACCTCAGCCGACCGCTGTTCGTCACGTCGCTGTCGTTCTTCGTGCTGCCGATTGTGGCAACCATCGTTCAGATTCTCCATTACGGACTGGCGTTGCAGGCCATCGCGATCACGATTTCCATCCAGTTCACGTTCGTGGTCGACACCATCGAAATGAACAAGAAAATCCGTTCGCAGGATGACGCCTATCAGAAGGTCAGCTACGAGGCGCAGCACGATGGTCTGACCGATTTGTGGAGCAAGAGCGCCGGCCGCGAGCAGATTGAGAATTATTTCGCGCACATGCAGGAAGGCGACCAGGCTGTTCTGATTTTCGTTGACATCGACGATTTCAAGCAGATCAACGATACGTACGGCCATAAAGTGGGCGATTTCTGGATTCGTGAAGTGGCGCAGACGTTGAAGCGGCTGTACCGGCATGATGACATCATCGTCCGTTTCGGTGGCGATGAGTATGTGGCGCTGATAAAGAACACCGCGAACGAGCGTGTGGTCGAAAGCACGCTGGACCTGTTCCGCCGCCAGTTGGCGCAGGCGTCCGCGCAATACGGGCAGGACGTGCATTGCAGTATCGGCGCATGCCGCGTGCTGTCCGGCAAGAACGTCGATCTGAACCTCTGCTTGGGATTCGCCGACCATGCGTTGTACCAGTCCAAGCGCGAGGGGAAGGGCATGTACACCGTGGTCGATTATGACAGCGGGAAAGTGCAGGCAGCGTAGGTTTCGTGGAAAAATCCGCGGGAAATCTGCGGGAAAAACCCTAGAGAATCAGCTGAGAAACTACGAAAAAAGCACCGCAAATCCGCCGGAGATCGACGTAAAAATCACGGAAAATCAGGCTTTGCCGAGCATTGTCAGCACAATCAGCACCACGTTCAGAGCGACGATCAGCGCGGCGACCGCGATATTGACGACGTGCTTGACCGGACCGTCCACGTACTCCCCCATCAGCGTGCGGTCGTGCGTGTAACGCATCAGCGGAATAATCGCAAATGGAATGCCGACCGACAACACGACCTGGCCGACGATCAACGCTTCCGTCGGATTGTTGGCGAACCACAGCACCACCAGCGCGGGTACCAGCGTCACCACTCGGCACGCCCACATCGGCGCTTTGATGCGTAGCAGGCCGTGCATGATTTCGCTGCCGGCGTAAGTGCCGACCGACGTGGAGCTCAGGCTCGACGCAAGCAGACCAATCGAGAAAATCGTGCCGATCACCGGGCCGAGCACATGCTGGATGGCCCGTTGCGCGCCTTCGATGGTGTCGGTGCCGGTCATGCCGTACAGCGAGTTCGCGGCGAGGATGAGCAGCGCGAGGTTCACCGAGCCGGCAAGCAGCAGCGCCCAGGCCACGTCGATTTTGCTGCCGTGAAGCAGCTTCTTCACGCTCGGCTTCGCTTCGCCGGGGGCGTAATGGTCGTTGACGAGCGTGGAATGCAGGTAGATGGCGTGCGGCATGACCGTGGCGCCCAGCATGGACGTGGCCATGAGCACGGTGTCGGTGCCTTTGAAGCGTGGAATCAAGCCGGCGACGACTTCTTTCGGATTTGGCGGGGCGATGAACAGACCGGCGATGAAACCGAACGTGATCACCAGCAGCAGGCCGATGATCAGTTTTTCGAAAATGCGATGCGTGGCGCCTTTTTCGAAAATCAGCAGCACCGTCGACACCGCGCCGATGATGCAACCACCGACGAACAGCGGCAGACCGAACAACAGTTTCAGTGAGATCGCACCGCCGATCACTTCCGCCAGATCGGTGGCGATGGCGATTACCTCAGCCTGCATGAAGAACATGAAACGGCCCGCGTCGCCAAGCCGTTCGCCCAAGATTTCCGGCAAGCTTTTGCCGGTGACGATGCCGAGTTTCGCGGACTGGTATTGGATGAGCACGCTCATGCAGTTAGCCAACACCAGCACCCACACCAGCAGGTAGCCGTAGCGCGCGCCCGACGTGATGTTCGCCGCCACGTTGCCCGGATCCACGTATGCGACCGCCGCCACGAACGCGGGGCCGAGGATGCCGGCGAGCGCGTGGCCGTGGTGGTGGGACGGTTGGGAGTGGTGGTGCGTGGGTTGCTGGGCTCCTGCAGGCCGTGCGTCCGTGCTCTCCGCGGGCCGCACGTCCGCGCTCTCCGTACTCATAGTGCCGTCTTCTTCGTTCTCTGTATCCGACTTCATATCCAAATCGTTCTTCATATCCGGGCAACGTTATAGCGCGTCCGCCCGCACGGAATTGTTACGTCTGTTACGGGAGGTTGAATAATCGTTGGATATGCGTCTGGTGCGGGGTAAGCGCAGGGCTCCAGTGCGGGTTGTTGGTGCAGGTTGTTGACGCAGACTGCCGATGCAGGTTGCCGATGTTGCGGACACAGGTTCAGGCGGGCTGCCACGCACAGGTTCAGGCGGGGCGCGGACACAGGCCGGACAACCTACGAGTGCAGATATCGTTGCAATTGAGTTAAAAAAGGGGCCGATTGTGGGGCGGACAGGCCGCGATCACGGAAGCCGCTAAACTGGTGCAGAGAACATCGCATTTCGACTCAAGGGGTTGTTCCATGGCTGTTTTCCACACTCCGATGATCACGCTTTCCGACGGCAATCTGATTCCGCAGATCGGCTTGGGCGTGCTGCGTATCGACGATGAGGGCGTTACCCCCGTGGTGGAGAGCGCGCTGGAAGCCGGTTATCGTCATATCGACGGTGCCGCGGGGTACAACAACGAGGCGGGCGTGGGGCGCGCGCTGAAAAACGCGGGGTTCACGCAAGGCGAAAATCGCAAAAATCTGTGGGTGACGACGAAGCTGCGCGACTCCGAGCAGGGGTACGATTCCGCGCGCAAGGCGTTCGACCGCCAGCTCGGCCTGCTGCAGCTCGATTATGTGGACATGTATATGCTGCATTGGCCGACGCCGTTCGACTGGCGTTCCGGTGAGACTTGGAAGGCGTTCGACGAATTCCGCGCGGAGGGCCGTGTGCGTACGCTTGGCGTGTGCAATTTCCTGCCGGAGCATCTTGAGCGGCTGCATAAGGAGACGGGCGAGTATCCGGCCGTCGACCAGATCGAGCTGCATCCCACGTGGCAGCAGCGCGAGGTGGTGGCGTACTGCAAGGAGCACGGCATCGCGGTCGAGGCGTATTCGCCGATGGCTCGCGGCGCCGACTTGAACGCCGGCGACGGCGTGATCGCACGCATCGCCGAAGCGCATGGCGTCACGCCCGCGCAGGTGATTCTGCGGTGGCACATCGAAAACGGCACGATCATCATCCCCAAGTCGGTGCATGCGGACAGGCAGAAGCAGAACCTCGACTTGTTCGGATTCGTGCTCAGCCCGGCCGAGCATGCGGCCATCGATGCGCTCGACGGGCCGACGCGCGCCGGGCACGATCCGATGACGTTCACGTACGCGTGAGACTGCTTAGGGTGCGATGACAAGGCACGGATCGCGTGACGGCACGCATTTTCGTAAGAAGCTGCTCAATGCCGACGGGCCGGTGGAACGCATACTGATTCTGCTGGTGATCGCCGTGGTGGCGGGCGTCACCATCGGCCTGCTCATGCCGAAAGCAAACCCGACCGTCGGCGAAATAACAGGCGAATACACCGCGTCCGGCAGCGCCGCGCAGACGCTGCAGCAGCTGACGGTCGACGATAATCAGCGGCACGCCGGCTACGATCGCGACCTGTTCGGCTTCCGCCAAACCGACGACGACGGCAACGGATGCGACGTGCGCGAAGACGTACTGGCGCGCGACCTGACCGACGTGCGCTACCGGCAGCATGGATGCAAAGTGGAATCGGGCACGCTGGCCGACCCGTACACCGGCAAAACAATCCACTTCGTACGCGGCGCGCGCACCTCGTCGGCGGTGCAGATCGACCATGTGGTGGCGTTGGAGAATGCCTGGCGGTCGGGTGCGAACCAGTGGGACCGTACGAAGCGGTACCGGTTCGGCAACGACATGTACAACCTGCTGGCGGTGGACGGGCCGGCCAATCAGGAGAAGGGCTCCGCGTCGGCCGCGTACTGGCTGCCGACGAACGGCGCATACCGTTGCGATTACGTGGCCCGTCAGATCGGCGTGAAAGCCAAGTACGGGCTGACCGTCACGACGAAGGAGAAGCGGGCGATGCTGTCCGTACTGCGTGCCTGCCCGGCGCAGGCCGTGCCGGAAAAGTAAGGGACGATCGCAAGTACGGTCTGTTCGCCGACGTAACAGGGTACGCTAACGAAACATGGAGCGCAGGCGGAACGCACCTCAATCGCCCATATATAGCAACGTTTGCACGCTTACATGCCTACGCGTCTACGCGCACGTGGTGGCGCGGGCGATCACGCGGGTCTGCGTGGTGATCAGTTCCGGCTGAAGCACGCGGCTGCCGCTGATGCGGTCGATGATGCGACTGACCGCGGTCGGCGCTATCCAGTCGAGGCAGGAATCCATGGTGGTCAGCGGCGGCTGGAAATACGCGGATTCCTCGTTGTTGTCGAAGCCGATCACCTGCACCTGGTCGGGCACGGAAATGCCGTTGGCGGCCAGCGTCGACAGCGCGCCCATCGCAAGCTGGTCGTTCAGCGCGATCACCCCGTCGAACGGCACCCCGGAATCGATGATGCGTTGCATATTGCGCGCGCCAGAGCCGATCGACCAATCGTGGCCGACGTTGGGCATCAGCTCAGTGGCAAGCGCGATATTGCGGTCACAGCACGCTTCGAACACGCCGCGCATACGAAGCTGCGCGTTGCCTTCCGTAACATCACGCAAAGTCGAAAGCTGCGCGAAATCAGTGCGCGAGCCGACCACCGCCGGCCTGCTGACGCCACGGTCAAGCAGATATTCCGTGGCGAGACGCGCGCTTTGCACGTCGTCCGGTGTGACGTGGTCCGCCTTGTGATGCGTGAATCGCGCGCCCACGCAAACCAGCGGAAAATCCACAGACAGGTCTTCGGGGGTAAGGTCCTCCATTTCGGACAGCGACAGGATCATGCCGTCGGAAACGGTGGCGTTGAAGTTGCGCAGGAGCGAGGCGGCGCCGCGCGACGTGCCCTCGGCGTACGTGGTGACGTACACGGAGTAGTCGTAGATGCGCGCGATGTCGATCACCCGATTGGCGAGCCCCGCAAGATAGGGGGCGGTCAGGCATGGCACGGCGAGCGTGATGAAGCCGGTCCGGCCACGGTTGAGGTTGCGCGCGGACACGTTGACGCGGTAGCCGAGCCGATCCACGACTTTCTGCACTTTTTCGCGTGTGGCGTCGGTCATACGGCCGGTGTGGTTGATGACGTTCGACGCGGTTTTGAGGGACACGCCGGCCTCTTCGGCCACGTCACGCAAAGTGACGCGCTTCTTTTCTGATGGCGATTTGCCGGTTTGAGACGCGAAAGGTCTCGCTTCGCTCATGGTTCCCCCGATACGCTTCGAAATACTGCCCAGTATCCCTGCTACAGGGGCGATTCTAGCGCCTCACCACGAGAACCCCGTTGCGGCGCACGGTATACGAGCCGTTTTCCTCACCCCGTTCCGTCTGGAACAGGACGACCGGCTCGCCCTCGACGCCCTGCAATTCGACTTCCTTCTTGCCGCGCGGCAGATAGAAATCGAACGCGGCGTCGGCAGACTTGCGCACGGTGTGCAGAACGTCGGTATTAGCTTGCGATTGCTGCGATTGTGCCGGTGCCGCAAGATATGTCCGAATCAGCTTCGTCAAATCGGCCACGTCCAGGTCACAACCGACGAAATACGCTTCGCCCGCGCCGTACGGATTGCGGGTGACCGCGGCCATGCCGTCGAGCTCCCATTCGTCGGCCTCCTCGCCTGCGTACATGGCGAGGACTTGCGTGCGATCGCCGGTAACGGTCACGTCGTTCTGCCACAGGCGGGTCGTCAGACCATTGGACAGGCTGATTTCGCTGGGCTCGCCTTCGGCTTCTTCACCGAGGATGTTGAATTCTTCGGAGCGGATGCCGAGCATGTCGCGTAGGAGCCCGTTGCCGGCACCGGGGTAGCCGCCGAGGCCGATGTGGAAGTGCTCGTCGATCAGGCCGGCGGCATAGCCGACGATGACGGTTCCGCCGGCCTTCGCGAAGTCGGCGATACGGAGAACGTCTTCGTCGGACAGGCTGAGCACGGTGGGCAGC
>OGYL01002806.1_pt1 | contig 11823 bp, 10 predicted proteins | sample 1576541 | NCBI WGS metagenome assembly OGYL01 (sample SAMEA3541551, study PRJEB24748) | human gut metagenome | biome: human gut; feature: human-associated habitat; material: faeces | place: China | collected 2012 | reverse complement strand
CCTTCGTCATACATGATGAATGTGCCGTCAAAGCCTTGGAAGATATCCGCCAAATCGGTTCGCTCGACGGTTTCCGAAGCCCGCGCCACGGAGGCGAGCAGGACAAGCGCGAAGAGGGTGCCTATGATGTGTTTTTTCATGTCGCCTTCATAAAAAGGAAGCCCTCCGCCGAAGGTTTCGGTGGAGGGGAAAGGGCCTTCAGGACAACGAGGCCCCGGCTGTTTTGGTGATCACGGCTTGATGTAGGCGAAGTCTTCGCGTTGGAGGCGGACGATTTCCACGACGCCGGCGGGCACGACTTCGACGCAGGGGAGCAGGTCTTCCTTGGTGATGGGGACCTTCTTCATGGCGTTGGCGCATACGCGGAAGGAAACCCCGGCCTGAGCCAGTTTCTCGATGGCTTCGGTTTGCGCGTTGTCTTTCCGGGCGAGGAAGCGGGCCGCCCCGCCGTTGGCGAGCAGGACGACGGTGCAGGGTTCGCCGTTCAGCGCGGCGAGATAGTTGTTGATATTGCCGAGAGCCATGACGAAGCGGGATTCATCAGGCAGATCCACATGCACGAGCAGGTCGTAAAACATGATAGTCTCCTTTGACAGGGTGGCCTGTCCTGTTTTTGATGATGCCTGTAGGCAGAAGTACGGAATATTCACCTATAAGGCAATATGGAATAAATAGTATCAAACGAAAGCAGGTTGTCTCATCATAAAGATTCGTTCCTCCGGCGTGCGCCTGGGCATCGATCCGCTTGGCGGCGCCTCCGTGAACTATTGGCCGCTCATCAACGAGAAGTACGGCCTGAACATCGGCGTGGTGCGTCCTGAGGTCGACCCGACCTGGCGCTTCATGACCATCGACCACGACGGCAAGATCCGCATGGATCCGAGCTCCCCGTACGCGATGAAGGGTCTGGTCGATTCCCTCAACAACGGCGCTTGGGACAAGTACGATCTGGTCGGCGGCACCGATCCGGATGCCGACCGCCATGGCATCGTCTGCCCGAACTGGGGCGTCATGAACCCGAACCACTACATCGCAGTGTGCGTGGAATACCTGTTCGGCGGCAACCGTCCGGATTGGCCGGAGAACGCCGGCATCGGCAAGACCCTCGTGTCTTCCTCCCTGATCGACCGCGTGGCCGCCTCCATCAACGCCAAGCTCGTCGAGGTTCCGGTCGGCTTCAAGTGGTTCGTGGACCCGCTGTTCAAGGGCGAGGTCGCGTTCGGCGGCGAGGAAAGCTCCGGCATGTCCTTCCTGCGTAAGGACGGCCGCGTGTGGACCACCGACAAGGACGGCCTGATTCCGGACCTGCTGGCCGCTGAGATCACCGCGAAGACCGGCAAGAACCCGGCCCAGCTGCACCAGGAGCAGGTGGAGCGTTTCGGCGAAAGCTGGTACAAGCGCGTCGATACCCCGACCACCCTCGAGCAGAAGCAGAAGTTCGCCAAGCTCACCGGCGACGACGTCGAGGCCACCCAGCTGGCCGGCGAGGACATCACCGCCAAGCTCACCGAGGCTCCGGGCAACCACGCCAAGATCGGCGGTCTGAAGGTCACCACCAAGGACAACTGGTTCGCCGCCCGTCCGTCCGGCACCGAGAACATCTACAAGGTGTACGCCGAGAGCTTCGAATCCCCTGAGGCTCTGGACAAGGTGCTCGCCGAGGCCACCGAGGTCGTGGACAAGGCTCTGGCCGAGTGATACGGCGTTCCGCCAAGTAATCAAGGCGTAGCGCGAAAAAGACCCGTTCCGTATGGAGCGGGTCTTTTTCGTTGTCGATATCCGCCGTATGGCACGAAACGTGCTTTTCTGGCATGAAACGCAAGCTCCGCGGCACCCCGTATTTCCCTCTCCCGGTACGCTTGGAAGCAGAGCCGGAACGTCATCCGCGCAATCACGGCACAGCAAGGAGGGAACGTGCGCATCGCCATCGTCGAGGATCACCCTGCCGAACGCGAACTGATCGCCACCATGTGCGCGGAATACTTCAACGGCCGGAACGTCGGCGCAACCGCCGGCAGGAATGCCATGCAAACGGTCTGTGACGTTTTCCCCGACGCGAAATCGTTCATCGAAAGCTGGAAAAACAGCCGTTACGACCTGCTGCTGCTCGACTGTTATCTCAGCGACGAGAATCTGCCGCATGCCACCACCGGATTGGACATAGCGCGGCTGCTGCGCAATCAGAACGACGACTGCGCGATCGTCTTCATCACGTCCAGCACCGATTTCGCGGTGCTCGGCTACGAGGTGCAGGCGAGCGGTTATCTGCTCAAGCCCGTCAATCGCAAAACCTTCGAAGCCACCATGGAACGCGTCGAAGAGCAGCTGAAGGCAAAACCGCCGGTCACCCATCTGGCAAAGGCGCAGTCGCCCGGCACGGTGGATTCCAGCTGGCATGTGGCGTTCGGCAATCCGGCCGTGACCATGGACCGGCGGCTCATCGCATACGCCCTGTCCAACGCGCACTACGTGGAATTTACGTTCGCGGACGGCACCCAGACCAAAATCCGCACCAATTTCTCCGACGTGGACCAACGGCTCACCGTGTTCGACAACTTCTACCGCACCGCGCGAGGCGTGCTCGTCAACTTCGACTACGTGTCCGGCATCACCAACGCGTAGTTCGTCATGAAAGGCGGCAAACGCATTCCTATCACGAAAACGGCGGTGACCACCACCTGCCGCGCATACGCGGAATACACGTTCACCCGCATGCGTACGGAGGACTGACATGTTCGCACCACTCGGCGAAATCATCCGGAACGGCATCGCCCAAACCACCCCGTCAGGTCTGTTCTTCGCCATCGGAGAGCAGCTCAACGCGTTGTCCGGCCTGGCATTGTGCCTCATCATGGCATGGAGTCACATGGACAATCCACGCCGTAACGGCACACTGTTCATGTCCATCGGACTGGTCTGGTTCCTGCTATGCGGCGTGCTGTGCGGCACTCTGGGCATCCCATCACTGTGGACGGTCATTCCGACCGCGCCGCTTGTGCTGCTGGTCCTGCGATGGCTGACCGAACTGCCATGGCGGCAACTGTTGCTGATTGTGGCCACGGCTTCCTACATGGTGGCGATCGTCTACTATCTGTCGCTCGTCATCGATGTGGCCGTTCTTGGCGCGGATTCAGCCAATCTCCGCGTCGGCTGGCCGGGACTGGTCAATCTGCTGCTGCTTGACGTCGTCGCACTGGTCTCGCTATGGCATCCGCTGCATGATTCGATTCCAGCCACATTCGATTCCCCATCCATCAGCAAAGGCTTCTGGCAGCTTATCTGGCTGTTTCCGTTCGTTTCGTCCGCGATTGTGGTGTGGTGCATGCCGGCGGACAATTCCACGCTGCTGGACTCGCATATGCTGGAAATCGCGTTCACCGTGGCGGTGGTCTACTCCTGTTTCATGGTGTTGGCGTATTTCCTCATCTGGTACATGATTCAGCAGTCGGACCGTCTGCTCGCGGCCCGCAGGCGACAGCATTATGAGGCTTTGCAGACGTTGCAGCTGCAACACATGAACGAGCGGATCCGTGAGGCGCGTCAGATCAAGCACAACGTGCGTCACCACATCCACTCACTGCAGGCGTTGGCCGCGGCTGAAGACATGGATGGCATCCGCTCATATCTGGATGAGATGTCCAAACACCGGCTGCTGCAAACGGCACCAATGCAGTATTGCGAGCATGCGTCGCTGAACGCGGTGCTTGTCTACTATTGCGATTGGGTCCGGCATTTGGGTGCGGATGTGGACGTCAAAGCGGCGGTGCCGCAATACATCAACATCAACAACGCGGAATTATGCTCCATGGTCGGCAATCTGCTGGAGAACGCCACGGAGGCCATCACCCAGCAAACGCAGGGCGAGAGGCGGCTCAAAGTGCGCATCCGGTATCGTTCCGGCCCTCCGGCGGCCCTGTTCATCACGGTGGACAACACGTACGGCGAAGCCGATACCAGCATCGAACAGATCGACGGCAATCTCGTCTCGACCAAACATGGTGGCACGGGGCTGGGCACCGCCACCGTACGAGAGACGGCCGAACGGCACCATGGCACGGCCTCCTTCGAGCACAGCGACGGCATGTTCCGCGCCTCCGTCATGCTGTGTCTCGGCGACTAATCGCATATGCCGTTGCCATGCGGTATCGATAGGCGATACCGCATGGCGGACGATGCGGTATGACGGGCAAGCGGCGAGTCGCGCGGCTTTCGTAGGGTAGAAGCATGACGATTACGGTTTCAACAGACGGTTCCGCGCTTGGCAATCCGAATGGTCCGATGGGTTGGGCCTGGGCCGACCACGAGCCCGCGGCAGGCGGCAAGCCGGGGCACGAGCATGCCGGCGATTGCGATGCCGGCGGCGCGACGAACGGCACCAACCAGATCGGCGAATTATGCGCCGTGCTGGAGGCGTTGCGAGCGCATCCCGGTTCCGAAGACCTGGTGATCGAGACCGACTCGCAGTATGCGATCAACTGCTCCACCAAGTGGGTGCAGGGTTGGAAGCGCAACGGCTGGAAGAATTCGCAGAAGAAACCGGTGAAGAACGCCGACCTGATCCGCGCCATCGACAATGAGATCGCGCATAGGGCGGGGTCGGTGCGATTCGTGTGGGTCAAGGGTCATGCCGGCAACGCGGGCAACGAGAAAGTGGACGAGCTGGCACGCACGTATGCGGGCGATTGCCGTTCGCATGTGCGCGAAGGCTATCTGCCGTTGGAAGGATGGCAGTCGCTACTGGCTTCCGAGTATTCGCGTGGCACCGATGTTCCCGAGGATGCGAGGATGCTGATGGATGGTGCGATCAGCGCCGCCGAATACCACATGGGACGCGGACAAGGCGATTCCGCCACGACCGGCACCGGCGATTCCAGTGCCGATACCGCCAATTCCAGCAACAGCACGAAGCCGCGTTCGATCGCCAGCATGCTGGCGGAGCCGGAAGGCGTTTCCCACGACCTTGCGGATTTCGGACAGACAACCGATGACGACGCAGATGATGCGGTGGAAACGACCGTGCTCGAGACCGAACCGGCGGAAACCACCACAATGCTTGAGACCGAAGCGACGAAGGTCATACCCGAATCCAGCTTCCCGGACGCGGGCGGTCCAGCCGAACCGGACGAATCCGGAGAACCGGACGAATCCGGGAAAACGGACGAATCCGGTGAACCGCATCAATCCTATGCGCAGATGCTGGTCAAACCCGACTATTTTCCCCGTGAAGGCGACGAGAACGACAAGCCGGTGACGGGCAACGCGGACGGCACGGACACGGACAGCACGGCCGTACCGCAGAATGCGAACGAATCGCGCAGCGAATCGCAAGACAACGAAGAATCGGCACCGGAACAGGCAGCTTCATCGCAATCGCAGGATCTGCCGAAACTGCCGCATCGTCCAAGCCCATCGGGCCTGTCGGTGTCGGGTACGGTGCGGTTCACTCCCCCACCGGAATCCAGCCCGACCTTCGACGGCAATCCACGTCTCATCCGTGGGTATATCGCCGTGAAAGGCTATGTGATGGGTGACGGCACGCTGGTATTGGACGAGGCGCCGTTCGCGGTCAAACATAGCTGATCGAGACATGTGGGGAGCCGCTTTACGCAAGCCGCTCCCCACATGTCATTTCATGCGCGTCTTTTTTTGCACGCCACCTCACGCAGGACCGTGAAACATTCCGTGAAAACTTTTCCGCAGTCCAAAACAGACACCTGCTCCCGCAACCGACCATTCGCGCCTTGAAAATCAACGCATCCGATAGTATGGAGACGGTCTTAACCCCATATCGAAGGAGGATCATGGACAAGGCACAGCAGGACGCGCTGAAGAAGGCGGCCGGCATCGAGGCTGCAAAGCTGATTCAGAACGGCATGATCGCAGGTCTGGGCACCGGCTCGACCGTGCGTTTCCTGGTCAACGAGCTCGGTCGTCGCGTCAAGGAGGAAGGCCTCGAGTTCACGGGCGTCACCACCTCCCGCCGCACCCAGGAGCAGGCCGAAGGCTACGGCATCAAGATCGTCAACATCGATGACGTCGACCATATCGACGTGACCATCGACGGCGCCGACGAGGTGGACAAGAACTTCAACGGCATCAAGGGCGGCGGTGCGGCTCTCCTGTGGGAGAAGATCGTGGCCACCAACTCCAACAAGATCGTGTGGATCGTGGACGAGTCCAAGGTCGTGGACACCATCGGCAAGTTCCCGCTGCCGGTCGAGGTGATTCCGTTCGGCGCAGGCCAGGTCGTCAAGAAGTTCGAGGCCAAGGGCTACAAGCCGGGGAGCCGGTGCGCACCGATGAGAACAACTATGTGGTGGATCTGCACCTCGAGCGCATCGATCACCCGCAGGAGCTCGCGCAGGACCTCATCACCACGGTCGGCGTGGTCGAGCACGGCCTGTTCCTGAACATGGTGGACCAGGTCATCGTCGGCGATCCGAACGGCCCGCGCGTGATGGACAACCCCAACAAGTGAGATCTTGACAGGCGGGCGTGTCGGCTGGTGTGGAATATCCCGGCCGACACCGCCGCGCAGATAGCAAAAATCCCGCGACTCCGAAAGGAATCGCGGGATTTTGTTTGAGCGGACGCTTCACACGCGCCTGAAGACTACTTGCGCTGGTGGCGAGTCTTACGAAGCAGTTTACGATGCTTCTTCTTGCTCATGCGCTTGCGGCGCTTCTTGATGACCGAGCCCATCTCAGCCTCCGTTCCTTAAACTCAAAGGGTAAAAGTTTGCAACTTGCCCAATACTACACTGCTTCGGGGACGAATACGCGCGCAGGCATTCATATGGTGGAAAATCACGTTTCGTTTTCCGCGTGATATTCCATCAGCCGGCCGCGATTCGCCATCGAGACGATTCCGTCGACGTTACAGGGGGAACTGCTGGTAGAAACGCTGGACGTCGTTCTTCGCGCCGGTGGCATAGAAAACCACCGTATCGTTGCGCCACACGGCAACGGCCTTGGTATCGTCGTCCGGATCGGCTTTGGCGCTGTAGGCGCCGGTCGTCTTGCCGGAGACCTTCACGTTGCCGCTTCCCAGCTCCTTGCCGGTCATGGCTTCAGCCAGCGTGTCGTACTGGGATTTCGCCTTGTCGCCGTCGTTCCACTGGCCCACTTCCAGCGTGACGTCCTGTCCTTTCTTGCCGGTGGAATACGTCAACGCGTATTCCTCGACGGGAGAGGTGCTGGACCACGTCGTGCTGGCGTCAGCCTTGGTACGCGCGTAATTCAATACGGAATCCGGCATGGCCTTGAGCAGCTCGCTGGCCCCGTCGGGCAATGCCACGGCATCGATCGACGGTTTGGTGGGCTCCGTCCTGTCGCCGTCCGTACCGTTCGAAGTGGAAGCCTGCTGGCTCGTCTGACCGGCCTGACCGGCCTGTCCGTTCTTGTTCAAGGCCCAACCAGGCCACACAAATGCGGAAATCAGAGCAAGCACAACCACAAGCGCGGCTGCTACGACGGCGGCAATCAATTTGCCATGCGAAGAGGAATTCTGCGTATCAGACATGCTTGTCATTCTTTCACAGCCATAAGACGCGCAACCATCCCCTCGAAGTCATGGAATCCAGTTCCCGAAACGGTTTTCAGCGCAATGTCTGTGCAACGAGTACGCCACCCGCGAACGTCTTGTCCCAAAACCTCCGTATTGTCGGCGATATGGCAAAGACGTCCTCGCAATTCCTCTGTTCCGAATGCGGCTGGAGCGGCCCGAAGTGGCTCGGCCGCTGCCCCGAATGCGGTCAATGGGGCACCATTGAGGAATTCCATGAAGCCCGTCCCGCGGCAGGCTCCGGGACGGACCTCGCGCACGCAATCGCATCCGGTCGCATCGTCCGCGGCGAGGCCGATCACCGACATAGGCACGGAGAACATCTCCAGAATCGCCACAGGATTTTCGGAATTCGACCGCGTGCTCGGCGGTGGCATCGTGCCGGGATCGGTCACGCTGATCGCAGGAGAGCCGGGCATCGGCAAATCGACATTGCTGCTGGAAACCGCCGGCAATGTGGCGAGGCTGACGGCGTTCGCCACCGAGCGCAATACCGTACTGTATATTTCCGGCGAGGAATCGCAGGCGCAGGTCCGCATGCGCGCGTCGCGCATCGGCGCCATGGAGCCGAATCTGCTGCTCGCCTCCACCACGGATCTGTCCACGGTGTTGGGGCTTATCGAACAGTTCAAGCCGGCGTTGGCCATCGTCGATTCGGCGCAGACCATCGTCTCGCAGGACGTCGATGGCATCTCCGGCGGATCCACGCAGGTGCGCGAAGTGGCGAGCGCGCTGATTGACACCGCCAAAACCCTTGATATTCCAGTGCTTTTGGTGGGTCATGTCACCAAGGATGGTTCGATCGCAGGTCCGCGTACGTTGGAGCATCTGGTGGATGTGGTCTGTCAGTTCGAAGGCGATGCCGAAACCGCGTTGCGTATGCTGCGTGCAGTGAAGAACCGTTTCGGACCGACCGATGAGGTCGGCTGTTTCGATATGAGCGGCGAGGGCATTGAGGAGGTGACCGATCCGTCCGGCCTGTTCCTATCAACCGGCAATGGTTCTGCGGCGACGCAGGTGGATGGCACGTGCGTGACGTTCACGTTGGATGGGCATCGCAGTCTGCCGATTGAAGTGCAGGCGCTGGTCACCAAGTCGGTGCTGCCAACGCCACGTCGTGCGGCGAACGGTGTGGACTCCAACCGTATCGCCATGCTGGTGGCGGTGTTATATCGTCACGGTGGCATCAATCTGCTGGCCAACGACCTGTACATTTCCACAATCGCCGGCGGTCAGGCGCGTGAGCCGGGTTGCGATCTGGCGATTGTGGCCGCGTTGGCGAGCGCTGCGAAATCGAAACCGATTCCCCGCACGACGTGCGCGATCGGCGAGATTTCGTTGACCGGACAGGTGCGTCCGGTGCCGAGACTGGAATATCGGCTTCGTGAGGCGGCACGTCTTGGTTTCACCACCGCCGTTGTGCCGACGCTGCGCAAGAACGTCGCCGTGCCGGGAATGGGCGTGGTGCAGGCGGATACGTTGCAGGACGCGTTGGCCGCGATTCTGCGATAGGTCGCCGATGCCCAAACGGCATCGCCATCCGCATTTTGCAACCCGGGAAAGCCCGTTTGGGTAACAAAACACAGATGGCGTCAATGATTCGCGTCAATCGAACCAATCAAATCAATCGAACCGATCCGTCTCAAGCGGTGAGGCGCTTCGTCTCCTCGACGTTGCGTTTCAGCTCGACCACCAGATCGTCGGCCGAATCGAATTTGATCTGCGGGCGCAGGAATCCAGCGAATTCCACGCGCGCCTGATGGCCGTACAGGTCCAACCAGTCATCGGTGATGGCGTAGGCTTCCACCACGCGTTCGGCGTCACCGTCCTCGTTGAACGTCGGCTTGGTGCCGATGGAGATGGCCGCCGGCCAGCGGTGTGGCGACTGCATGGCCACGCGCGCGTTGACGGACGAAGCATCATACTGCTGCGATACGCCGTCGGCCGGCTTCTCCCCGGCTTCTTCGCCACCGTCGGCGGACTTCTCCCCCAAATCGCCCAGCCAGCCGGCGTACACGCCGTCCACCGGCAGGTATCCGGCGACGTTCTCGCTCAGATTGGCGGTCGGGAATCCGATAGTGCGGCCGCGTTCCTCGCCATGCACCACGGTGCCTTCCACGGCATGCGCGTGGCCGAGTATCGCGTCTGCGTCCTTGATACGGCCTTGGCTCAGCAGATAGCGCACATTGGTGGAGCTCCACGTGCGCACTTCCTTGGCCTGATGCTTCTTGCTCCATGCGCGTCGTTCGGCCTTGGAAGCCCCCTCCAGAGGGTCGGAAGGCTCGCCGGGTTCGGACGGCATCACCGGCTTCGCATTGACCGGCACTCGGGTCAGCCCCGGACCGAAATCGTCCACGACCTCCAGCTGGAACACGCCGGTGGCGAGCGCCAGATTCTCAATGGCCTTCACGTTTCCGGCGCGGTTCGCACCCATGGCGGCGTCGGAGCCGAGCACCAGCGTGCGCATGCCGAGTTTGCCGACCATCTGGCCAAGGAAGAAGCGGTATGATTTCGCGGAGAATGCCATGGTGTAGCGCACGATGAGCGTGTAGTCCACGCCAATGGCGTCGATGGCGCGCAGCCGTTCGTCCACACTGGTCAGCGCCTGCGTGTCAGGCGTGCCTGCGGGCGGTTCCTGACCGTCATGTTTGGCGGCGTAAGCGTGCACCAGCGCGGGACGCGGGTCGAACAGCACCACCACGGAGAACGCCTGCTCCTGTTCGGCGAGTTCGGCCACACGGCGGATGACCGCCTGATGTCCCTGATGCATGCCGTCGAATGAGCCGATGGTCACCACGGACTTCTTGTCGTTGCTCAGGGTCGGCCAATCCACCATGCCGCTGGCATCGGGGGTAAGCGTGATCGTCTTCATGTGTCCTTCTTTGCGTATTGTCCGTGTGTTTGTCGTGTTCGTATTGCGTGCCGGCCGGTCTTGATTGTTTCAGTTGAAGACCGCGACCGGCTTGGTCTCGCCACGTTTGGCGCGTTCCACGATCGCCACCAGATCGTTGGTTTCGGGAACGTACGCGGCCATGGTCGTATGGATGTCGTGGGCGATTCTACGGCCGAACCGCAGGTCCGTCGCCTCCTGTTCGGTGACGGGAAGCATGTCCATGGAAGCGGCCGCGCTGGCGACCAGGTCGAGTGCGTGGTCAACGGCATGCTCGGCATCGTCAAGCACCGCACGGTTGCGTGTCACTTCGATGCCTTCGCGGTTGGTGAAGGTCTTAGCTTCCGTATGGGCGGTCATGACGTTTGGCATGTTCACCGAGAAACGCCCGACGCGGATGCGGCGCAGCATGGTCAGATGGCCGCCGAGGCCGAGTTCGGAGCCCAGATCGCGGCCGAGTGCGCGGATGTAGGTGCCGGCCGAGCAGGTCACGGTCACGTCGAGTTCCATGACTGGCTGCATGTTCGGTTCGTTTTGCCCGTCGGTTTCGGCATGCCAGGATTCCTCCGGGGCGATTTCGATGGCATCGGCAAGAGGTGATCCCGCGCATGTGGTCGAAGCATAGCCGTATCGCACTGCCGAAACACTGAATTCCGAGATGGTCACCGGACGGGCCTTGAGGTCCACATCCTTGCCTTCTCGGGCCAGATCATAGGCACGCTGGCCGTTGATTTTGATGGCTGAATAGGAGTTCGGCACCTGCTCGATGCGCCCGGTGAAATGATGGGCGATGACGTCTTCAACTGTCTGTCGTGAAGGGAATTCGGCGATAGTCCCCCCCTCCGGCAGCAGTTCGCCGCCGACGGCATCAACACCGAGGCCCTCTTCACGGCCAAGGACACCCCGACCGGTACGGCGCTGATCTTCGTCTCGCAGGACGGCGAGAACTGCATCGCCGTGGCTCCCGGTGCCAACCACAGCCTCACGTGCGAGGCGATCGACGCCGTGGCGGACCGCATCGCCGGAGCCGAATACCTGCTCGTACAGCTCGAAATCCCGATGGAAACGGTGGCCTGCGCCATCGAAAAGGCATATGCGGCAGGAACCCGCGTAGTGCTCAACCCGGCCCCGGCCATGCCGCTCGTCGACGAACTGCTGCGCAAGGTCTACCTGATCACCCCCAACCGCACGGAAAGCGAAACGCTGACGGGAATCCCCGTGCACACCGTGCAGGACGCCTCGAAAGCGGCCGGGGCGCTGCTGGCGAAAGGCGTCGGCAACGTCATCGTCACGCTGGGCAGCGAAGGCGCGCTGATCCGGCCTCGAAATGAGCCAGAACGCAGAGCGTCTTGCTTGGACCGCAGAGGAAG
>OGYL01002805.1_pt1 | contig 11829 bp, 8 predicted proteins | sample 1576541 | NCBI WGS metagenome assembly OGYL01 (sample SAMEA3541551, study PRJEB24748) | human gut metagenome | biome: human gut; feature: human-associated habitat; material: faeces | place: China | collected 2012 | reverse complement strand
GAAGCAGACCTAATTTCAGTCAATTCCGAGAACTTACGCTGTTCCCAAGCGTCAGCTAATAAGCACGGCTATAAAAACACTTAAAAATATATATTTAGGAGGAAACTATGAATAAACAGCAACTTGCAAACAAAATATGGGAGTAAGCAAATAAAATGCGCTCCAAAATTGAGGCGAATGAGTACAAGGACTATATTCTTGGCTTTATTTTTTATAAATTTCTTTCCGATAAGGAAGTTGAGTATCTGAAAAAGAATGACTGGGAAGATGCAGATCTGTCCGAACTCGTTGAGGAAGATACCGACATTGTCGAACAGTGCAAGAAGAATATAGGCTATTTTATTTCATATGAAAATCTTTTTTCAACTTGGCTGAAAAAAGGCAAAGATTTCGATGTTTCCAACATTACAGATGCATTATCGGCGTTTGACCGTCTGATTGACAGCACTCACAGAAAAGTTTTTGACAAGATTTTTGATACTTTGCAGACCGGACTTTCTAAACTAGGTGAGACAAGCGGTGCAAGAACAAAGGCAATCAGTGACTTGCTTGGACTGATAAAGGATATCCCGATGGATGAAAGACAGGGATATGACGTGCTTGGTTTCATCTATGAGTATCTGATTTCCAATTTTGCAGCGAACGCAGGAAAAAAGGCAGGCGAATTCTATACTCCGCACGAGGTGTCGCTGCTTATGTCCGAAATCGTTGCAAATCACCTTAAAAGCAAGGAAAATATTGCTATATATGACCCAACCTCCGGTTCAGGCTCACTCCTTATAAATATTGGACGCAGTGCCGCAAAATATATGGATAGCGAGCAGGTTCAGTATTATGCGCAGGAGTTGAAAGAGAATACATACAACTTGACAAGAATGAATCTCGTAATGCGCGGAATTACACCGGCAAACATCTTTACAAGAAATGCGGACACCCTTGAAGATGACTGGCCGATTGATTTGGACAGCTATCCGCCTGTACTGCGTGTTGACGCCGTTGTTTCAAATCCGCCATACTCTCAGCCGTGGAATCCCGAAGGAAAGGACTCCGATCCTAGATATAGTGAATACGGTCTTGCACCAAAGAGCAAGGCGGACTATGCGTTTTTACTGCATGATTTGTATCATATCAAACCCGATGGAATTATGACAATTGTTCTGCCACATGGCGTTCTGTTCCGTGGCGGTGAGTAAGGTGAAATCCGTAAGAACCTTATCGAGAAGAACCAGATCGACACAATTATCGGACTCCCTGCAAATATATTCTTTGGAACGGGTATACCGACAATCATTATGGTTCTGAAGCAACAGCGTGGCGACTGCAACGACGTTCTGATTATTGACGCATCAAAAGGCTTTGAAAAGATTGGAAAGAACAACAAACTGCGTTCATCTGATATTAAGCGTATTGTTGATACCGTAAGTGCACGCAAGAATGTGGACAAGTTTTCAAGGACTGTCAGCCGTGAAGAAATCAGAAAAAATGATTATAACCTGAACATCCCACGTTATGTGGATTCTTCCGAGAATGCTGAAAGCTGGGATATTTATGCGTCTATGTTCGGTGGAATTCCTGCCAAAGAGCTTGATGGACTTTCGACTTATTGGAATGCTTTTCCGAACCTGAGAAGTGCGCTGTTTGGTGATAACGGTGCGGAGTATGTCCACTTTTCTGTAGAGGACATAAAAAAGGCTGTACACGAACATTCCGATGTAACCGGCTTTGCAAGCTTGTTTGAAACAGCTTTTGCAGATCTTGATACTTATCTTTATGATGAACTGATCGGCTGTGACCAGACCGCAATTAACACATCTAAGGAAGAAAGCACTCTTTCTGACAATATTTTTGCAAGACTTGCTGACATTCCTCTAGTGGACGTTTATGAGGCTTACCAGATACTTGATAACGAGTGGAGCAGAATCGCAATTGACCTTGAAATCATTCAGACAGAGGGATTTGGTGCTGCAAGACAGGTCGATCCCAATATGGTTATCAAGAGGAAAGACAATAAAGAAATCGAAGTTCAGGAAGGCTGGATAGGACACGTTATTCCGTTCGGTCTTGTTCAGTCTGCGTATTTTTTCGATGAACTTTCAAAGCTGAATGAATATGAAACAAGGCTCTCCAAAATTGCATCCGAATATGAGAAACTGCTTGACGGACTTAGCGAAGAGGACAAGTCAAGGGCTTTCGTAAATGATGACAAAACTGCTTTTGTTGCGGCGGAGGTTAAAAAGTCAATAAAGGTGAGAGATGTTGAAGACGAGATCATTGCTGTACTCAAGAAATATACCGATCTTGCCAAAGAGGAAAAGACTTTGAAAAAGCAAATCAAGGAAGACAATGCGGCTTTGATTATAAAAACAAAGGCGGCGATCGAACAGCTGACCGACGAGCAGATCAGAGAATTCCTGAAAGCAAAATGGATCACCCCTGTTGTGACCGAGCTTTTTAAGCTACCCGTTAATATTGTAAACGAGTTGATTTCAAAGCTTGAGGTGCTTTCCAAGAAATATGAAACCACTTTTGAAGAGGTTGACGAAGAAATCAAAGAGACCGAAAAATCACTTTGTACAATGATTGACGATTTAGTCGGCAACGATTTTGATATGCAAGGTCTGGCAGAACTGAAAAAACTGCTGGGAGGTGTGTAAAATGACGAAAAAATCGAACGTTCCAGCAATAAGATTCAAGGATTTCACTGATACTTGGGAACAGCGTAAGTTGGGCGAGATTTCAGAATCATTTGAATATGGTCTAAACGCTGCCGCCACTGAATATGACGGCAAGCATAAATATATACGAATTACAGACATAGATGATTCGACACATCTATTCTTGCAAGATGATCTCACATCACCCGACATAGACTTTTCAACCGCAGATGATTATTTACTGCAAGAGGGCGATGTTCTATTTGCAAGAACCGGAGCGAGTGTAGGAAAAACCTATATTTATCGCCGTTCTGACGGTGATTTGTATTTTGCAGGCTTCCTTATCCGAGCAAAAATCAAAAGCGATTATGATGCGGATTTTGTGTTTCAGAATACTTTGACAGACAGTTATGATAGCTATATTCGTATCACTTCTCAGCGTTCCGGACAGCCTGGTGTCAATGCTCAGGAGTATGCTAATTTTGCATTATCTGTTCCAAGTCTTGCTGAACAGAAGAAAATCGGAGCTTATTTCTCTCATCTCGACTCCCTTATCACCCTTCATCAGCGTAAGCTTGAAAAAGTCATTTTTGCATTCATTTCATTGTAGCATACTTTTCATATTTTTTCAATATATGTTTACATTTTTTAACGTAAATGTAACACACACCTGCCTTTAACAGTGGCTAAAACGCCAGTTGAACAGTAAAATGATTCTAATTTATCACTTCTCCCCAAATCCACCACTCAATTTTCATCACATCTGCCACTACCATTCCACGAATAATTGTGATATACCGTACTTCCAAACCAATCACGGAGGTATCAAAAATGAACTATATAAAAGACCTTTACTACGGCAATTTAGGCTTTTCGACGCAAAAATTCGGGACAATTCGCAGTATGCCAAGCTGATGAAAACCGAGGCTGATCTGTATGACCAGATAATCAAAATTCTCGGAGATGAAAACGGTGAACTGCTCAAAAAGATATGTGACACCCAGTTTTAGCTTAACGATGTAATGTCCGTGGATAACTACTCAGCCGGATTCCGTGACGGCGAAAAGCTGATGATTGACGTGCTCCTCGGCAAGAATGAAAATCTGAGTAAGGTGTAGCTCTCCGTCAAAATCTGCCGTACAAAGCTTACATTCTCGCAAGTGCCGTAAAACCCGCACTTTATGAGTAATACCACGCCTCAAAAAAAGCATACAATAGCGTACAAGCGTACTACAGCCACTCCGTTGTAATATGCTTGTTTGTTTTGTGTTATGCAAATGTAATGCGAGCCGAAACCTCGCAAAACGCTGAGAATACTGGGCAAATAGCTCTTTGTAATGCGGTAATACGGAGCAAAAATGGAGTACGCATACTACCTGAATTCCCATTCTGGAAACTCGATAGAACATAGGTCAGTCAATATACTCTTTCAACTTTTTCAGAGCCGACTTAACGCCCTTTTCCACCGTGCCGGCGTTAACGCAGAACTCCTCCCCAATTTGTTCAAAGGTCTGCGGAGCGCACCCGATGCCAAAATACATTCGGATATATTCCGCTTGCCGATGACTTAGAATGTCGTCCAGACTGTCCGCCAACAGCATGGCAAAAGCCTGATTTTCCTGCTCCAGCATTAGATCTTCGGGATTCAGACAATCGGACCTAAGCTTATCTTCAAGCTTGTCATCCTGCATACCCTCACCACTTTCAAGCATTGATTGGTACTCATCAATGCTTGTTTTCTCTTTTGTGCTTAAAATCAGCAACTCCTCGGATTTGTCCGCTGATATTTTGAGTATTTGACTTACGATTTCAATAAGTTCGGATGTGTTGCTTTCGGCATTGGCTGAAACGATTTTCCTCACCTTTCCTATCTGCTTGTTCAAATAAGGCGAAATACTCACCGTATCGAGAATAAAGCGGAGTTCTTCGAGCATTTTCAACTTAACACCCTTACAGGCATATGTCCAAAAAGGCACACCGCTGTTCTCGTCAAAGGTCTTCGACTGCTCAATCAGTGAAATGTAGCCGACCTTCTGCAAGTCCTCAAAAGCCTCAAATGCAAGATTGTATGATTTTGCAAGAGAATGTGCAAGTGCGTATACGTTGCGGTAATTATCCTGAATCAGCTGTTCATTTGTGTTCTTGGTCATTGTTCTTCCCCGATATTTAATGTCTTGTAAAGCGTGTGCTTTTCAAAAAGCTCTTCGAGCGTTTTGTACGTTATCAGATTTCCATTCTCGTCACTTTTGCCCCGAATTGCCTTGTCACGCATGGTTTCAAGGTAGTGCAGAATTTTGTCGTAATCCGCATCCGAAATACTTCCTCGGAATTTCTGCTGATAATATTTGTTCCTCGCCTTGTGGTAGGTCTGGATAATCGGATTGTTCTCAGCCTTTTCCTTGTGCTTGTTTTTCGCGCCAGTCTGACGGCAGGTTCTGTTGGGATTTTCGGGAGACTTTTCATTGCAGTAAAACGTCTTGTAGCTGTCAGTCGCAAGGAAAAAACGTCCGCAGTGGTGACAGCGAAAAGGCGCTCTGCCGTGCTGCATTCCTCTGAAAAAATCGTATTGAATAACGCTTTGCGCATTATGAAATTCGCAGGTATCAACCACCCATGTCTTGTCTTTATCATCGGGATCAATCATTCCCGAAACGCCGATATTTACGTCCATGGTTTCACGAACTCTTGCCTTTTCATAGTACGGCACGCTCGCCATCAGCTCACTCGAAAGTGTGGAATATTCGTTAAACGCACCCCACGCAATCGCATAGTTGCTTTCGTCACGTTTCTTAAGCCGTGTAAAATATTCATCTGACATTTCGGCTATGCAGCAGGCGATTATGTAAAGCCCAATCCCGTACCCCGAAAACAACTTTTTGTACCTCTCATACTCCGCAAACTCCTCCGACGTCATATCATACAGCCTGCCGTAGAAAGCCTTGCTCTTCATTATTTCGGCACGCTGTTTTTCTTTTTTCAGGTCAATATTCACATAGCAGTACGGTGGTAAAGTCACCGCAATTTGTTCGATTTCGATTATGCGGTCAACAAATTCCGTCATAGTCTGCTCGTTTTTCATCGCCATATTATTATCTGCAAACCCCGCAAAAGAGACGGTTAAGTCATAAATCTTTTTCATATCCTCAGCTTTCATATTCAGCAGAGCCGTTGTGATTTCGCCAACCTTCAAAGCTATTTTTGTTGTGAAAATTCTATTCTTGTGAATAAGAAAATAGAAATTAAAAAAGCTGTCGTCGGGCATATCGTAATTCGGATTGTTTGAAATTGCATTGTTCATGTCAAGTACCCCTCAAAAGTGTATCTATAGGTCAGCTCTAAAATCCTATGCCGCAGATGTGCGGTGGAGGTTTTTAGCGGTGACCTGTATTTATTATATCACACTTTTTCAGATTTGTGGTAACTTTTATTGTACAATTGATATAAGCATTTGAAACCATGTAGTGAATGGATTTTTTGCCTGTAATGCGATTTGATAAATTAGAAAAAATTCGCCTAATTAATATACAGAGCGAATGATTGACGGAATCTTGAAAATTGAATAATCGGTAACCGAATACGTTATTTCTGACGGAGGGGTGATGAACTGTTCCAGCTGCTGAAGATGTACGCCATGACTTTTGTATTTCAAAACGAGCGACAAATACAATCTTCAACCTGCATCTAGCAACTGCAGTTGGCGATGAAAATCAGAAACGGATACTTACGTTTCAGCTTGCTGACATTGCACGTTCTCGAGCGTGATACCAACCGTCGCAAGCAATAGGAACGCTGCTCTATGAGCCTGATAAGCTGTCGGGCGTTCGGCTAATGTTTGAAAGCGCAGGACACACCACAACAACTACATAAATTAAAAAAGGAGTGATGCCAATGTCAGAAATCATGACAGAAGGAAAAAAAGCAAAACTGATTGATGAAACAGTCTACAATTATCCCTACGTTGTTAAAAGCAATTGCCTTTATGAAATGGTTCAGGTGAAAGATCAGGTCGTTCCAATGATGCAATTATTATCAATTATTTTTTCAATTTATTTATGAAACTTGCAGACTTTGTTCCCACACTTATTTCGGAAATCACCAGAGATGACGGCACAGAGCAAAAGAAAATGTTCAAGGTCGGTGCGGTTCACAAGTCGGGAATTAAACTGTCGGAGCAGATTGTTTCCGCAGACGAAATGCAAAACATGAAATGGCTCTTAAACCGCTGGGGTGCATTGGGTGCTGCACAGCCTAAGCAAAACGTGCTAAGTAAAATCTGCCACGCAATTATGTTAACGAAAGGTGAGGTGAAATTTGAAACTATGTATCTCCAAACTGGTTGGAAGAAGATAAACGGTGAGTATGTGTTCCTGATGCCGACGCAGAACAGTCCGTTTACCGTTGAACTGCAGGGCAAGCTGAAAAACTATTCTTTCACTGAAAAGGGTTCGCAGGAGGACTTGATTTACTTGTCTGCAATGCTTGAAAACAGTTTTGCACCGCAGTGTGTTATGCTACCGCTGCTGGCGGTAACGTTTCTGTGTCCGCTCAATCACTTTCTGAAAAGTGCAGGCTGTGAGCCAAAGTTTGTGACTGCGCTGATTGGTAAGACGGGTAGTCGTAAATCCACACTTGCAGCGCTGTTCCTTTCGTTCTTCGGAAAGTTTTCAGCAAGCGACCTACCGATGTCATTCCACGACACAGCGAATAGCATTTTGAGCAACATATACTATTTAAAAGACGTGTTGACTTGCATTGACGATTTTCATCCGAGCGGAATGTTTCACGAACAGGAGATGAAAAGCATTGCGCAGAATATTTCGCGATACTACGGTGATAGAATTGGTCGTGCGCGACTAAATTCAAAAGCGGAGTTACAATCTTCAAAACCGCCTACAGGCAATGCAATTATCACAGCGGAGTACACTCCTGAAATTTCCGTGTCGGGTTCGGCGAGATACTTCAATATTGAACTTAATGAAAACGATGTTCAGCTTGATGACCTGTCAGAATATCAGCAGTTAGCAAATGACGGAGTGCTGTGTGGGATTATGCAAAGCTACATTGAGTGGATTAAAAATGTGTATCTTGATGATGAAAGTGCTTTTGTAAAAACACTCGAAGATGTGTTTTTGAAATACCGCAAGTTTTATCTGGACAGGCTGTGTGCAAACAGAATTAAGTTTCACAACCGCACACCCGACATGCTTGCACACTTGAAAATCGGGTTTGCATTTCTGCTTGTGTTTCTTAAATCGAAAAATCAAATCAACAAGTCGGAGCTTGATAAATTTGAAAAGGTGTTCGACGAGATCGTTTTGAAAGCTGTGTCTGCAAACGCAGAAATCATCGAGCTTGAAAATCCGACCACTCGCTTCTGTGAGAAGCTGAAAAGTCTGCTGGACAGCGGCAGGTGCTATGTAGAAACAAAAGGGCTTGACTCCACGCCCCGTCAGAGAAACTGCATCGGCTTGCAGGACGATGAGCACTACTACCTGTTCGCAGACACAACACACTCCGAGGTGCGAAAGCTGTGCGCCGAGCAGGGCGAGCATTTTTCTATTAGCAAAAATGAGCTACTCCGTCAGCTTCGTAAAGAGGGCTTGCTGCTGTCAAGGACAAGCCGCAACACGGTCTCGGTCAGGGATAACTCCAACACAGTAGTGAATGTGGCGATGCTGAATAAGCTAAAGATGGAAGAACGGCTATCGGGCGATTTGTACCGCCCCACAGCCGAGGTCGGATAGTTTAACCAACGAGCCAACAAAACGCCGCTGTGAGCGATTTGTCGGCGTTTGTGAGCGAGGTACAGCAAGATATTTTTTGCAGAAGGAAGATGAGAAAAATGGAGTAAAATCGGCTGTCGGCATATTGCACGGGCCGGGTAAATTCCAAGCGGTTATGACGTAGAGGAATAAGATTGCAGGTTAAAGCGGCGGGGTCGCCGCATTCACAGCGGACGGCAAAGCCGACCGCAATTGCGAGCTTTTGGGCAAGGTCTTGTGCAGTATTTTAGGGGGTTGTGGTTTTGGGGTGTGTTACCATAAGAGGGCAACGCTGCGAAATCACGACCGAAATATCAGCGAAAGAACAAAGTCGAACAGTATTAAGGAGGCGTTTCCATGGCGAACAAAGAAAAACAAGCGGTGTGGCTCTACCCGGAAGTAAAAGAACTGCTGACCACTCATATGGCGGCAGCAAATGCAAAGTCGCAGAGCGATTTTATTGAAAAAGCGATAAGGTTTTATGCAGGATATCTTGATTGTAATTCGGAGAATATGACAGAGTATCTCGGTGAAACGGTATCAGCTGTCATTGACGGGATCGTAAAAGGCAGTGAGCAGCGTATCAGCAGAGCATTGTTCAAGCTGGCGGTGCAGTCTGCAATACAGTCGCACATACTTGCGGCGGTGACAGATGTCGATGAAACCGATGTCGGTAAGCTGTACGGAATGTGTACTGAAGATGTGCGCAGGACAAACGGCATTATTGATTTCAGAAATGCCTACAAATATCAGAAGGAGGATTGACCTTGGATAAAATCAGAACAGGGATTTATGTGTCCGGTGATGTGCTTGCAGAGTGTGATGATTATTGTACAAAGCAGGACATCAGCCGCTCGGAACTGATAGAGCAGGCACTGAAATTGTTTCTTGCGACAAGAACTATCTATACCAAGAGTAATGTTCTTGTGCCGGAGCTTGCGGAGTGCATTGCTCAGGCAAGCGATGAAGGCATAACAAAAATATCAAAAGGCTTGTTCAGATATGCAGTCGAGGTTGAAATGCTGATAGCTATTCTCGCAGGCGTCTTTGAGGTTAGCAAGAACGAGTTGAAGGACATCAGGCGCGAGGCGGTCAACAATGTCAGACGCACAAGAGGGAAAATCAATCTTGATGATCTGATAACAAGAAACTTTGTCCAGAGCTACCATAAGGACGAGAAAATCACGCCGGAGCAGGCACACAGGAACGCCTTACAGCTTGCAGAGAATACGTCGGCATGGAAAGGGTTTGAGGTGCTTGTGGCTACCCATAAGGACAAAAAACATATCCATACGCACTTTATCGTCAATTCCGTCAATTTTGAGGACGGGCACAAGCTGCAGTGGAGCAGCGCCGACCTGCAGGAGCTGAAGGAGCGGTGCAACGCACAGAGCAGGGAGCAGGGGCTACACGTCTCAGAAAAGGGAAAGACCTTTGAAGGAGCGGAACGTGAGGAAACAGTGGCATGGAAAAAAGAGACGTACCAGCTTCTGAAGCAGGCGGAGCAGGGGAAAGTGAAAAGCTATGTCCAGGACATTGCCCTGGCAGTCCTGGACTGTAAGGAAACAGCGACCAGCCGGGAAAGCTTTATTCGGCTGATGAATGAAAGAGGGTACGGAGTGGACTGGCAGGACAGCCACAAATACATCACATATACCGACTTAGCAAGGAAGCAGGCAGGAGAAAAGGCTTGCAAAATTCGTAATAATAAGCTGGAAAAATACTACAACATGGGTTTTGGAAAGGAGGAACTGGAGCATGAGTTTGAGAGAAATGCACGAACAGCAGAAGTCAGAGCAGGCAAGTCCGAGAGAACGGATCCAAGAACTGAACCGTCAGAGCCGGACAGAGCTGGAGAACAGCCTGCTGAAGGAAGCCTTAGCTTTGTCGAGCGAGAGCTGCGAGGAATTGATGAAGCAGTCAAATCAAGGACAAGCAAGGGCAGAGCAGAACAGGCAGAGAGACGCCGAGCTGAGCAGGCAGCTCATCAGCGAGCTGAAGAAGCAAGTCGAGCAGTTAGAGAACAGCAACGAACTACTTCAGAACGCCATATCAGCCGGAATTGGGAGCCTGAGAGATGAGGTCAGAGAAAGTACCGTCCAAGAGGTAAAAAAGGCGTTACAGGCGAATATAGAGGCGGTACAGAAGGCAACAAAAGCTCTTGAAAAGCAGTCTGATACGCTTACAAGCGTAATGAAGCAGAAAGTCCGGGAGCTGGAGGAAAGCAAAAACAGCTTTTTCAGATATGAGGGCTTGAAGATATACCTGTTTTGGGGCGGTATGGTCTGTAATATTGGGACGTTTTTGATAGTGTTATATTATTTATTTGTCAAGTAAAGTTTTATAAAAATGTTATATATAATTAATGTTTTTTTGTTGAAAATATAGTATAGTAAAACAAAAAGGAGGGGATGCCAATGTACTTGTTGCTTTAGATGCTATAAAAATACATTGACATAGGAGGAAAATTAATGAGAAATATTCGCAGATCTGTAGCGTTAGCTTTGGCAGCAATAATGATGATGGCTATGAATATGGTTAGTTTTGCAGCAGATACAGCTCCTGCTGAAACCGAGGCGGTAGAATCGGTGACTCGTTCAACTAATGGAGAATCTGTTTTGCTGGATAAAGTATATTTTGCGTGTGATGGAAAAAACACAATTTCTTCTCGAGAACCTATTCCTGCTACAGCTTTAGATATTGAAAATAGAATTTTAGGAAGTATGGAGTATTTTTATGATGGTTTAGATTCATCTGGAAGACCGCAGTACACAGTTAAGGCATCTATGACGTCTAATCCATTAAAATTAAAATCCAGTAAACTTGTAACAAGAGCTGAAGGAGTAAATAGTTGGCATACAAATGAAGAAGATCATAATGGGTATACAGGAACTAATTCTCGAAGCTATGTATATACGACTCCGAATCCACCATCAAATCCATATTGTGAAGCAATATTAACCGCAACTGATGAGAAAGGTGACGAATACGCAGTATGGAAAGGAACTCTTCGTGATGCTAAGTAGAAAATACTGAAATATTGGTAAGAGTAGTGATGAAAATAAGAGGGAGTGAAGTGAGGATGAGATATTCTTAATTCACTCCCTTTTTTTAGAGGTCAAAAAGGTGCAATAAATTCATTGATAAGATAAGCGATAAGGGCGAGAGGGAGTGAGGTGTAGATATTGACACCAAAAAGGCACTCCCTTATACTTGATGGAAAAAGGTAAAATACTTCATTGATAAGATAAGCGGTGAAGGCGAGAGGGAGTGAGGTGTAGATATTGACACCAAAAAGGCACTCCCTTATACTTGATGGAAAAAGGTAAAATACTTCATTGATAAGATAAGCGGTGAAGGCGAGAGGGAGTGAGGTGTAGATATTGACACCAAAAAGGCACTCCCTTATACTT
>OGYL01002803.1_pt1 | contig 11833 bp, 8 predicted proteins | sample 1576541 | NCBI WGS metagenome assembly OGYL01 (sample SAMEA3541551, study PRJEB24748) | human gut metagenome | biome: human gut; feature: human-associated habitat; material: faeces | place: China | collected 2012 | reverse complement strand
CCTATGATGACTGGTAATTGCCGCGGGCCGTTTATTTCGCCCAGCACCATAGCGTAGGCTCCGGCTTGCGCTTGGCTGTTTGAAATGTTCAATACCTGCAGTTCAACTTTCTTTTTATTCATTCTGTCATTCCACTACTTTACCGGTCTCCTTTTCCGTTGTATGTTTGTAACGGAATACGATTCCGAATAATATTCCAATAACTAATGCATAACCAGCGAATATGAGCCATACAGGTGTCCACTCACGACTTATCAGACCGCCGCCGGGTGCATATACAGAGAATGCGTCTACTACGGCGCCACTGGCATATCCGCCTATGATTGCTCCCAACCCGTTTGTCATCATAAAGAATAATCCCTGGGCACTGGCGCGGATATTGGAACTGGTTTCTTGTTCAACAAACAACGAACCTGAAATGTTGAAGAAATCGAATGCCATGCCATACACAATCATGGATAGGATTAACATCCACAGTCCGGAGCCCGGATCGCCGAAACCGAACAATCCGAACCGGAATACCCATGCAAACATACTGATCAGCATGACCTGTTTAATTCCGAAATGTCTCAGGAAGAAAGGTATGGCGAGAATAAATAATGTTTCGGACATCTGCGAGATGGATAGCAGGATAACCGAATGTTTCACACCGAAAGACTCTGCATATTCCGGAATACTGGCAAAACTACCTAAGAAAAGGTCGCCATACGTGTTGGTAATCTGCAACGCTGCTCCCAGAAGCATGGAGAACAAGAAGAAAATAGCCATTTTCCTTCTTTTGAATAGTACGAATGCATCCAGTCCTAAAGAAGAAATCAGCGATTTATTTCCGGTTTTGGCAGGTTTACATGCCGGCAGGGTGAAGGAATACAGACCCAGCATTAATGCGGATGCACCTCCTACATAGAGTTGGGCGCTTGAGTTCTTGAATCCGGTAAGGTCCACCGCCCACATTGCACAGATGAAACCGATAGTGCCCCATACGCGAATGGGTGGGAAATCTTTGATGAGGTCACACTTATATTGTTCAAGCGAATTGTACGAAACGGTATTAGCCAGTGATAAAGTAGGCATATATACCAATAAATTGAGCAACATTGCCCAATACATCTGGTCATATCCTGTAGCCGTGGAAGCATAGAAAAGACAGGCAGCCCCTGCAATGTGGCAAAGTCCGTATAAGCGTTCTGCATTAAACCATTTATCGGCAATGATACCAATGATACCGGGCATAATCAGAGAGGCGATACCCATGGTTGCGAAGATTGCACCGATTTGACCTCCTTCGAAGTGGAGTTCCCTGCCCATGTAACCTCCTAATGAAATTAACCATGACCCCCATACGAAGAATTGCAGGAAGTTCATGATAATCAAACGAACTTTTATACTCATGACTTTTCTAATTTGTGTGTTTTCTTTTCACATTAAATAATAGATGCAAATATAATATTTTCGTTGATTGCGTGAGCAAGTTAATTGATAAAAAGCACATAAAAGTGAAGAATGGTGAAGAATAGATGGTAAAAAGTGAAGTAGGCAAGTGTATATAAAAAAAGAAGGCTATCTATCCCAGACAGCCAATCTTTATTAACCTTAAATCTAATACCATGAAAAACACAGTGCAAATGTAGAGGTTTTATGTTATACAACATAACGTTTTAGTGGTTTTCTTCTTTGGTTTAACATCTTTTAGAATATAAAGAATGCTTTCCCCCTTTATAAGGACCAAAGTACATGCACTATTTATTCTACATACAACACTAATCCTTTCAGATATTCCCCTTCGGGATGATATATACTTACCGGATGGTCGGCGGGTTGCGTCAGTTGATGCAGGATGCGAACGCTGCGACCGGACATTGCAGCTGCTGTGAAGACTGCCGTGCGGAAGTTTTCTTTGCTGACTGCTTGCGAGCAGGAAAAAGTAAATAGAATACCGCCTGGTTTGATCTTCTCGAAAGCTTTTACATTCAGTTTGCGGTAACCTTGCAGGGCATTGCGCAAAGCATCGCGGTGTTTGGCAAATGCAGGCGGGTCCAGAACAATCAAGTCGTATTGGTCGCCCATGCGGTCCAGATATTTGAAGGCATCTTCGGCAAAAGCTGCATGGCGGGCATCACCGGGGAAATTCAATTCTATATTCTTATTTGTGAGGTCAATTGCTTTGGCTGAACTGTCTACGGAATGTACCAGTTTGGCATTTCCACGCATACCATAAACAGAAAAGCCACCGGTATAGCAGAACATGTTTAATATGGAACGTCCATTTGCATAACGTTCCAGCAGGGAGCGGTTTTCGCGTTGGTCAACGAAAAAACCTGTCTTTTGTCCTTTCAACCAGTCAATATGGAATTTCAGTCCATATTCCATAGCTACATTATCAGTGCTGCCTCCTTTCAAGAAACCGTTTTCAGGGTAAAGATCAGCCTTGAAGGGAAGAGTCGTTTCTGATTTATAATAGATATTCTCTATTTTATCACCCATTACTTCACTGAGAGCATTGGCTATTTCCATACGGTCGAGATGCATACCGGCAGAGTGTGCCTGCATCACGGCGGTGCGGGCATAAATATCAATGATTAGTCCGGGGAGATTATCACCTTCTCCATGTACCAGTCTGTAAGTATTATTAGTTGGGTTCTCTGCAATACCAATGCTGCGGCGCATCTCATAAGCAATACTGAGTTTGCGTTTCCAGAAATCGAAATCGATAGCCTCATCCTGATGGAAAGAGAGTACGCGTACGGCAATGCTGCCAATCTGGAAATGTCCTTTGGCAATGAATTCCTTCTTGGAAGTATAAATTTCTACTACTTCGCCTTCTTCGGGTTCACCGTCGAAATGAGCGATAGCACCCGAAAACACCCAGGGATGAAAACGTTTTAATGACTCTTCTTTGCCAGATTTGAGATATACTTTGTACATGCTGTTATAGTGATTAACGATTAGCTGTTAGTGATGAGTGAGTAGTATCACACTGATTATTGGGTTATAATTTCCTCTGTTTCGTCCGGTGCCAACTCATAGTCACCGCTGATTTTTAATTCTTGCAGTCGGTTATAGATGTTGAGGCATGCCCATGCATCGGTAGCCGCATACTGTTTCTGAGGTTCGGTCAGGTGTTCAGCTTCCCAGTTGGAAAGACGTTGCGATTTGGAAATCTTTTCACCGAACAGGATACCATAGATTTTCTGCAGGCTCTTGTCCTGTATGCCGAACATACGGACATATTCTTGCAATTCGATGCAGGCGCGTTGTTCAAAGGGAGCACGTTTGTGCAGCATCATAAAGTCGTCTCGCAGCGAAAGTCCGACTTTGGTGACCGATGGGCTTTCCAGCAACGAAATAATCGGAAGCGTCAGGCCGGTCAGGTTCAGGCGGAAGAGGAAGCAATCTTTTTCAGAGGATACCTGTAGCAGTGCCACCTTGTGTGATTGCCCTTTGGTGAACGACGGGCGGGTTTCGCTGTCAATTCCCAGCAAAGGATATTGCTTCAGGTAAGTAACTGCCTTTTCTGCTTCCCAGGGGGTTTGTACCATATGTATTTGTCCTGGAAAGAGAACTTTGGGCATTTCTTTGATAGCTTCCTTATTGATTGTTTTTTTAATAACCATAATTAATTTCTTTATTCGTGATGATGATGGCCGTGGCAATGGCAATCATCATCGTCGCAATCGCAATGACCATGATCGTGGCCATGACAACCGCATTCTTCTTCATCAAAATCTTCTTCAATTGTGTCTTCTTCTTCGGCGGCATGGTTGTATTTCACGTCGTGTAGTGCACGTAGCGTGTTCACCAACGTTTGTCCCCAGTACTCTTTGAACTGCTCTTGGCAGATGGCGAGAGAGTCGTTCATCGTTTTATTCAATCCCAGTTGGAAGACGAAAATGAAATCTTTGATGGCCTGGTAAATATCCGCCAGGTCTTCGGAAATATTCTTCTTGATGGGTTGGTCGCTATAAACCATATCTTGTATGAATACATCCAGATAATCATCTTTTTCGGCAAGAATACCGGCAAGGTTGATGCGAAGCACTTCATACGTTTCCTCCGTCACATAGCTTTCGGGGGCCTCATCGCCTATTATTTCCGTTTCGGGTAGCATGGCAGTCTTGAGGTAAAGTAGCGGAAGTATCTTTAATGAGGTATCGACAAATGTATCGCGTTTCATCGTCTCCGCCTGTTCTAGGAACTTACAGAACTCGGCAGCTACGGTGACGAACTCCACCACGTTGCGGTCGAATATCACTTGGCTTTCTTTTTTCATAATCTACTTGATTTTGAAACGCAAAGATAGTGCAAACCGAGTGCAGTAGCAAATTTATTTGCATTTTACTAAGCAATAGTTCGTTAAACATTTCATTCACATTTATGCTGCCTTCACTGCCACCGTTGCCTTCACCGCCACCTACGACGCCATTATTCTACCCGCCAGCTACAATTCTGGAGTCTTGACGGTAGATTTCGAGAATATAGACCCGAAACGATCTTGGAATAGAATCCGGTAGATAAGCTGCGGTCACGGTGGAATAATACGTCCGTGCCGTCTTTTTCTTATTAATGATGTACGGGCGCATACGCACTCGGAGGCGCGAATTTCCTTACTTTTTCTTTAAGCTGTGTTACACACATAAACAGAAAAACTTCATGTTTTAGATGGAAGTAGTAGAATATACAGTTATAACCGTTAACTTTACTTTCAAATCTGATTTTAAATAAATTATTAACTTAAGAAAAGAATTTAGCTAGGAAAAGTACATTCAGATAGGTGCATCGCCTGATTCAGATAGGTGCGCAAGTCAACGCAGCTATAAGCGTTACCCGATGCAGATAAGTGCGCAAGCTAACGCAGCTATAAGCATCTGGTTTGTGTACATTTCCATCTGTCAAGACTTTGGAGTGTGTATTATCCTGTTGATGCAGCATCTCCTAAAGAACAGTTCCATAAGATTTCGCTACTTATTAATAGTCTGTTTGAATGTTTCCAATTTTAAGTTTTCCGCATAACTTTTATCTGTAAACTACTTCTCTTCATTTATTTTCTGCCGTCTTTATTCTTATTTTTGTTAAAATATTGTCTTACTCTTTCTTTTTAAAAACATCGCTCTTTCCTTGTTTTCGCATTGCCTTTTCTTTATCTTTGCTTTCCAAACCCCTAATTTGTAGTTAACCTATGACAAAACTCTTATTCCTGGGAACTCTCCTGTTCTCTACAGTATGCCTGAATGCTCAAGATACGGAATCTTATCAGGAGGTTCCCAATCCAGTAGCCGTCAATCCGGTTTTATGGTCTGAAGTGAAAGTCCCGCAAGTCAGTTGGGGAAGTACGGACATACGGTATAAGAAGGAAGAACCTGCCGCTATTTCCGGAATAAAGAAAAATATTAATCTCACAGCTTGGAAAGGTGAAAAAGTATCTGCCCAACTGGTAGTGTGGACTCCTGAAACATTAAACAATCTGACTTTCACTGTCAGTGATCTGACTTCCGGCTCCGAAACCATTAGTAAAGACGATATTCGCACTAGTTTTGTACGCTATGTTATGACCGGTGAACTGAACAAGGATGGATTGGGGGCATGTGGCTATCGCAACAGTGCCGACTTTGACTCTACTCTGGTGGCGGATGTACTTGATCATCTTACCCCTTCCCTGGTGATTCCTGCCAACTCTGCCCAAGGAGGTTGGATCAGTGTTCGAGTGCCGCAGTATGCTAAAGCCGGAAAATATACGGGAACGGTTACCGTGCGAAACGGAGATACTGCTTTGTCTGAATTGAAACTGACTGTTAATGTAAAGAACCGTATCCTTCCTGTTCCTTCCGAATGGGCTTTCCATCTGGACCTATGGCAGAATCCCTATGCTGTGGCGCGCTATTATGGGGTGGAACCATTCAGTGACAAACATTTTGAACTGATGCGCCCGTTGATGAAGTTGTATGCCGATGCAGGCGGGAAAGTGATTACCGCTTCCATTATGCACAAGCCTTGGAACGGGCAGACGTATGATGCTTTCGAGAGCATGGTCACCTGGCTGAAGAAAGCCGACGGTACCTGGTATTTTGATTATATGGTGTTCGATAAATGGGTGGAGTTTATGATGAGCACAGGTGTCAGGAAGCAAATCAGTTGTTTCTCTATGGTACCTTGGCGACTTTCTTTTCAGTACTTTGACCAGGCGAGCAATTCATTCAAATATTTGAATGCCAAGCCGGGAGAAGCTGCTTACGAAGAGTTCTGGATAACGATGCTGAAATCGTTTGCCCAACATCTGAAGGAAAAAGGATGGTTTGAGATTACTCATATCGCTATGGATGAACGCCTCATGAAAGACATGCAGGAAACATTAAAAGTGATCCGCAAAGCCGATAAGGATTTTAAGGTTTCACTGGCCGGAACTTATCACCCTGAATTGGTGGATGAACTGGATGATTATTGCATTACGATTGCCGAGAGATTCCCGCCTGAAACGATTGATTCACGCCGTGAAGCCGGAAAAGTAACCACTTATTATACCTGCTGTTCGGAACCTCGTCCGAACACCTTTACTTTTAGCCCACCTGCCGAAGCCGAATGGCTGGCATGGCATAGCGCTAAAGAAAATCTGGATGGTTATTTGCGTTGGGCATTGAATAGCTGGGTGAAAAATCCGTTGCAGGATAGCCGTTTTACCGCGTGGGCGGCAGGGGATACTTATCTGATCTATCCCGGTGCTCGTTCATCCATCCGCATGGAGCGTCTGGTCGAGGGTGTGCAAGCTTTTGAAAAAGTGCGTATTCTGAAAGAAGAATTTAAGAAGAAAGGTAATAAAGGTGCTATTAAGAATATTGAGAAAATATTGCAAATGTTCGACGAGCGGAGTTTGGGAGAAATTCCGGCAGCTACTGCTGTAAACAAAGCCAAAGAGGTAATCAACAGATATTGATAGGTATCTGGTGGAAGGATTGAATATTTTTGTTACTTTTGCACCAATCTATCATTTACTAAGGAATTATATTCATGGCTAAGAAAAATTCAATTAAAGATACGGAACAAACTCTTTCCTTGTTTGGTAAAATAAGGGCAATCTTTAAAAACGAAACCATTCACTTTGTTATCGGCTTGATACTGGTCATCTTTTCAGTATACTTGCTATTAGCCTTTTCTTCGTTCTTCTTTACGGGAGCGGCAGATCAAAGTATTATTGACTCGGGCAATGCGCAGGAACTGGCTTCTACCAATAATGGAGTGAAGAACTATGCCGGTTCGCGCGGTGCACAGTTGGCAAGCTATCTCATTAACGACTGCTTCGGCATCTCGTCTTTTTTCATTCTTGTGTTCCTTGCAGTGGCGGGACTGAAGTTGATGCGTGTGCGTGTGGTCCGGCTTTGGAAGTGGTTTATCGGATGCTCGTTGTTGCTCGTCTGGTTCTCTGTCTTCTTTGGATTCGCTTTTGTGGAGCAATACAAGGATTCTTTCTTATATCTGGGCGGTATGCATGGATATAATGTCAGCAATTGGCTGGTGTCGCAAGTGGGCGTGCCGGGCGTTTGGATGATTTTGTTGGTGACTGCTATCTGTTTCCTTATCTATGTCAGTGCACGTACCGTGATCTGGTTGCGGAGGCTGTTTAGCCTCAGTTTCTTGAAGCGCAAACAGAAGGAAGAAGAAGAGAAAGGCGAAACACCGGAAGAGTTTACAGACTCCTGGACGGCGAAAGGAAAGAAGAAAACTGCTTCTGCTCCTGATGTGGCGGAGGCTGATACGAAAGAAGAAGAAACTCCCATTGAAGTTCCCGAACCGGTAATGGAACCGGAAAATGAAATAACACTGGATTTAGGTGGGATTACAGACCCCCAACCTGCCAAGCTGTCGGGGGAAGAGGTTTCTATGATTATTGAAACTCCGGTCTCCGATCCTGCTCCTTCTCTTCATGAGAAACCTGCAGCGGTAGAACCTACTTTTGAAATAGAAGCTGCAGAGGATGATGACGAATATAAAGGTCCGGAAAAGGAGCCTTATAATCCTCGTCTCGATCTGGAAAATTATCGCTATCCTACTGTCGACTTGATGAAGCATTACGATAATGCCGAGCCGACTATCGACATGGCGGAACAGAATGCCAATAAAGACAAGATTATAAATACGTTGCGTAGTTTTGGTATTGAAATCAGTACGATCAAGGCGACGGTGGGGCCTACGGTGACGCTGTATGAGATCACTCCCGAACAAGGCGTGCGTATCTCCAAGATTCGCGGTCTGGAAGATGATATCGCCCTTAGCCTTTCGGCATTGGGTATTCGTATCATTGCACCGATTCCGGGAAAAGGAACAATTGGTATTGAAGTACCGAACTCTAATCCGAAGATTGTTTCCGGACAGAGTATCATCGGTAGCAAGAAGTTCCAGGAGTCTACTTATGACTTGCCGGTAGCTTTGGGCAAGACGATTACCAATGAGGTTTTCATGGTTGATTTGTGCAAGATGCCGCATATGCTGGTGGCCGGTGCCACCGGCCAGGGCAAGTCGGTCGGGCTGAATGCAATTATCACATCACTGCTTTACCGCAAACGTCCGGATGAACTCAAATTTGTGATGATCGATCCGAAGAAGGTAGAATTCAGTATCTATTCGGTGATTGAACATCATTTCCTTGCCAAGCTGCCCGATGGAGAAGATGCTATTATTACAGACGTAACCAAGGTAGTGCAAACGTTGAATTCTATCTGTATAGAGATGGATACACGTTACGACTTATTGAAAGCTGCACATGTGCGTAATATCAAGGAATATAATGAGAAGTTTATCAATCGCCAGTTGAATCCTGAAAAGGGGCATAAATTCATGCCTTATATAGTAGTGGTGATCGATGAGTTCGGTGACTTGATAATGACGGCAGGTAAAGAGGTTGAATTGCCTATTGCCCGTATTGCCCAGTTGGCGCGTGCGGTGGGTATCCACATGATTATCGCTACACAGCGTCCGACAACAAATATCATTACCGGTACGATCAAGGCGAACTTCCCGGCGCGTATTGCTTTCCGCGTATCTGCCATGATAGACTCGCGTACTATTCTCGACCGTCCGGGAGCTAACCAGCTGATCGGACGTGGTGATATGTTGTTCCTGCAGGGTGCTGATCCCGTGCGTGTGCAATGTGCCTTTATCGATACACCGGAAGTGGCGGAAATCACAAAGTTCATTGCCAAGCAACAAGGATATCCTACTGCATTCTACTTGCCCGAATATGTCAGTGAAGATGGCGGAGGTGATCTGGGAGATGTGGATATGGGGCGTCTGGATCCGTTGTTCGAAGATGCTGCCCGTCTGATTGTTATTCATCAGCAAGGTTCTACTTCATTGATCCAACGTAAGTTTGCTATCGGTTATAATCGTGCAGGACGCTTGATGGATCAATTGGAAAAAGCCGGAATTGTGGGACCTGCACAAGGCAGTAAAGCGCGTGAGGTGCTTTGTGTCGATGAAAATGACCTGCAAATGCGTTTGAACAATTTACTGTAAATCGTGTTAAACTAATGATGAAGAATGTTCTTTTAATCTGTATCTGCCTGTTCGGTCTGGCATTACCGCTTTCGGCACAGAAATTGGATGCTCAAGATATATTGGATCGTACAGCTACTGCCTTCCGTCAGGCGGGAGGTATTCAGGCTGATTTTACGGTTCAGACGTATGCTAAAAGTATCTTGCAAGGAAGTTCTACAGGGGTTATCCGTTTGAAAGGAGAAAAGTTCCTGTTGGATGCAGATGGCGTGAAGACTTGGTTTGACGGTCGTACGCAATGGAGTTATCTTACTAACAGTGACGAAGTGAATATCTCCGAACCTACTCCCGAAGAGTTGCAAAGCATTAACCCTTATGCCTTATTGTCCATTTATAAACAAGGGTATCACATGAAGTTGGGTAAAGCTGATACTTATGGGGGTAAACCTGCTTATGAAGTGATACTGACAGCTTCTAACAGAAAACAGGATTTGCAGTGTGTTATTATCTATGTAACAAAAGATACTCTTCAACCTCTGTGTATCAGTATGACTCAGAAGGGTGGGAATAGCGTAGCTATCCGCATTACATCTTATAAAACAGGAGAATCTTACAATGATAATCTTTTCACTTTCGACAAGAAGGTGTATCCGACTGCCGAAGTGATTGATTTAAGATGAATTATTAATATAAAATGATATGATGGAAACAGAAAAAGTAAAATGTCTGATTATAGGTTCTGGTCCGGCCGGTTATACTGCAGCTATTTATGCAGGGCGTGCCAACCTTTCTCCGGTACTTTATGAAGGATTGCAACCGGGTGGTCAGTTGACAACTACTACAGATGTGGAGAACTTTCCCGGTTACCCGGAAGGAGTCAGTGGTCAACAATTGATGGATGACTTGCGCAAGCAGGCAGAACGTTTCGGTGCAGACCTGCGTTTCGGTATTGCAACTGCTTCCGACCTGAGTGCAGCTCCATATAAAGTGACGATTGATGAAGAAAAAGTGATTGAAACAGATACGTTGATTATCGCTACGGGTGCTACCGCTAAATATCTGGGACTGGATGATGAAAAGAAATATGCCGGTATGGGTGTCAGCGCTTGTGCTACTTGTGACGGTTTCTTCTACCGCAAAAAGGTGGTGGCAGTAGTGGGTGGTGGTGATACGGCTTGTGAAGAGGCTGTATACCTTGCCGGACTGGCTAAGAAGGTTTATCTGATTGTGAGAAAACCTTTCTTACGTGCTTCTAAGATCATGCAAGAGCGTGTGATGAAGCATGAAAATATCGATGTACTGTTTGAACATAATGCCGTAGGTTTGTTTGGAGAGAACGGTGTAGAAGGTGTTCATCTGGTGAAACGTATCGGTGAATCGGATGAAGAACGTTATGACTTGGCTATCGATGGATTCTTCCTGGCTATCGGTCATCAGCCGAATTCGGATATCTTCAAGGCGTATCTGGATACGGATGAAACAGGTTATATCATTACAGAAGGGGATAGTCCTCGTACGAAAGTGCCGAGGTATAAACCTTACGAGCACATCATGTCGTTTGAGTATGGTATCAGCTTCAGTAACGGGCATATGCTCTACATACTTACCCAGGGCGGCAACAGCCGCGGTCCGAATGCGGACTACAACATCACCGATGAAGCGCTGACACTCGACAAGGAGAAGTTCGACCAGGAGGCGGCGCCGACCAACCGTGGCAATGAGCATATCTTCGGGCGCAAGTCGGAGCATCCGGTGCTGAAGCACCACGGCAACACCTTCCTCTCCTCCATGCCGTACACGCCTGAACAGAAATGGTTGCTTGAACCGGCCAAGTATTATGAAGAAGAACGCGGCATCCGGCTGTTTGATGTCTGGAACAGGATTGTGCGGTTACAGATGCAGCTCATTGATGCAAGGATTGCGAATGACGCCGGACTGTTCAAGGAGATCTGGAACGAGACCGTCCGTCTCAGGCAAAGTATCACGCCGTTCGTTTCACGTGACGGCACGCTCTTTATCCTTGGCTCCATCTTCGACAACATCGCCAATGTGGGCATGAACTATATCCTAAACCAGTACAAGGTGATGGATAAACTTTCCTTCATGATAGAGATCCTAAACTTCATGGTGGATAAGATTGACAGCTGCTACTACCAGTTGGATGAACGCCATATCTATTACAATGCGACCAATGACGACTATATCCGTGACTTTGCCGAAGATCATAACTACAACTGGCAGCAGCTTGCCAATAACGATGACAGCCGGCGTGACCTGGACTGCAATCCCAACCAGCCGATAGAGCTGACACCCGACTGGGGTAGTGCCGCTTCATTCCTGGAAGTGGCGCAGG
>OGYL01002800.1_pt1 | contig 11839 bp, 9 predicted proteins | sample 1576541 | NCBI WGS metagenome assembly OGYL01 (sample SAMEA3541551, study PRJEB24748) | human gut metagenome | biome: human gut; feature: human-associated habitat; material: faeces | place: China | collected 2012 | reverse complement strand
CTTGTACGTTGCGTGAAGTAAAGGCTGCAAGGGATGCCATCAAGTACAAGGAAGACGAAGTACTAAACTATTTCATAAACAGGTCAACCAATGCTCATGCAGAATCTCTTAACTCTAAGTTGAAAGGCTTTAGAGCACAACTCCGCGGTGTGCAGGATTTACCTTTCTTTATGTTCAGAGCGTCTATGATCTTTGGATAACGTGATTATATTGCCACGGACTTATGCAACTGTGCCATCAAGGAACAATGTAAGCGACACTCCCATCGAGACTGCCTGCATGATAAGTAAAATGTCGGACATTTCTCGCATCTAACCGTGTGTTAATCTTCTATGGCAAAAATACAACATTTATCTGAAACCATCTATCTTTCGTATTCCGTTAAAATGGGTGGCTACCCAATCCAAACGGAGTACCAAAGGGCGGTATGTCATAATTGCAAATAATTCTGACACACTTTAAGAGGCTGCATCAAAATGACTATTTTGATACAGCCTCCCCAAGTCTTTGCGAGTTCTATTTTCGCATTAAAAGTATATTTCTATTCCATCAGAGGCTGAAGAATTGGAAATGGCAGTCCTTGAGATGAGGCATTTCATCGTTTTTGCTCGAATCGATATGCCATACGTTGTTGAAATCGAATCCGCCATAGGAAGATTCTTTTCCTTTGTTACTCTTTTTGATTTTGTCGCAGTTCCAGCCTTCCGCAGTACCTTCCAAGTAATAGAGATGATGGTGATACCACACCGATCCACCTTTGTGCGTTCCTACAACACCGTTACCCTTTTCGATATCACCCGAGCTGTAGCAACATTGCACTTCCGATGTGTGATCTACATATCCGACGATTCCTCCGGCATCCTTATCATGTCTGGACGGAACGGGGCCTTTGTTATAGCAATCATGCACCATCCAATGGGTATCATCTATTGTGCTGCCTAAGGCTTGTCTGACCAGCACACCGCCTACATACGAATCATAATGGTCGCTGGAGATGGTACCTGTGTTGCAGCATCTCGCCAATTCGATGTTATCATTCTTAGTCACAGATGAGCTGGAATGCCATCCAAATCTTCCGCAAATGCCACCGACGTTTGATGCGCCGCTTGACCCACCTTTAATATTTCCATGGTTGGCACTGGAGAAAATAGATGATTGTAAATACCAAATGAAAAATGCACCACATACTAATTGAAAAGTGCACCAAAAGAAGAGTGTCCAAAGGAATAAAAGAAATCAGAATTAATCACCAGCAAGCATTAAATTTTGAGTTTCTTTAACTCTGAAGGACTGCCCAGTCATGTTTATAAGAAAGGCTTTATGAGTAAGCCTGTCTACCATGGCCGCGACAAGCACTTTGTCCTTGACAATTTCTCCCCATCTGTTAAAGGCCAAATTGGTAGTTATAATAGTAGCCTTCTTTCCGGCTCTGAGTGATAAATGATTAAAAAGCAGTTCTCCCCCTTCTTTGTCGCAACTGACATATCCAAACTCGTCACAAATAACCAAATCGTACTTTTCAAACCTCAGTTCAAACTGCCGTAGAGTTTTCAAGGACTTACATTCCCGGATATGTGTCAGCAGATGTGGAACAGAAGTAAAATAGACACTGTATCCATTGCGACAGGCCTCAATCCCTAAAGCAGTGGCAATGTGTGTTTTTCCGGTACCGGGACTTCCATAAAGTACAATGTTTCTCCCCTCCCGGATAAAATCCAGTGTTTCAAGTTGTGGCAGTACGATTCTGGCATCTTCGGGTAATTCCTCCCGGACAATTTCCTGCAGATACTTCAACTGTGGAAACCCGGCCCATCGTATCCGTTGCCGAACCCGGGCTTCGATACGCCGCTCATATTCTCTTTTTAACCACTCGCTCAGAAAGATCCGGTAGGACCACTTCTCTTGTGTGGCCAGCGTGATTAAATCCTGAACTTCATCATAAGATTGCAACAGTTTCACTTCTTTCATATACTCTTGCAACCGGTCATTGCATACGGTTCTATTTTCCATTTCTATTCAATTGATTATAAATGTTGTCCAATTGTATTTTCCATTATATGCGTAATAGCATTCAACAACTCACAGGCATTTTCTTCAATACGACAAGCCTGTTCAGTATCTTCCGACTTTACTTCCGGAAAAAGATTTGTACTTTCTCCAAGGGTATGTAATAGCAGTTTAATTTGATCCGCCGAGATTCTTCTGCTCACTTTCCGGACCTGCTCTTCATAGACTTTTTGTATGTCGGAATAAGTAAACCCATGTTCCTTGGCATACAATAAAAGCAGGATAAAATCCTTGGCATTATCCTTAAAATGAAGGTTGTAAATCTTTTGTATGCACTCGGGGGACTTGCTTTAGAGCGACAGATCCGTTCAGGGCGCCCGGCTTGCAAATCAATGTATTCAGGTAGTGTTCTAACCGGACGCTCCACTGGCCACCGGTATAAAAGCGTTCGTGAACGGCTACCTTTTCTCCCTGATAAAATATGACGAGTTTTTCACTGTAAATCCAGACCGAGACACATTGTCCGACCAATGTATCGGGAACGGAGTAGTGGGAACCCTTCATACAGATAGTAGACCACTTGGTCACCTTGTATTCGGCCAGTTCAAAACATCCCATGTCACGGTTGTAAGGCTGTAAAGCCTTCAGATCGGCTTCAAAGCATTCCTGCTTGTTTTCTGTGGAGAGGCTGGCGGCTTCCCTGTTCAATGATTCACAAACCCTGGTAAGATGTTCCTGAGCGGCAGCAATGGATTGGAAGGAAAGGTTCAAGGAGAAGGCTTTACGCCGTATGTATTCCACACTACGTTCCACATGGCCTTTTTCCCAACCGGCACGGATATTGCAGAAACGAAAATGGAAACGGTAAAAAGCAGAAAGCCGTAACAAGGCATCCGTCGGACTTTTCTGACTTCCACAAAACTCCTTGACAGCCACACGCATATCCCGATTCTTTTTTATCCTTTTCCAATGAATACATATACCTGCATATACTTTGGTGACTCACTTTATATCCCTTGGAAACAACCTGGTCATAAACGTCTTTCTTCAGCATGTATTGCTTCTTTAAGCCGTAACTTCGCTTCCTCTCATTTTCCTTCATGTAATTATGTATCAGTTCAATAATCTCCGGTATCAGTACCCGTTTTTTCCGTGTTCCTACATCATAAACGGGAGGCTTGGATAATAAGACATCGAGAGAACTGTCCGGATCTTCCTCTTGCAAAGCTGTTTCGTATTCGGCTATTACTTTCGTAATGGTCCTACGGCTCAAGTGCAGTTGGCGTGCTATGGCCTGCCTGCTTAACTTGTTGACACGGTAGAGTGTTATGATTGTCTGTTTATCGATCATACTTATCATTGTTTTCCTTTTGCTTCTTTGATGAATAAAGCAAAGGAATAAATTAAATTAATGTTAATATCTTATGAGCTTAATATTTATTCTGGATTCCGTTTTTACTCCTTTAAGTGGTGCACTTTTCAATTGGTGTGGTGGTGCATTTTTCAATTAGTATATACATCTGGGAGAAGGCAAATCCATACTTATTGAGGAGTTTGGCAAAGATTATGGGATTTATTTTTCCATTCTCTCGGCTATAGCAAGGGGAAAGACCTCGCGTTCGGAAATAGAAAACGTGGTAGGCAAGGAAATCGGTGGTTACCTGACCAAGCTGGAAAACGAGTACGAGGTTATTGCCAAGAAACAGCCTCTGTTTGCGAGAAATTCCACTAAGAATGTTCGCTATACAATAGAAGACAATTTCTTTACGTTCTGGTTTCGCTTTATCTACAAGTACAGTTATATGCTGGAAATAGAGAACTACGAGAGCTTGAAGACGATTATAAACCGAGACTACGAAACATTCAGTGGCGTGATGCTTGAACGCTATTTCAGACGCGTGTTGATTGAGCGTCAGGCTTATACACGGATTGGCGGATGGTGGGACCGCAAAGGTGAAAATGAAATTGACATTGTGGCCGAGAATGAACTGAACGATGAAGCCACGTTCTTCGAAGTAAAACGTAAAGCTGCAAACATAGATAAGGATATGTTGGAGCAAAAGGCGGCAACTTTCTTGCGTGCTACTGGTGAGTTCAAAGGATATAGTATATCTTACCAAGGATTGTCAATGGATGATATGTAGCAGAAAAGACATCCTTGTTGCGGGAAAAATGAGGTTTTTATGTACATTTGCACCCGAATTTTAAACACAAAAGAATATGTCAGTAGCAAAGAGAGACGATGATATGCGCAAGGTAACGACGCACCGTCTGTTTGAAATGAAGCAGCGTGGCGAGAAAATCTCCATGCTGACCGCATACGATTATTCCATGGCTACCCTGATTGATCAGGCTGGAATGGATGTTATTCTGGTAGGTGATTCGGCTTCGAATGTAATGGCCGGTAATACGACAACCTTACCGATCACCTTGGATCAGATGATTTATCATGGCCGTTCGGTGGCGAAAGCTGTGAAGCGTGCCTTGGTAGTAGTCGATCTGCCTTTTGGTTCTTATCAGGGAAATTCGAAAGAGGCGCTGGCTTCGGCTATCCGGGTGATGAAGGAAACTCATGCCGACTGTATCAAGCTGGAAGGCGGATCGGAAGTACGCGAATCGATCGAACGCATCTTGTGTGCCGGCATTCCGGTGATGGGACATCTGGGACTGACACCGCAGTCGATCAATAAGTTTGGTACTTATACCGTGCGTGCCCGCGAAGAAGCTGAAGCCAAGAAATTGGTGGAAGATGCTCATCTGCTGGAAGAAATCGGCTGTTTCGCCTTGGTGTTGGAGAAAATCCCGGCTGCTTTGGCTGCCCGTGTGGCGAAAGAAATCCGTATTCCGGTGATCGGTATCGGTGCCGGCGGTGATGTGGACGGACAAGTATTGGTGATGCATGATATGCTGGGAATCAACCAGGGCTTTTCTCCTCGTTTCCTGCGCCGTTATGCTAATTTGGCAGAAGACATCACGCATGCCGTTCAGCAATACATTGAGGATGTGAAACGTTGTGACTTCCCGAACGAAAAGGAACAATATTAATACAAGGAATACATGCGGTCTCAGTTATTGATCGGTGCGGCCTCGTCGGGTAGCGGAAAGACTACCTTTACGCTGGGATTATTGCGGGCACTGGCTCGCAAAGGTCTCGTTGTACAGCCATTTAAGTGCGGGCCGGATTATATTGATACCCGTCATCATCAGATGGCTGCCGGACGTGCGTCTGTCAATCTGGATCGTTTTATGATGTCGGAAAAGCATATAGAAGAGGTGTATCGCCGATATGCTTTTCCGGCTGATATTGCCATAACCGAAGGCGTGATGGGCTTGTTCGACGGTTACGACGGCATGCAGGGAAGCAGTGCCGAGGTGGCTTCTGCACTGGATATTCCCGTTGTGCTGATTGTCAATGCCAAGAGTACGGCTTATTCGGTCGCTCCGCTGTTGTATGGCTTCAAGCATTTCTATCCGAAAGTGCGGGTTATCGGAGCTGTCTTTAACTTCGTGGCTTCCGAGAATCATTATTATTACCTGAAGCAGGCTTGTGCTGATGCCGGAGTCGAGGCATTGGGCTATTTGCCGAAGCAGGAAGATATCACGATCCCAAGCCGGCATTTGGGTTTGTCGCTGGATTCGGATTTCTGCTTCGAGGCGTTTGCCGACCGGATTGCTGATCTGGTGGACAAGTATGTGTGTGTGGATCGGTTGCTGGAGCTGGCTTCGGCTCCGGTGTCAGCTCATACGGAGGAAACCGGAACCGGCCTTTCGCATCGCCCGTCCGGCACCATGCGGATCAGCGTGGCACGCGATGCTGCCTTCAACTTTGTCTATGCCGAGAACATCGCTTATCTCGAGCAGCTGGGAAACGTCACTTATTTCAGTCCGCTGACTGATAAAACCCTTCCGCCAACCGACTTCCTTTATTTGCCGGGTGGATATCCGGAATTACACCTGAAGACTTTGTCGGAGAATCAATCCATGCGCGATGCCGTCCGCGCTTATCTGGAGAATGGCGGACATGCGTTGGCCGAATGCGGCGGCATGATGTACCTCTGCCGTTCCATTATCGGACAAGACGGCAATACTTATCCGATGGCTGGTGTATTAGACCAGACCGCCACCATGCAACAGATGAAACTGCGACTGGGCTATCGCACCTTGCAATGGGGCGAATACCGGTTGGCTGGCCATGAGTTTCATTATTCGTCTATCGTGCCGGCCGAGAACACCTTGCCTTCGTGTGCGACGGCCTTTTCTGCCTTGGGGCGACAGGTCGATACGCCGCTGTATCACTACCGGAACTTACTGGCCGGATATACACATTTATACTGGGCCGACCCGGCATCAAACGCCTGGTTGCATCACTTCCTGGAAAAATAAGGGTAAGGAATAGCTTTATCCTTCTGGAATTATCTGTATCTTTAGCCTAAAATTGGACGAAGATGAAAAAACAACTTGTTTTCAACCGGCCTGTATGGATTTTCCTGTTGTTTCTGGTAGGAAGTTTTCTGTTTGTCGACCTGAATTTCCGGTATTGGTTTCATTTCATGGAACAGTTCATGCTGTTTCAGTCAACCTCGGTCTACTGGAAAGAGCTGGCTGCTCAGCTGGAAGGCTGGAATGAATATATCGCCGAATATCTGACCCAGGCATTTTCCTTTGCTGCCGGTCCGGCAATCCTTGTCACTACCTTGTCTGGTTTGATTGCTCTTTTGTTTTATAAGTATCAGCAAGCCTGTTGCGGAAAGGCTTCGATGGGCTTATCCATCCTGCCGCTTTTCCTGTTCTGGCTTTTTCCTTCCGAGACCATCGTCCCGATGCTGGTCCTTGTGTGGGCATTGGCGGGAACCGTGGTTTGCCAGTCAATATCAAATCGGAAAATCCGGATGCTTGTCGGCGTGCTGCTTGTCCCGCTGTTGTATTATGTGGCGGTGCCGGCTCCGTTTCTGTATGCCGTCTTGCTGTTGCTGCACGAATGGATGCGGGCAGATCAGCGCAAGCCTTATCTATATACCGGTGTTTTGCTGGCGTGGACTTTCCTGTTGCCCTTGCTGGTGATGCGGCTTTGGCTGGTCGTTCCGATGCGCGAAGTCTGGATGGGCAAATATATGTATCATCCCGAATATCCGGTGCCGCAGTCTTTCTGGCTGATATTCCTTTCGTTCCCGGTGCTGACACTCGTCGGCCGGCTGTGTGCGAAATGGCAGGAACGGTTGCGCCCGACGAAGTGGCTGGCTGCCGAATGCATCTTTTGGGTCGGATTGATGGCGGCGTTGATTGCGCTGCGGAAAGACCCGATGCAACAAGCTTATCAGTATGATTATTATGCCCGCAACGGTGCGTGGGACAAGATTGTCGCTCATGCCGAAAAGGAAGGCGTGCACGATTTCGATGCCTTGGTTTATGTCAATCTGGCCTTGTCATATACCGGGCGACAGACCACCGATCTGATGAAGTTTCCTCAAGTAGGAGAGACCGGCTTTATCCCGCATGATCCGCGGACAAGGCTGGGATTGATTCAGGCCAGCGAAGTAGCCTGGCAAGTCGGTCAGGTGAATGCTGCCCAGCGCTTTGCCTTCGTCGGCGTGTTGAGCTCGCAGCGTTGTGTGCAACCCCGGCTGATGAAACGCCTCGTCGAGACTTATCTGGTGAATGGCGAATACCGGGCTGCCGAGAAATATATCCGGATACTCGAACAGACACCGCGCTATAAGGCTTGGGCTGCCGAACAACGGCAATACCTGGGCGAGAAAGAAAGCCAGTCGGCCGGATGGATTCAGGCGAAGCGGGCTTTCCTGCCGGTCACCGACAATCCTTTCGACCTGACGAAGACGCTGCCCAGCGCTTTAGCCTTCCTGATTGATGATCATCCCGACAATCAGGCGGCTTTTGATTATGGCATGTGCTATCTGCTGGTTTATAAGAATCTGCCGGCCTTTATGCACTATATGCCGTTATACAAGGAACGGCATCAGTCGTTCCCTAAGTTATACCAGGAAGCTATCTGCCTTTATTATGCGTCGAAAGGAAAGATGGCAGAAGCAGCCAACGATTATCCCATTGACAGTGAGGTGACGAACCGAATGCAGCAGTTCCTGAAGACGGCCCGTTCCTTGTCGGCTGCCAATCTGAAGCAGTTATATGGGAATACTTACTATTATTATACGGAGTTTATGCCAACACCCAAACAATAAGGAATATGGAAACAGACTATATCAATCAGCATAAAAGGAATCTGGTGTACGCGCTGTTCTGCTGCCTGTTGCTGACAGCTTGTTCGTGGGGCACGCAGCGGCCCGAGAAGGCTTCTTCTCAGGCAGAAGAACCGGAGATCTTTCCGGATTATCGGGATGTGACTGTTCCGGTCAATATTTCTCCCCTGAATTTCCGTCTGACGCGTGAAGCCGATCATCAGTATGTCCTGATCACTGGTGAGAAAGGCGGACGCCTTGAGTGTGATGGCCAACGCAGTCTTCGCTTCGATCCGGATGCCTGGAGAAAGCTGCTCGAAGAGAATGCCGGCAGCAGCCTGACGCTCACGTGTTCTTCGCGGGAAGCCGGTGGCTGGAAAACCTGGAAATCGTTTCAGATCCATGTCGACGAACGCCCGATCGACAGCCATTTGGTCTATCGGCTGATTGAACCGGGCTATGAGAAATGGCATATCGTGGGCATTTATCAGCGTGATCTGGAATCGTTTGACGAGAAAACGATTATCCGGAATGATATGACGGGCTATAATTGCATCAACTGCCATTCTTTCTGTATGAATGATCCGAACCGGATGATGCTGCACATGCGTGCCGTGCATGACGGCACTTATATCATCCGCGGGAAAGAGATCGAGCGGCTGAAGACCAAGACGAAGCAGACCATCAGTAACCTGACTTATCCTTACTGGCATCCTTCGGGAAAATACATCACGACGTCGGTCAACGATATCAAGCAGTTCTTCCATGCTGTCAAGGAGAAGAAGATGGAAGTATTCGATCTGGAGTCGGATGTCGTTGTCTATGACGTGGAACAGCATAAGATCCTTTCGGCAGCTTCCCTGATAACGAAGGATGCCTTCGAGACGTTCCCGGCTTTTTCGCCGGATGGCAAGTGGCTGTATTTCTGTTCGGCTCCGGCCTGCGAAATGCCTGCCGATTACGACAAGGTGCGCTATCATATCTGCCGGATGGCTTTTGATGCCGGGAAAGGAGCGTTGCAGCTGCCGGTGGATACGCTGGTCCGTGCCGACAGCCTCAGTTATACTTTCCCACGGATCTCGCCCGACGGTCGGTTCCTGATGTACACCGAAACGGCTTATGGGCAATTCCCGGTCTGGCATAAGGATGCCGAAATCCGGATGCTGGAACTCGAGACGCGCCAGCCGGTTGATATGAGTTTGCTGAACAGCGCAGATACGGAGAGTTATCATTCGTGGAGCAGCCAGAGCGACTGGGTGGTTTTCAGCAGCCGCCGCGACAATGGCTTGTACACGCTGCCTTATATTTGCCGTATCCAGGCAGACGGCCGTCCGGCCAAACCTTTCCTGTTGCCGCAGGAAGATCCGGAAAAGTATGATTATCAGCTTTATTCTTATAACTTGCCGGAGCTGGTGACAGGCGAAGTGACCATCAGCCCGTATGCCATCCAGCAACGGGCGCACGAAGGACCGACAACGCAGGTCGCATTTGAATGACAGAAAGAATGACAACGTAGTTTTGATTAAAACAGATAAATAACATGACGAAAGTACAAGAAATGCTGGCTGCTTTGCCAGACGAAAAGAAGGCATGCTTCGTTCCGGTTTTCGGATCCGTAGAACGTTTTTATACCATTGTGTATCTCATTGCCAAGAATGAACACCTGACGGAACAGGAAAAGCCGGACCGCTATGAAGACCGGTTGCAGGTGATCCGGCAGATCCGCCGGAAAGTGGAACAGCTGGTGGATTCGTTTGGACTGCCGGGCGAAGATACGGTGGCCGATATTGCCAGCGATTACTTTGAAGACTATGTGCAGTATCGCGAACCGGAGTTCGGGATCACCAACGATGACTTTGTCGATGTGATCCGGAAGATTTCACAGCTGGCCTGACGTGTACACATCATTTAGGAGGAACCATTGCGCATGGAAGAAAAGAACAGACATATTACACGGAAAGTGGTTTGGGGCTATCTGTTGTTGTTGCTGATCGCCGTCGGTGCTGTGGGATATGTTTATTCAATCATCCAGCAGCTGGCCGTTGAGGATGCGCCCGACACCGCGACGCGCGACAAGACTTATCTGGTCACCAACACCCTTACTTTGCTATACGAGAGCGAGGCGATGGGGCATATCGTCGGGAAGTCGGACAACGAGCTTTATCTCTTCAACCGGACGCTGAACAAGGCCGACAAGAACCTGGATTCGCTGCGCCTCATGCTTACTGATACCGTCCAGCAACTGAAGGTCGATACCATCAAGTATTTGCTGAAACGGAAGCGCTGGAACACCCTCAAGCTACAGGAAACCCTGAACGAGTGGAATGCCGGGCGGATTTATATGGAGAAAATCCAGCAGGTGATCGAAGTCCAGGATTCGGTGGTGCGGATACAGAAGCCGGATACCATCTCGCAGCCGGTTGTCCGCGAGATCGTGGAGGTGAAACAGGATACGGTGGTGGTGACCAAGAAGAAGAAAAAGGGCTTTTTCCGCCGGCTGGCCGAAGCTTTCTCGCCGAAGGAAGAAGTAGATACCAGTTTTGTCAAGAATACAACCCGCCAGCTGGTGACGGATACGGCGCAGATCGTCTATAACCCGTCGGATACCATCATTCAGGTGTTGCGGAACTTGCAGGACACGGTGGCCGACCGCCGCGAGCAGCTGGCCAATACCTTGCTTCAGCGGGCCAACAACCTGCGCTACAACAACTCGGTGCTGACCAGCCGTATTAACCAGATGTTGCGCGACATCGAGGAAGAAGCCGTCCAGCAGTCAATCGACCGGATGGAGCACAAGCAGTCTCTGCTGAAAGAGACAACGCGGCTGATTGGCGGCATTGGTCTGGTGGCCATCGTGGTGGCGATTGTCTTTCTGGTCATCATCATCCGGGATATTTCGCGCAGTCATTATTACAGGCAGCAGCTCGAGAAAGCCAAGCAGTATGCCGAGGACTTGCTGCGCAGCCGTGAGAACCTGATACTGACCATCAGCCATGATATCCGGGCTCCGCTTTCTTCGATCATCGGTTTCATTGACCTGCTGCTGAAGCGTAACCCCGACGAGCGCCAGCGTTATTACCTGGATAATATGACGGGTTCTTCCAAGCATATCCTGTCGCTGGTGAATGATTTGCTGGATTTCCACCGGCTCGAGGCAGGACAGATCGAGATCCATCCGGTGCCGTTTTCGGTCTTGTCGCTGATTCAGGAGATTTATGTGAGCTTTAATCCGCTGGCCGAAGCCAAAGGGCTGCGGCTGCACCTGGATGTGAAGCCTCCTTATATGGAATTGACTTACCTGGGTGATACCAACCGCTTGAGGCAGGTGATCAATAACCTGCTCTCGAACGCCGTTAAGTTCACACCCGAAGGAACTGTTACGCTGCGGGCGGCCATTACGAAGCTGCATGATAAGCAGTACGAACTGGATGTAACGGTGTCGGATGCCGGTCCCGGCATTCCGGAGACCGAACAGGAACGGATCTTCGGTGATTTCACCCGTCTGCAAGGAAGTGAGAAGGTGGAAGGCTTCGGACTGGGCTTGTCGATTACCCGCCGTCTGGTGGAACTGCTGAAAGGAACTACCGTTCCCGATATAGTTGCCGAAAACGCTGCCACCCAGTCCACCGATAATCGAG
>OGYL01002798.1_pt1 | contig 11842 bp, 13 predicted proteins | sample 1576541 | NCBI WGS metagenome assembly OGYL01 (sample SAMEA3541551, study PRJEB24748) | human gut metagenome | biome: human gut; feature: human-associated habitat; material: faeces | place: China | collected 2012 | reverse complement strand
AACGCAGGCAGGAAAAAGAGGCCGTCCGGCTCCATAATCGCTACCTCAAGTCCCGCATTTAAGGGGCAAAAAGGCAACGGATACCAATGGTTTTTGAGCTACCAATTGAGGTAGGGAGACAAGTGATACCAGGAAGTCAAAATAAGGCGTTCTAAATGCGGGAATCCCCACACCGGACGAACCATGCACTATCCGGTGTGGGGTTCAACAAAACGGAAAGAAAGGAGTATTTTATGGCTGAAAAGCAATCCAACAAGGAACGTATCAAAGAGATAACCGCCGGAATTGAAAAAGGTATCCAGGAACTTTTTGAATCTGACCGTTACCGGAATTACCTGACCACCATGAGCCGGTTCCATCGCTATTCTCTGAACAATGTTATGCTGATCCACGCTCAGAAGCCGGATGCCACCCTGGTTGCCGGATTCAACAAGTGGAAAAATAGCTTTGGCCGTCATGTCAAGAAGGGGGAAAAAGGGATTCAGATATTGGCTCCCACCCCCTATAAGATAAAACAGGAGGAGCAGAAGCTGGACCCGGATACCAAGCTGCCGCTGCTGGATGAAAACGGCGAGCCAGTTACCGATTATCTTCCATCACGTTCAGATACGTCTCACCATCAGCTACAGTCTTTGCAGTCACAGACTGCATGGAATTCATCGTCAGGATCTCCTGATTTTTCGAATCTGTTGTCTTCTTTATCGACTCTGCTATACTGTGATCTGCACCCTCTATCGTCAGAATAACCGGAAGCTTTAACTCATCCACCTTCTGCGCAAGGAATGTTATCGTCTCAAAACCTGCCTCCGACTCAGCACTGCATCCCACAAATGCAGCATAGTAGGTAAGGCCATAATCATCCGCCATATATCGGAAAGGGAATCTGTCGCCAAACAGAATTGCCTGACGTTTTCCCTTAGAAACTGTTAGTTCGTACCTTCCATCAAGATCATTGAGTTCATCAACGTACTTGCCTGCATTCTCCATGTAATCAGATTTATTATCTGGATCAAGTGCCTGGATATTATCCGCCAACACATTCGTCAACGCCACTGCGTTCTTGAGTGAAAGCCATACATGTTCATCATACTCCGGGCCTTCCTCTCCTCCCTCTTCTTCCTCTGCCTGCATGCCTGGAACTACCTCTTCCTCTTTGACTGCAGTTCCCAAAGCGTCAAGCATATTTACAACCTTCATATCCTTATTAGTCGCTTCTTTCAGGGCACTATCCACCCAGCCATCAGACTCACCGCCAACATACACAAACATATCTGCGTCAGCTATCTTTGCTATATCCTCTGCAGTTGGCTGATAACTGTGAAGATCCATCCTCTGATCGAGCAGCATAGTAAGCTGAAACTTGTCGGAATCACCGCCTATAATATTGCGGATCCAGTCATACTGAGGAAAAGTCGTACATACAATGCTGTACGCCGCAGCATTTGCCGCATTTTCAGGCGCACTGCCCCCTTTCTGATCAGAATCTGCTGCCGTCATTGCTGCTCCGCAGCCACAAAATGCTGAAACAGTAAGTACCGATGCCATAACAAGGCCAAATATTCTATTTTTCATAATGATCAATAAACCTCCGAATTGATTGATAAAATTGACAGGCATATTTTGATGCCTATAATTGGGTAAATTTAATAAACTGCCTCTAGATCAAAAAACACCAATAATAAGTATTCGCCCTTATCTTTAGATGTATTTCCAGACGCAATTCTCAGTCAATATCCGTACTTTAAATCAATTCAGCAATTCCACCTTCAGGGAAACGAGCGTATAGGTACAATACTCGTGGGTATACACCAATACAACTCCAAGTGTGAACACACTTAAGAACGCCAGGAACACTGGCGTAGTTGACATTGTCTTTATATTTGAAAGGAACTGTGCAGCCTGTTGCAAATGCATACATATAGGACATTCCTGCCCCGTACAGTCATGCTCCACATTGCGCGCAATATAGCCGTAAGAGAAAAGTACTCCCGATACAAAGAACACTATAAGAATCCATGACATTATTCTCTTTTTACTCATTCTGCACACCTCCTTTTCATTGTAGGAATTTGGGGATATATAGTTTTCGTTGTGACCGTAACGATGCAATCCCATCTGTAACAATCACGTTTAGTTTAGACTACAGCGACTCCACAACGCCTCTGACAATCTTTGCAAATACCACATATCGACGATCTGTCACAGTCGATCATAAATCCATACCTCTCCTGAACTCCTTTAGCTATGTGATTCATGGTATCGCGGTCAATATGTATGACTCTTCCGCACTTAACACACTGCATATGAAGGTGTTCATGACAACTATGATCAGCCTTTTCCATTCTATACATACTTGAACCACCATCAGCACTCTGATACTTTATCAATTTGTCCTGGGTAACCATGCGGTCAAGGTTGCGATATACAGTTGTTGTATTCGCATCTATGCCATTCTCATCCAAATACACACTTACATCAGCCGCGCAAAACCCTCTGTCCTGCCTCTCTGCAGCAAATGCCTCTATAGCCTGACTTATTCTCGTTTTATACTCCCTCGCCATAATATTCCTCTTTTTTGAATTTGCAAGTCATTTGCATTTTACTGTATCATAAATGGCTTTTAACTTTATGTCAACACTTTTTTATCACTTTTCCATCACTACTATCTTGTTTGATATATTGCTGACAAATGGTATTTTGCCAATGACTTTATATACCGGTATGAACTCAGCCATTCCTTCTACAAGACTGTGCTGTTCTATGTATCTGTATTTCGGTATGATCTCCGCCAGCTTCTTTCCATTTGACACGCCCCAGGAGAACCTGGCATGGCTTCCATGGATGGATTTCTCCTTGATATGCTTTGCCATGAACGGAGCCATAGTCTCTACGAACACCGTAGCATGAGTAAATTTCCTGTCTATTATGTCGAATATTTTCTTCACATCAGCTTCTGTGAGATACATCGTAAGCCCCTCTATGATGACCAGCACAGGTTCACCTGCATACTCTACCATGTCTGCCCATTTGCCGTCCATGGCGGATTCCGCTATCTGGTACACCGGTCCGTCCTCCTGCAGGAACTTTGCCCTTACAGTCATGGTCTCCGGGAGATCAATGTTGTACCAGCCTTTATATTTACCCTCATTTCTATAGCAACGGGTATCAAGACCACTGGCGATATTCACAACCACAGCACCCTTATGCTTTTTCAGGTATTCTGATACAAGCTTATCAAGAACTATAGTTCGCGCTATAACTCCGCTTCCCATTGCCAGATCCTTGTCCGCCAGTGAAAAGTCATAATCCAGGCTGTCAACTATCTCTATGGCCTTGCCATCGTATATGACATGATCCGGCTTTCTTGATTCTTTCGCCCTGGCATAGAGTGTCTGGAGCATCGTCTCCGGGACTCCCGTTATGTCTACCTTTGATCTGCTTACTGTATTGTTCTGTGTGCTAACCATTTTCTCATTTCCTCCTGCTTTTTAATTGTGCAAACGCATGAGAGGCGCTGCGCGCGGCGTTTGCGTGCCTCACAACATGTCGTCAAGCGCAGCTTGATGACCTGCGCGCACATCAGTGCGCTTCCTCTGCCGGAATCCTCCCACTTACGTGGGTCCCTCCTTATGAAATATAACATTTGTCTTGTTTTGTTATGTTCATAAAAATAAGAGGTTCATCATCGATGAACCTCTTTCTTTAAACTCTCTATCAACTTTTCTGTACCGCCGGTGGCATGAATGCCAATCTTTTCTGTCAGATACATTTTCTTCTCCACATCTACATCCTCGTTCAGTATCGCCATGGCTCCTTCAAGCCGCATCTTAGCCAGCACGCGAACCAAAGTCTCATCCGGCTCGCATCCAAGCTGTGACCTGTAATATGCCGCAAATGAATGTCTCATGAACTCCTCAACCCTCTGGTGATAATTCTCATAGCAGCTGCCGTCAGCGCCATGCATGATGATCATTGCCTCTTCCCTGTGTGACAAAAGGAATTGCATCATGATCTTATCTGCATCTACGCCCGTGGCGGGGTTCTCAATCTCCCCCTTCATAAGTTCTCCAAGCATGGCTTCATATTGGTTCACAAGCGGTTCAAGTATCGCCTTAAACAGAGCCTCCTTGCTCTCAAATGAAAAGTAGAAAGCTCCGGTGGTAACTCCAGCACTCTTGCATATCTTTCTGAGGCTTGCCCTCTGGTAACCATTTTCAAAGAATTCCTCTTTGCCGGCTTTTTTAAGTTTTTCTATCGTTTCACTGCGCTTGTCGTTTTCCATAACATATGTTATGTTAGCACAAACTAACTAGTCTGGCAACCTATTTTTTATATGTAATGCTTTTCTTTACGCCCTGGCATTTTTCCTACTATCCACTACACACAACATTCTTTCAGTAACTTTAACGTATTCTTTCTTTCAGGTATTTCCTTACCGTCTCAAGCCCTCCAATCGGCACGCAGAACTTCTGGTCATGATTCTTACATGCCTCATAAGTGTCCTCAAGATCAAACCAGCTCACGCCGTCCAGCTCTTCCTTCTGGATCGTCAGGTCTGCTATGTCCACCGGTTTCTGGTACACGAACACAAATGCCACCTCGTTGTCCCTGAACATTCTGCCATGAAATGCCTTCTCATACCGGATCCTGAATGTTCCCGCGAAATCAAGATCTGTGGCCTCAGCTTTGATGCCAAGCTCCTCACCCAGTTCCCTGAGTGCCGACTCCATCGGTTCATCGCCCGCCTGTATATGTCCGGCAGAGGAAGTGTCATACCTTCCGGGAAAAGAATCCTTATCCATCGACCTCTTCTGCAGAAGAACCTTATACCTTCCATTCTCTTGCTTCGCTATCCAGATATGGGCAGTCCTGTGACATATGCCTTTTGCATGTGCCTCGCTCCTCTCCACTGTGTCTCCGGTAGGGTTGCCCTGTTCGTCGCATATATCAAAAAGTTCCATTATAGTGTACCGTCCTTATTCATTCATACATGAACCATTATTGTTTATCAACTCCGATTTGTAAAGCAAACAGCTAACATTTTTCTACTATTCTACACTTTGTATACTTTTATAAAATATCAGTAATTGCACTTGATATTGATCACTTTTTAGGATATTCTCAGATCACTATAAGTTACTAAATAAGTCAGCTCTAATTGACACTAACATTATTGAATGTTAGAATTCTTGTATGATATGATTATGGTAACCTTACCATGCGAAATGGGAACTTTAAGAGATGGGTGTTCTACCATATAAAACAAATGAACAATTTTAATATGGATGTTCTACCATACAAAATGGAACAATTTTATGGGAGCCCTACCATGCAAAAAGGTTTTTAAGAGCTGTGCATTTTAGCACAGCTCTTTTATATTCTCAGAAAGGCGATAATGGATATCCTAAATTTTTACTATATTGATTTAAAATACATAAGAAATCTGTCTCGTGCAGATGACAACGTAATGTCAGTCTCCCCTCAGGTAGGTAAGGAGAATCGACCATTTCTTGGAATAATCATTCTTATAGGTGGTCAGAAATATTGCATCCCCCTTACCTCACCCAAAAAGAAATTTGAAAATATGAAAAGTCAGATTGATTTCATCAAAATATTTGACCACAACAGCAGGAAAGATTCTTATGCAGAAACAATTATCCTGGTGTCGGGATCATTCCGATACTATAATCAACAGAGCCAATAAAGTCTACTCTCTCATAACTGATTTTCCCGACAAAAATCGCAACCTTACAAAAAGATGTGTAGACTTTAATAAACTTGAGCACATTTTAGCCCAATACTCGGATGACTAAAATTCCTACACCACCAGCCGGGCCTTCGCCCTGCCGGTTCTGTCCTTTTCCACCACGATCTGCTTGTCAATCTTCTCCTTGAGTTCAGTCACGTGCGATATTATTCCCACCAGCTTGCGTCCCTCGGTCACGCTGACCAGCGCTTTGTATGCCTGTGGCAGAGTCTTTTCTGTATCAAGGGATCCAAAGCCCTCATCCACAAACATGGTATCTATCTGAATTCCGCCAGCCGAGGCCTGCACCTCATCGGAGAGTCCAAGCGCAAGGGAAAGTGAAGCCATGAATGACTCGCCCCCAGAAAGAGACTTAACGTCTCGTCTGCTGCCGTTGTAATGATCCACAACACAGAGGTCAAGGCCGATCTGGCTTCGCCTGTCACTGCTGTCCGTCACACGCCCCAGTTCATACTGACCGTCTGACATCTTCAGAAATCTCAGATTTGCACGCTGAATTATCCTGTCAAAATACGACATCTGTATGTATGCCTCTAGGTTTATCTTATTCTTGCCGGATACATTCCCTGAGGCAGTGTCATAGAGCGACTTCACACTGACGTATTCCTTTTCTTTTGCCAAAAGCTCATCGGACTTTCTGCCGATATTCGCCATCGCCGTTTCATTTGCACGGATGCGGCTGTTTCCATCCTGCATGAGAAGTCTGATCCTTCCCAGCTCATCTCTTGCTGCGTTTTTATCTTCCTCAAGCTTGGCAAGTTCAAGCTTCTCTGCTGACTCCAGCGTGTCTGTCAGAGCCTTTATCTGCCCCTCCAGCGTCTTAATATCCTGGATCACAGCATTATATTTCTTCTCAGAGACGTCAAATGAATCCTGCAATTTCTTTGCTCTGCCAAGAATCTCGTTCATCTGCGTTTCCGCCTCACTCCGATTCCTGAATCTGAACCCCGCGGCCAGTTCTGTCGCCTGTTCTCTGTCTGAGACAACCTTTGCCGTGAGCGCCGATATATTTCTCTCAAGCTCCGCCAGCTTAACCTGCATCCCGGCAAATGTTTCTTCTTCCTGAGGAAGTTTTGCAGCAAGCTCATCCCTTCTGCTGACCCTTTTGCGTTCAGCCTCGATCTGTCTGTCAGTCTCCGCAATCTTCTCATTATAGTATCCAATATTCTTCTCAACCTTTTCCGGCAGAACATCTATATCCTCCGGATCGTCAAATTTCCTTCCAGCCTGCTCAATAATGCTGTTTCTGATCTCCATGACGCTGGCAAGCTTTACCTTTGCATCCGTAGCACTGGCATTTGCCCTGTCGCGGGCTTTGTCAGCATCCTTCTTCGCATCATCTAACTGTGCATCTGTCGGAGCCTCCTTTGGCAGCGATGCAAGGAGTTTGTGCTCCGTCGCACCGCACACAGGGCACGCCTGTCCCTCCTTCAGATCCTTTGCTAGGATTCCCGCCTGGGCATTCCTGTAGAGCGTGCTCATATGCTCATACATATCCTGCTTTCTGGTATACATATCATTATCAAACAGATACTGCTTCTGTGCTTTGTCCACCGCCTGTTTTCTTCTGCTGTATTCCATGAGCAGTCTACTTATGTCATTCAGATAGTCAACAGCGTCAGCCATCTTCTCCCTCGATGCCGTGATTGCAACTATTTTCTCCCCCGCATCCGCAAGCTGTGTCTGCTCCTGCCTCAGCTTTTCTATGCTCTTCTGTTTGTCTGTCACAAGCATTCTGCCCTTCTCTGCCTGTTCATTTTGCCTTTGCAGGAGCTGTTCCTCGTCTGCAATATTTTTTCGCTTCTCGTCCAGTTTCTCATAGTTTGGAAGCTCGTTATTTATAACTGCTGCCTGCCTTTGGAGCTCTTCCGTTTCTGGGCGCGCTTCCTTTGTCCTGTTTAACTCTGCCTCAGCAACAGTTCTGTCATTCTGTACATTTGCAAGCTCCAAATGTGCCTTTTCAAGCTGCACTCTGGCTTTCTCTGTCTGCTGTGCCTTGCCTATCAGCGTGTCAAGTTCCCCGACCCGGGTCTCAAGTGTACCGATCTGCTTCTCATATGAATCCGTTCTTGCCTTCTCCGTTACAATAAGCTTTCTGATGAGTGTGATCACCTCATCAATTGGCATCTGGCCGTCCTTTGCCTTCTGGACACTGAGTCCAAGAGGGTCATCCTCTCCGCAGACTATCCCGGATATATACTGCTCTATACTCTTCTTCATATCGTCCCGTTCACTCTGAAGCTTTCTCGTCTCATCCTGAAGACGCTTCTGCAGAACAAAATACCTTGATGTGTGAAAAAGCTTGCTGAATATCTTCTGTCTGTCCCCGGACTCCGCCACCAACAGTTCCTTGAACTCACCCTGGGCAAGCATAGATATCTGCGAAAACTGCTCTCTGTCCACACCCAACAATTCCTGAAGATATGAATTTACCTTCGTTCTGTTGGCAATGACCGAGTCATCCGGCAGATACAATTCTGCAGCCGCATCCTGCAGGGTAGTTCCCTCACCTTTTTTCTTACGTCTCTCATAGGAAGGATTTCTTTTAACTCTGTAAGTCTTCCCCATATGATCAAATGTCAGTTCAACGTAGGTATCTGTGTCCACATCGGCATACGTTGATCTCATCATCCTCGCATCACGGCTCGCTCCGCTCGGCTCATCATACAGCGCATAACAGATGGCATCGAATATCGTGGTCTTTCCCGCACCTGTATCCCCAGTCACAAGATACAAGCCTTCAGCCCCAAGCTGGGCCATGTCAAGCATCTGGACTCCCGCATATGGTCCAAATGCCGACATCGTAAGATTTATGGGTCTCATCACCAGGCCTCCTTCCATATAGAGTCTATAATATCCTGAACAAAACTCCTCTGTTCATCGCTCATTTCCTGGTTGTTCTGCTTCTCATACAACTCTCCAAACAGATCTATAGGCTTTTTTCCTTCAAGCACAGCGCCATCGTCTATCGTCTGTGTCACACGGGTTCGGGTGTTGTCGTATCCAAGCTTCATCACATTTGGATAGACCGTTCTGAGTTTTCCCAAAGCATCCGGCACGTCATCCTCGTCCGTGAGAACCACATACAGATAATCATCCACAGCCGTCCCCTCATAGTTTCGCCTGTCCATCAGCTCGTCAAATGTTCCCTTTACCTCGCGCAGCTCATGCATCGGAACAAGCGGAACAGTCCTTATCTCTATTTTCTTGTTCTCAGGGATGTCAACAACTGTCACCGATTTGGTGTGGTTAGCCTCCGAAAGTGAATACTTAAGCGGTGTTCCACAGTATCTGACAGTCTCCCTGCCCACCTTCTGCGGCCCATGTATATGCCCCAGCGCCACATAGTCAAATGAGTCAAATACCGACACATCCACATTGTCTAGACCGCCCACATTCTCCTCCGACTCCGAGCGCACAGCCCCGGTCACGAACTGGTGGGCCACAAGGATATTTGTAACCTTCTCATCAACATCCATGTGCTCCACCGCCACACGGCAGGCATCCGTGTAATCCTTTATATAATCCGCCTCATCAGGGAATACCGCTCTGACCATTGCCGGCTTCACAAATGGCAGCATGTATATGTTCGCCATCTGTCCTTTTCCATCCTCCAGCTTATATGGTCTGACCAGCCCATCTCCCATCATGGCTATCTGTGCCGAATCATATACCGGCGATATATGGATTCCACTGAGATCTATCAGACTTGATGCAAATGCCAGCTTGGCCGCCGAATCATGGTTGCCGCTGATGATATATACTTGCAGCTTTCTCTTTGCAAGCGAAGTCAGGAAGCTGTCCAGCAGTTTCACCGCCTCCTCGCTCGGCACAGACTTATCATATACATCCCCGGCTATGATGACTCCATCCGGCTGCTCATCATCGATGATGCCCAATATTTCTTTTAATATATACTCCTGATCCTCCAACATAGAAAATTCATTTACACGCTTTCCTATGTGAAGATCAGATAAATGGATCAAACGCATATACACTTCCCCTTTAAACAAAACATTCGTTGAAATAATTATAACATCACCGACAATATATCCCAATTATGTTTATCTTAATTTCGGTGATTTCGGTTTCTCCGCTACATGAAATACCATATTCGTCATATACTATGTAATATAGCACTAGTTTTCATCGGAGGACTCTCTATGGCAACTACTAACGAACTCAATTTTTTTCGTTTTTTCTTCATATCGATCCTCGGAGTGCTGCTGCATTTCACCTACGAGTGGTCAAATGACAATCCCGCTGTCGGACTATTCTCGGCAGTGAACGAGTCAACCTGGGAACACCTGAAACTTATATTCTTTCCAATGCTCCTGCTGACAATGATGGAATTTCTCTGGGCTCATATAAAAGATAAGCCCCTGCCGGAACATTATCTTCCGGCAAGGACTGTCGGTATCCTGTCAGGTATGGCTTTCATTGTGGTCGGTTTCTACACTCTAAATGGTGTACTGGGCAGGAATTATGAGTTTCTGAATATCGCACTTTATTTCGCCGGTGTTATGTATGCATTGAGGGCTGAGAACAGATTAGAATCTAAGCAAATGTGCATAAATGACTACGTTGCCATGACCATCCTGGCTATTCTCGCGGTTGCATTCTTTGCATTTACCAACTATCCGCCTGAATTGGGGGTATTTGCGGATCCTACAATTTAAAATAATCCGTAATTATGCTGTCAAGCTGTCTCCTTATATCTTCAAAGTCACAGTTAAGATTCAATGTTTTTACACTTATCATATTTCCACTCATCTGGTAACGATATTCAGGCTGCGTTCCATTATCAGTCTGTGCATACAACAACATACCTGCGACCTCATGTGGTTTATCCTTTAACTCTGCTTCTTTATTCTTGACATATGTAAATATCTGAAACATATTTGCAGATCTTATTGTTTCTTTCTCATATCTGTTCTGCATTATATGAGAATAATATTTTGCATCAATTATAAGAACTTTATTATCATATTCAAGTGTTATGTCAGATAAAAGATTTGGCAGCATATAATCCATTCCATCATCAAGCTGCCACTTTATCTTAGATGCATTTGTCGTTATATATGGGTATTCTTTTTTGTAATACTCCAATATAAATTTCTCATACAAATGATACATTTGCTGATCATCAAGGAAATCCATTATTTTAGTTTTTCCATCAGCCTGTGTCTGCAATAAGCCTTTCACCACAAGGTAACATATAGATATCAACATTCTATAAGTCTGATTGTTCCTATCATAATGTATGTTCCAATCCACTGTACGCAGATCAATCAATTCAACCTTATCAAAATACACCAAAAGCTTTCTCAGTCTGCTTTTTCTCTGTTTCGCCACATCTGCACCCAACAATAATAGCGCGGTGGATTTTACTATTCTGTTTTTACTGTTATCTACAGAAAAGTCATCATATACACAGGACAGTTTCCTGTTAATCATGGTCTGTCTCTTAACCGACTCTGTTATATTCACTCTTCCGCGAATAACTGGAATATCTTCCATTTGCTCTATATACGCTCTACCCAAGCCACGCTTCAACTGTTGCGAAATTCCTGCTATAAGTATCTCTGTCATGAGATCCGCCGTATTAGAAAATTTCTCTGTAGACATTTCCCTGTAACCTTGTTTAGTGAGCGTTCTAAAAGCATATGACAACATATAATAAATATTCTGTATAGGTATCAACTTATCGCCCCTCTGAGTTTTTCACTCCAGCGTTCCACATTTTTAGGTTCATCAAACCAGTACTCCTTCAAAAGTGGTATCAATTCAAACTCAACAATTTCCATAAGTCTTTGATCGGTAAGTTCTTCTGAATTTATATCGCAGAAATAGCTATGACCAATACAGAATCCTTCACCAAGCGTTTCATCAAGCGAAATCTCACTATTTAATTCTTCCGTACACTTTATAAGCTTATCAAATTTGCTGTTATCAAGTTTCATTCTATACTCCGTAAATCCCTCGGTTTCAAATCCAGGTTTAAGTTCAAAGAATGAGAAACGCCTTCTAAGTGCATAATCTATCATTGCAAGACTTCTGTCCGCTGTATTCATC
>OGYL01002796.1_pt1 | contig 11846 bp, 13 predicted proteins | sample 1576541 | NCBI WGS metagenome assembly OGYL01 (sample SAMEA3541551, study PRJEB24748) | human gut metagenome | biome: human gut; feature: human-associated habitat; material: faeces | place: China | collected 2012 | reverse complement strand
TACAATAAAAAACAGACACCGCCGCATGCGGCGGCACGATACCAACAGCGTGGGAGGAGAGCATGCTTTGGCGGCGTGTCAATGAAGCGGAACGATGGTCTTTCTTTTTTGTCTTTCCCATGGTCATCCCTCCGCCGTAAATATTGTTTCCATATCACCTATAATGGGCGTAGCACCGAACTTACCTTGCAGGTAATCCCGCTCGAAAGGTGAACTGCCACGCACCTTATACTCGGCCAGCGAATAGGCTTCAGTTGCGCCAAAATTATCTTTTTGGGTGAACCATACCTGGTCTCTGCGGAACATACCTGCACTTAGCAGGAACGTATCATGAGTGGTAAACAGCAGTTGCGCTCCTTTGGGATTTGTCTCCGCCGAGTTGAAAAGCGTGATAATCTTGCGCACAAGCAACGGATGGAGTTTGGAGTCAAGCTCATCCACTACCAGACGTTTGCCATTGTCCAGTGCGTCTATGATAGGATATGCCAAGGAGAAATATTTGATGGTTCCCTCGGATTCGTTTCCATTAAACGAAAAGGCTACATTATTGGTCGCTTTTCCTTCATCATCGTACTGGCGATGGCTGCTTACGATGCGGTTGTCAATTTTTGCTATGCTGTCTATGCCCAAATCCGCATATTTGGCGAAACGAACTATGCGCTCGCGCATTTTTTCATCGTCCAGATGCCTGATGGCTTGCGACCACATTTCCTCGGCCTCGCTACAGAACCGCCTTAAAATTGTTATTGGTTTTCGAGGCTCTTTTTGATGTCTTTAATGATTTCATCACAAAATGCCATGATATAGTCTGGAACGTTGTCGAATTGGTTTTCAAAGCCGAAGATATGCTCCGCATCTACATGATAGGTTTCTGTGATATATATTTTTACAAGTTCTTCTTCTGGTTTTTTTTTGAATTGGTTGCTTATAATTTGGCGTGCAATTATAAGCTTGTTATATTTATTGGATTCCTGTTCATATGTTTCAATCAAATCCGATGTTTTACCGATTCTATCTTTCCAAAATGTAAAATCTCCTTTGCCAAGCATTGTTGAGAATTCATTTTCCACTTTTTTGATTGTATCTTCTGACATAGGAGTAAATTGATTGCCTTGTTTATAGCTCGGAACTTCATGATTGCTATCATCATGCGTCAAACAAGACAAATATTGGTATTCATCGCCATCGCAATCAATCAATTGATAATATCTTCGTAAATGTACAATTCTAACAATAAGAGGTAAACTTGAGTGTTTTTAGTCGTATTAGCCATTGTTTTTAACGGTATCGCTTCTGGAAAGATTTCTAAAAATTCGGAAGAACAGGCAACTCGGAGAAAAGGAATTGTGATAGCTGTTATTGCAGGTATTTTAATGTCATTCTTTTATCGTTTTGTGGCAGTTGCTATGGATTTGGAACATTTAGAAAGTCCAAGGGAGGGAATGATGACTCCATATTCTGCTTTATTTGTGTTTTCAGTAGGAATTGTAATAAGTAATATTTTGTTTAACACTCTTGTAATGAGGAAGCCATTTGTCGGTAGTGCCATATCTTATAAGGATTATTTTAAGGGGCGTATGAAAACGCATTGTGTCGGTCTTTTAGGTGGTTGCATTTGGGCATTAGGAACAGCATGCAGTTATATTGCTGCGGGCAAAGCCGGTGCTGCTATTTCTTATGCTTTGGGACAAGGGGCTACAATGGTGGCGGCTTTGTGGGGAATATTAATATGGAAAGAATTTAGGGGAGCATCAAAGTTCGTTAATTGGTTACTTGTGTGCATGTTGCTATTGTTTGTATCTGGTTTAGCTTTAATTATTCTTTCTGGAGTTAATTAAATTATTAATAAATTAAATATTTTACTATGAAACAGTGTTGTGATTTAAAGAAAGTATTGCTTTTTTATGTTGCGCTTTTCCTGCCGATTATAGGTATTTGTGGACAAGGAAAAGATAATAATTCTGTCGTAAAGCCAATTACGGGAACTTGGATTAATTTGGCTTATAAGGATGTCAGAAATAAATATACTAATCCTCAGAATTTTGATAATACAGATCCTAAATTATGGGAATCGAAAGTGCGTGAATTGTCTGAAATGGGGATTGAGTATTTGGTTTTCATGGAAGTGGCCAATGAAGGGAAATCGTATTATCCCTCTAAAATGATGTCTTGGTTATATGATAAAAATAAGAAAAGTCCGGTAGAAGCGATTTTGGATGAAGCTGCTAAATATGGAATGAAAGTTTTTATGAGTACGGGATGGGCTAAGGATCAAGATGACAATTTATTAGATCCTGCAATTAAACAACGGCAGTTGCAGATTATGGAGGAATTAGCTGCGCTTTACAAAAATCATAAGGCTTTTTACGGATGGTATTTGCCTGTTGAAGATTGCCTTTGTCCTATTTTTGCAGAACATGCCGTACAGTCTGTAAATACTTTGACGGAAAAGGCTAAAGCTTTGACTCCTGGTAAGAAGACGTTGATCTCACCTTATGGCATAGGATTGTCTGATTTTGAGAATCCTGATTATGAAAAGCAGATGGCTAAATTAAAAGTAGATATTATAGCCTATCAAGATGAAGTAGGATGTGTACGTGATAAGTTTACTTTGCCGCGATTGAAAAAGAATTGGCAAAAAATGCGTGATATCCACAATCGTTTAAATATTGAGATGTGGGCTAATTGTGAGACATTTACGTGGGAAGAGGGGACAAATGATCGTCAGTCTGCTTTGATACCGGCTGCGTATTCACGTTTGTTGTCACAGCAAGTCGCAGCCTCTGTTGGCGGTGTAGATAGAATTATTTCATTTATGTTCGGTGGAATTATTGAGGATCCCAAATCTGCCTATAGGTTGGGTCAACCAGTATGGTCTAATAATTTATATCAAAATTATATGGCTTGGAAAAAAGGAGATAACTATTGGAAATTATTTGAAGCGTCATTGCTTGGGCAGTTATCTAATGTTGCAGATCCTGAGATGGTAAACAATCAATATAGTTTGTTAGTTGATGGAAGTTTGGCGGAAGAAAGTGGAGATGATCATCGCTGGATGAAATTTGAAAAAGGGCATTATGAGGTTGTGATTGATTTAAAGAAGAATACATTGGTTCGTAATATTATGTTACGTACGTTGAATTATGCTAAGGAAAATATAAATGCTCCCTTGAAAATATATGTATATGCATCTGATAATGGGGAAAGTTTTGATTTGCTTGCAATTAAAGATGCTCCATTTTTTCCAAACAATAAACATGATGCATGGATTGACGGGATTTTATTTGATGATCTGCAAAAGAAAACCCGTTATGTGAAGGTCTCATTTGAAGTGCTGGAACATGTATATATGGATGAGATATTTATTAATCCTACAATAAATAAATCACTTTATTAATTTTATATTGAATATTATGAGAAAGCAAAAAAGAGTAATGGTGGGAATTACAAGTCTACTATTAATGGTATTGATGTTGATTCCCAATACCTTAAGAGCAGAGGTATACGAGGTTATGCAGACAATCAAGGTGTCTGGTACCGTTTTAGATGAGTTGGGGCAACCTGTTGTAGGGGCGACTGTACGTGTTAAAAATGATCAGACACTAGGTACTATAACAGATATTGATGGTAAGTATTCAATCAGTGTATCTGAAAAAGCTACTTTGATATTTTCTTTTGTGGGTTATCGGACAGAAGAAGTTAATGTAAAGGGGCGTAAAGTTATTAATGTCACATTATCTGAGAATAGTCAATTATTAGAAGAAACTGTCGTGATTGGCTATGGTAGTGTAAAGAAACGTGACCTTACTGGTGCTGTTTCATCAATTAAAAGTGATGATTTATTGAAGACAAATCCTACAAGTATCAATCAGGGATTACAGGGTAAAATGGCAGGTGTATCTGTTTCTCAGGCTGATGGTGCTCCCGGAGCCGGTATTAATATTCAGATACGTGGTGCCAATTCGTTTACCACTAGTACAGAACCTTTGTATGTAGTTGATGGCATACCTTTTTCTATGGGGGAGGCTCCTGCTACTGATTTTGGAACTAAACAGACTAATAATCCGTTAAACTCTATTAGCCCTCAGGATATTCAGTCTATTGAAGTATTAAAAGATGCTTCTGCAACTGCCATATATGGATCACGTGCTGCGAATGGTGTGGTTATTATAACGACAAAAGCAGGAGCTGAGGGGAAGGCTAAAGTGCAGTTTAGTACTAATTTTAGTGTGTCTAATCCAGTAAAAACGATTGATGTATTAAGTGCGGCAGAATATGCTGAATATCGTAATGAACTGACTATTAACGGTTATCTGTATGATGGTAAAGAATATGTTGATCCTAGCAATCTTCCTTATCCGATACCTGGCCGTTGGAGCGAAACAAAGGAAAAAGATCCTGTTACTGGTGAAGAAGTTGTTGTGGAGAGAGAATATTTACCAAGTCCAGATGATTTTCGTAATGGATATGATCGAAATCAAGATGGAAAATTATTTTACGGAACGAATTGGCAAGATGAAATCTTCCACACAGCTTTTAGTCAAGATTATAATTTGACTGTATCAGGTGGTGATAAAAATGGATCTTATATGTATTCGGGAGGATATTTGGATCAGCAAGGTGTAATTGTAAATTCATATTATAAACGCTATACTGCCCGTGCAAATAATACTCGTAAGATAAAAGATATTATTGAGATTGGTTCAAACTTAAGTTTTACAAGGTCAGAAAATCGTTTTGCAAGAACAAACAGTGAAAACTATGGTGTGATTGAATCTGCTATTTCATTTAATCCGACTCGTCCGGTTTTTGACCCGGAAGCAGACTCTGGTTTTTCTGAGGATTTTGCTTCAGGTTTGGCCAATCCTTATTTGACTGTTCATACTGAGAAAAATGTATTGTCTTCACTGTCTGTCTTTGCATCAGGATTTGCAGAAGTAAAGTTTGCTGATTGGTTGAAATTTCGCCAGAATATAGGTTATGGATATAGTTTTGATGAACGTAACCAATATTATAATCGATATACAGGTGCAGGACAGGCTCCTACCAATGGCTATGCCGTGAAGTCTGACGGTACTTATGAAAGTTTGACAGAAGAATCTATGCTTACATTTGATAAGAAATTTGGTGTTCATGCTTTAAACGCGGTGTTAGGTATGACTTATGAGAAGGTAACTTGGAAGAGTAAGTCTATGAATGCAAAGAATTTTCCAACAGATGATACGGAAGATAATGATATTAATGCGGCTATTGGTGATAAAGAAATTAGCAGTAGTCGTGGTAAGTCGCAGTTGATGTCTTATTTGTTCCGAACAAATTATAATTTGTTAGACCGCTATTTGATGACATTTTCTATACGCCGTGACGGTTCCAGTCGCTTGGCTTTAAATCGTTGGTCAAACTTTTATTCGGGGGCATTGGCTTGGCGTTTATCCGATGAGTCTTTCATAAAATCATTGAATTTCTTTGATAATTTGAAATTACGTATTAGTGCTGGACAAACCGGTAATCAGGGTGTTAGTGCTTATGCTACCCGTTCAAGATTTGTATCTTCCAATTATCCTTATGACGGCACTTTAACAAGTGGTATGGCTGAAGATCGTTGGGGAGGACCTGCTGCTCCTGATTTGAAATGGGAAACAACCAATCAGTATGACCTTGGTTTGGATATGGCCTTTTTAAATAACCGTGTAAATTTGGTATTTGATGTTTATTATAAGAAGACAACTGATTTGTTGCAATATAAATTAATCCCAATGAGTTCAGGATTTACTGAAATCGCTTATAATTATGGTGACGTAATAAATAAAGGTTTGGAAATAAGTGGTCACTTTATTCCTGTAAAAACTCGTAATTTCCTTTGGTCATTGGATGCAAACATTTCGTTTAATAGAAATCGGGTTGAAAATTTAAATGCTGATCAATTCTCGGACGTTGTTTGGGGAATGGAAAGTATGTTCTTGAGAAGAAATGGATATGCAATCGGTACTTTATATGGTTATGTTGAAGATGGTTTTTATGACAATGAAGCAGAAGTAAGGGCTGATCCTTACTATGCTAATGAAACACCAGCCAAGGTTAAGAGTATGGTGGGACAAATTAAGTATAAAAATTTAGATGATGATCCAGTTATTGATGATCGTGATAAAACGATTATTGGTGATACAAATCCTGATTTTCAGTATGGATTAACTAGTACAATGTCATATAAAAACTGGACATTTAGTTTCTTTTTACAAGGAACCCAAGGTAACGATATATTAAATGCAAATCTTCGGGCATTTGATTTGGTTGGTGTTGATAACATGCCTCAATTTGTTTGGGATACTCGTTGGACTGCTGAAAATCGTGATAATGCGAAGTGGCCGAGACCGGATGGTACTTATACACGTTCAATGAAGGCTTCGGATCGTTATGTGGAGGATGGTTCCTATTTAAGATGTAAAAATGTTAGTTTGAGCTATCGTTGGTTACATCCGATTAAGTTTGTGGAATCTCTCTCTTTAACAGCAAGTGTGACGAACTTGTTTACAATTACTGGGTATGATTGGTATGATCCAGATGTAAATAGCTTTGGTAGTGATGCTTCTAGGCGTGGGGTAGATGTGTCTTCTTATCCTAGTGCACGTACTTTTAATCTTGGTATTCAATTGTCTTTCTAAAAGTATAAAATTATGAATCTAAAAAAAATATTTGGTGTATCCATATTGAGTATGTTTTTATTAACTGCTTGTGATCTGGATGAAGAAACATTTACTTTTGTGTCAGGTGATGATGTTGCTGCTGCGGGTAGTTATGATCAGCTTGTATCCGGTGCTTATTTGACATTATTGTTCCCTTTTGAATGGGGTAATTATCATAATCTGGTAAATTTAATATACAACTATTTAACCATTTGTAAATGAGTAGTTTATGAATTTTGTTTCTGAAACAAGAAACAAATCAGGAACAAAAATGGTTTTTTAGGTAAATCCTCGTTTTTTTGTTTGCATTACTTTTCATTCCTTTCACTTGCTTGCAATCAAAGCACCAATCCAAGCTATTACTATGCTTTCTCATCCTGATTCAATATATGTTTTTTCATATATCCAGGAATTCGCAGCGAAAAGAGAAAAGTATTGTTTTCAATGATCGGTATCAATATGTGCAAAGTTAAAAATAATCATCCAAGCAATCAAATATTTGTCTATTTTTAGTTTACTTTAGTTTAGCATATATATAGGCTAATGGACTAAACTAAACTGTTTTTGCTCACTCTGCCACTCCCTTTTTAGACCGCAGAAAGTGGACTCCCTTTGACTCCATCCTTTCTCTTTTCGCTGCAATATATTCCTTTATAAGTTTACGAGTAAATATTTGTCCCTATAAGCATTCGACTTCGGGCTATTTGATGAATTGTGCCGCAAAGGTATTTGTCATGTCTTTCTTGTATGCAAGGTATCCTTGAGGTTCACAACAAAATCTCCACCTTGCTTTGCAGCGGTAGTATTTGGTCGTGAAACCTTGCATAAAGAGCCATGACACCTTATGAAGCGACATAATTAATCAAGCCTGAAGTAGTAAATGCTACATGAGGGAAAAAAAGAAAACTTAAAATAGAATTATATGGCAAATTATGCGACAAACATTTTCTACGCAAGTACGGAAAACCAAAATGACCTCAATAAGATAGAGGCTTTCTTGGATGACAATTTCAGTTGTTATGCAAACAAGTATGGTAATTCTGTTGATGCAGAATTTCCTTCCCGGTGGGAATATCCAGAAAAAGAAATGGACCAATTGGTTGCCTCACTGGAAGCAAAAGATAAAGTCTATATTAAAATTCTAACTTATGAATTTGAAAATGAATATGTGAGTTTTAGAATCTTCTCTCAAGGCAAGTGGGAAATAAAAATATAATAGTGATGAGCAACAGAACATTTGATAACGAAAGCGATATTATAGGTTTATCCTGTACTTTATCCACGGCTTATAAAGGCTACACGGAAGGTGTAATTGTGGACGACTATGGCACTACCATAGTTGTCCGCCTTGAAAGCGGCAAAGAGATTTCAGTATTCCGAGATGAAATTATTATTCATGATTAAGCAATATGGCACAGATAGCAACAAAATTCGTTCAATGGGATGTTCCGGAGCTGGCAACATTACAAGGCAGCCGAGTGTATAAGTTGCGGGAACATCTGAATAATGGCGGCAAACTCAATAGAGAAGACAAGAATTGGATTACTCGCAACGTGAGCGAAAGCACCTATTTCAAACGGGGGATTGCCTTGAGCGGTTATCATTTTGATTTTTCCGATGTTCTCAAGCGGTATTTCGTCAAACAATACGGGCATATCCAAGAATATTATGCCATAGACAAAACCGCATTACGCTCAATACTGTATGGCAGGATTGAGGATATAGTTGAAGTAGTACGTTAGAATACATGGCTTATGGGAAAATTTGAATTTTATCAAGACTGTAAAGTCAAAAGTTGGGAAAGAGACTATTTCACTGTGGAAGCCAACAGTTATGAGGAAGCAGAGGCAATCGTCCGGTCCTGGCGTTGCAAAGATGTTTCGAATATCATTGACAGCCGTCTTTCTCATGGAAGAAGTGAGGCTTTGCGTGATACTTCCGAGCTTTTGTTTCCCGAAGAAAACGATGGTTACTCGACTATTGAGATTTTCAACCAGGAAGAAGAATCTATCATGACTAATGCACTAAACGAAGACAATTATGAACGTAACGATTGAACACCCTTTTTGCCCTTACTGCAGCGAAGTGACAAATCTATATTTCAGAATTATTAACACGCTTCTTTTTTCAAAAGACGAAAACGAACTTCGCACAAGCATGGAGAGTCTAAAGAAAGAGACCCGGCTTGACGAGTATTTCACGTTCGGCTATGGGGCACACCATCTTTGGATATGCAAACGAAAACCGAGCGACAAAAACAAAATCTTTCCACACCGCATCATGATGATCCAATTCTGACATGGAGCCTCTGTACTATACGGACTGGAGTTGAATATTCAGTTCCAGCCCGTAACTTCATTTACCGCAATAACCTTTTATATCCAAAACTTCATTGAGACGCAGATGGCCATTGGCCGGACAATGATTTTTGCCGGATTATCCATTTATATTCTCTTTTGGCTGCGCCATATCCCTTTATAAAATAGAAGCTGAAACTCGCATAACGCGCCCGTTCCGCTTTGTCTCCCAATCGGGCTTCAGCCCTTTTTTCATTTTGCCTTCTTTTCCCTCATTTCTCTTGCCGGATAAAGGCTGCAACACCGATACGCCAGCACCCCTTTGCCAATTCTTCGTCTTACGGCCTTTCCCACGCCGCAGCTTATACGCTTACTGCCAGTACGGCATATCATCCTTGCCGCTTCAAATCATGAGACATGGTGCTGTTTCTCGCCAGAAGCTCTTCTTCCTATGCCAGCCGAGAGTTGAAACCAATTCGTGCCCATTGACAGCACCGTCCGTCTTTATTATTCCTTTAACCAGTTGCCAATTGTTTTTCCTCTTCTTTTTCGTGACTGCTTTCTATTGAAGTCGCCATATCGTTTTTCGTTGCAAAGTTAGTATGCAGCCGGGCGCGACCCATGGTCTTGACCAATGGCGTAACAGTACAAATCTTCCTTTATCAAGCCTCCGGTTTGGGAGAACCCCAAAATAAAGAGTATTTATACGTTATCCTTGGTGCATCCCTTTACTGCACCTACTTTTTATGCACCGTAAAACTGATTTATTAACTTCAAAAAGCAATCGCAATGAAAAAGATCGAGAACAATTTCGCAGTAACCGGATTCGTGGCAAAAGATGCCGAAGTCCGTCAGTTCACCACCACAAGTGTCGCACGTTTCCCGCTGGCAGTGGCCCGTCAGGAGAAGAACGGCGAAGATACCAAACGTATATCCGCTTTCATGAACATTGAAGCGTGGCGCAAGAACGAGAATACCGGGTCGTTCGACCTGCTCACCAAGGGCACGCTGCTTACCGTGGAGGGCTACTTCAAACCCGAAGAATGGACCGACAAAGACGGCGTGCTGCACAACCGCATCGTAACGGTCGCCGTCAAGTTCTATCCCGCTGTCGAAAAAGAGGAAGCTCCTGCCGAGCCGGAAAAGAAATCGAAAAAAGGCAAGAAATAATTCCTGCCTTTTTGGGACAAAGCGGTCTTCGGGCCGCTTTTATTTTTAGACCCTCTGTCCTTAAGATTCGATTTTTTTCGGGTGAAAGTACGCTATTCGAAAAGTCGTTTGTAGAAATATTCCTTAAACTCTTCCATACCCATAGATATGTACTGGTCGTACAGTTTTCGGCATACGCTGTCGGTCGGATAGCGTAACTTGTCTTTTCCGTCGGTCGTGGCCTGCCAGATCACGCTTGCCGCCTCTTCCGGTTCCGGGAACTCCGCATGACCGTCCAGCAGGTATTTCCGTTGGTTTTCCGCAACCTTCTCATAACCGGTTACGTCATTGAGAGGTGTCTGGAAATTCGTTTTCGTACCTCCGGGAATCATTGCCTTTACAGCCACGCCAAACGGCCTCATTTCATAGTAAAGTGACTCGACCATACCCTGTTGGGCACGCTTGGCCGCCCCGTACACACCATCGCGCGGCAGGGCAATGATACCCGCCAAGGAAGTTGTGGTCAGAATGGTCCCTGCCCGGCGCCGCTTGAAATGCGGTATGAATTGCTGCGTGACCAGCATGGTTCCGATAACATCTGTATCGAACAGTTCTCGAATTTCAGTTTCCGGAATAAGTTCCAGCGGTGCCATGATGCCATATCCGGCGTTATTGAACAGCACGTCAACGTCGTATTGTTCCAATGCTTGCCGACAGGTTTCCCGGATTTGCTCCGGATTGGTCACGTCAAGCGGCATGACAACGACATTGGGCAGTTCCACCAGTTCCTTACCTTTTTCCACGTTGCGCATGGTGGCTATGACCCGCCAGCCATTGGCGGAAAATAATTCTACCGTCGCTTTTCCTATGCCCGACGAAGCTCCTGTAATAAAAATCGTTTTCATATTTTTTAATCCTATTGTTTCACGGTACAAAAATACGGGATCGCCTTCTTGTTTTACGTAGACAAATTACTGATAGTTTTACCTTTATTACGGATATTGCATCTATTTGTCGCTCTGGATTCATTTACCCGTTACCGTTCCGGAACGTCCACACTTTTATACTCCTTCATACTCCACACGAAGAGTCCGCCGTCGTCCATTGATTTTCCCGTGCAAAGTTAAGGCGGTCGGGAACCGGCAAGGCGCGGCTTCATTTGAGGTTAACAACCATCAACTCGCAAGCTCGTCAATACTTGTTCAACACAAATGAAATCGTCCATAGGACTATCCGCTTCCTCCTTGCCTTGTTTCCCTTCTGTCCGCCTTGTGGTCCGCACGTAAAATCAAATCCCGCCGGACGAGGGAAACCCTCCGAAGGCAGGGATAAAAAAACAAAAGTCAAACTTAAAATTCAAGACGTATGAAACAGATGATTTGGTCAAGCTATGACCTGTTGGACGAAACAGCAAAAGAATACTATCAAAATTCACAGCGGGAAATATTGGACGATGACTGTTACGAGGTCAGCGATGAAGAATGGACAGAAGAAGTATATCGCTGGCTGGACGACGAACGGAGCAACCTGAATAAAGAAGTGGACGGCATTATTGTCGTGTTCGGCAACTTGGGATTATGGAACGGCCGGAGACAAGGCTATCAAATATTGGGCAGCAACATCGCCGATATTTTGAAATCCCAGTGCGACGATGCAGAATGGTACGGCGACGGCTATAACATTCGCGGACGGATGGGCCATCATGACGGTACGAACT
>OGYL01002793.1_pt1 | contig 11857 bp, 10 predicted proteins | sample 1576541 | NCBI WGS metagenome assembly OGYL01 (sample SAMEA3541551, study PRJEB24748) | human gut metagenome | biome: human gut; feature: human-associated habitat; material: faeces | place: China | collected 2012 | reverse complement strand
CGCCGGTGTCGGGTACGGCATCCGGTGCTGCGGCGCCGGGAGCACCCAGCAGGAGGGAGGCGGTCAGTGCAGAGCCGCCCACCAGAATGTAGGCCAGCTTCTTCCACTTGGCGGCCTTGGCCTGGAGGGCACCGGCGGCCGCGGCCTTTTCTCCGGGCAGCGCCGTGTCCGGCGGGAGCAGCTCCGGCGGCAGGGTAAATTCCGGCGGGGGAGCGGCGTAGTCCGACGGCGGCGGAGTCAGTTCTTTGTTTCTGTCGTCCATGGCTTATTTCGTGTGAATGTCCATCTGGGGATAGGGGCACTCCACTCCCAGACGGCGGAAGCCCAGCAGCAGCTCGCGGTTCAGGGCGCGGGTACCGGCGTAGATGTCCTTTTCCGCCACCTTGACCCAGAAGCGCAGCACCACGCCGGACGCGTCCAGCGACTGAACGCCCAGATATTGGGGCGCGTCCAGCATCACATCGGAACGGGCGGCGCGGATCTCCTCCAGCAGCGCCGGGAGCCGGCTCTCCAGCTGCGCCAGATCTGTCTCATAGGGAATGGAGATGTCGCTGACCGACCAGGAATTGTTATCGGAGCGGTTCAGGATATTCTTCATTTCGGAGTTGTTGATGATCTTCACGTTGCCGCCGCCGTCGGTGATGGAGGTGGTGCGGATACCGATGCGGGTGACAACGCCCCGGAAGCCGTTGACCTCCACGATGTCCCCCACGTTGTACTGGTTCTCCAGCAGCATAAACGCACCGATGACAACGTCGGCGATCAGACTTTCGGCGCTGAAGCCCACCACCAGAGCCAGAACGCCGACGCTGGCGATGATGGTGCCCACATTGACGCCCAGCAGGGACAGGCTCTGGCAGACGATGATGATGCCCGCCACATATTTGACAAGGCTGGCCAGCAGGGACAGTATGGAGCCGCCCCGGTGGGAACGCGGCTTGATGCAGCCCAGCACGAAAATGATGATGTTGGCGGCCAGCAGGATCACCAGCACCATAATGACCAGCTTCAGCAGGGAGGTCATATTCACGGTGAAGACGGCACCCAGCTCCTTGAAGTCGAACAGGTCTGTGAAGCAGCCGACGGCGATGACGGCGGCCAGCAGAAGCAGATAGATCAGCATGTGGCGGATGCTCTTTTTATCCGAGGCTTTTTTCAATTTCGCGCCCTCCCTTACGGTATCTGATGAGCTGATTTTAGCATATCTGCCCGGTATAATCAACACAAACCCGGCGAAAACGGCAAAACAATGCCGCAAAGCGAAAATTTCATCGCATGTATTGACAACGGCGGACGGCGGCGTTATAATCGGCGCTCTGAGAGGATTATTTGTCTATACTATACAAAAGAACGGGGTGATTTCTGTGAAAACAGCCCATACAAAGCGGGAGCCTATGGATCTGACGCAGGGCAAGTGCTGGCGGGTGATCCTGCTGTTTTCCTTCCCCCTGGTGCTGGGGAATCTGTTCCAGCAGTTTTATGCCCTGGCGGACACCATCATCGTGGGGCGGTTCGTGGGCGTGGAAGCGCTGGCAGCGGTAGGCAGCGTGGGCGGCCTGAACTATCTGGTGCTGGGCTTTGTCAACGGCATTGCCTGCGGCTTTTCTATCCCCATCTCATGGACCTTCGGTGCCCACGACCACCACGAGATGCGCCGCTACACCGCCAATACCGTGTGGCTGTCCATCGCCTTTGCCACGGTGCTCACCATCGTTACGGTGGCTATGACCCGGCTGGTGCTGGTGTGGACGAACACCCCGGCTGACATCATCGACCTTGCGGATGTGTATATCCGCACCATTTTTGCAGGCATCCCCTTTACCTTGCTTTATAATGTGACCAGCGCCCTGATGCGTGCACTGGGCGACAGCAAGCGCCCGCTGTATTTCCTGCTGGTGGCCAGCGTGCTGAACATCGGGCTGGACCTTGCCTGCATCATTGTGTTCAACATGGGCGCGTTCGGCGCGGCCTTTGCCACCGTGTTCAGTCAGGCTGTGGCGGGTCTGGGCAGTCTTTTGTACATCCTGCGCCACTACCCGGAGCTGCGCTGGAGCAGGGAAGAGGGCCGCTTCAGCCTGGCCCACTGCGCAAAGCTGTGCAGCATGGGCATTCCCATGGGCCTGCAGTGCAGCATTACGGCCATTGGCAGCGTGGTGCTGCAGGGTGCCGTGAACGGCCTTGGCAGCGACATCGTGGCTGCACAGACCGCAGGCAGCAAGGCCGCACAGTTCCTGAGTGTGCCGCTGGAAAGCATCGGCACCGCCATGACCACCTACGCCAGCCAGAATGATTTCACCAAATTGGATCTCTTCAGCTGTACGACCACCAAGTAAACCAGTGATCTGCGCAATAAATTCAGATTTTCTATGGAAGTATTTCTCTTCACGAGGTGTCATCAAGTTATATCCACCCGCATCTCCACGAGGAATAATTGTAACTTTCTGAACCATATCTGCATCTTCAAGTTTTAAACCAATAACGGCATGTCCCGCTTCATGGTAGGCCACAAGAATTTTATCTTTTTCTGTATATTTTTTGCTCTTTTTCGCAGGTCCCATCATAACACGGTCAATGGCTTCATCTAAATCCGTCATTGTAACCTTAGACTCATTTTTACGAACCGCTAAAATAGCACCTTCATTCAATACGTTAGCTAAATCTGCACCAGAGAATCCAGGCGTACGTTTTGCCAAATTTGCAAGTGAAACATCACTCGCCAATTTCTTGTTACGAGCATGTACCTGTAAAATAGCTTCACGTCCCTTAATATCTGGCAAGCTAACCGTAACGCGACGATCGAAACGACCACTACGAAGTAAAGCAGGGTCCAATACGTCTGGACGGTTTGTAGCCGCAATCACAACGATTCCAGCATTATCTGTCATACCATCCATTTCAACCAATAATTGGTTCAATGTTTGTTCACGCTCATCGTTTCCGCCACCCATACCAGCTCCACGCTGACGTCCAACGGCATCGATTTCATCAATAAAAATGATACATGGCGCACTCTTTTGTGCCGTCTTAAACATGTCACGAACACGACTCGCACCTGTTCCGACAAACATTTCAACGAAGTCAGAACCTGAAATCGAGAAGAATGGAACATTGGCTTCTCCAGCTACGGCTTTTGCCAATAAAGTTTTACCAGTTCCTGGAGGACCAACCATCAAGATTCCCTTAGGAATATGTGCTCCCATATCTGTAAATTTCTTTGGTGAACGTAAGTAATCGATAATTTCTTTTACTTCTTCTTTTTCTTCTTCACAACCCGCAACATCTTTAAAACGAACTTTTACATTCGATTCAACACGAGCTTTTGATTTTGCGAATTCAAAGGCTTTATTATTGCCTCCACCGCCCATTTTAGAAAACATGAAGTAGAAGAATACCGCAATAATCAAGAATGGAATGATTTGAGAAAGAATAGAAATCCATACACTTCCTTGGTTTGGATCTTCTACTGTTAGCTTTCCACCATTACGTTGCAAATCCTTTTCCAACTTCTCAATATTCTTTTCTGTTCTTGGAACAATAACCTTGTATCCAATTGTCTTTGAGTTCTGCTCATAAGTACCTTCCAACTGAATAACAGTGGAACTAATTGTCATAGAACTCTTCTTAAAGTCAACTTCATCTACAATTTTCTCAAATTGTGTATAATTCATTTGTACAGTACTGCCCTGTGAACTATAAAAAACTAATGATAATACAATTGATAAAATGAAGATGGTTGGTAAATAATTTAACCACTTCTTCATAATCTTCCTCCTACTGATAAATTTCAGGTTTTAAAACGCCAACAAATGGTAAGTTACGATATTTCTGGTTGTAATCCAATCCGTATCCAACCACAAATTCATTTGGCACCTCAAAGCCAACGTAATCCGCTTCAATTTCACAAACACGACGGCTTGGTTTATCTAACAATGTTACACAACGAACATCTAGACAACCTTTATTCTTAAACATTTTCTTTACTTCAACTAAAGTTCTACCTGTATCAATAATATCTTCTACAACTAAAATAGAACGATTCTTACAAGATAGATCCATATCCTTTAAAATACGAACATCTCCAATAGATTCTGTTCCATCGTATGAACTAACGGACATAAAATCAATTTCACATGGAAATTCAAAACGCTTGATCAATTCAGCCATAAAAGGAACACTTCCCTTTAACAATCCAACTACGATTGGAGTTTCTCCAGATTCTTTATAATCTTCTTCTATTTGATGTGCTAGTTCTACACAACGATTTTCGATTTCTTCTTCACTTAATAAAATTTTTTCAATATCTTGAGCTATCATATGGTGTTTTTCTCCTTAAGTTACTTAAACATTGTAACATAAACATTTAATCTAGACCATTCATTTTAAAATAGAACTGTTGATTTTGTGAATAATGTTCTACATCACATCCAAGGCCTGGAACAAAAATAACTTTTCCTGCATTATTTTCCACAACTAGCCAATATTTTCGGTATATCTTGCAGATTTTTCGATCCACAAAGAAACGATGCACATTCTTATTTCCAAAACGCATCGAAATTACGTCATTCACTTTAACATGACGCACCACCAAAGGAAAGTCAGATGCCTCCACACTAAAAGACTCAATTGTTTGCCCCTGATTCATAATAGAGAATTCTTTATAATCTTTATACTCCAATTCATTCAATGTATAATACACATTCTGTGGTTTTGGCATTAAATACAACTTTTCATTATGCCTTTCCAATAAATGATCCTCTATTTCAATCAGCACATTTCCCTTTAATTGAACACACAACTCTTCCATGTATTTCCTAGAGAAATGATGGCTCAAAGCCTGAAATAAGAAAGTATCTAAACAGAGCCAGGCATCTTCTTGATTCAATAAAGAATCTACATTCCCATTCCAATTCTTTAAAAAATCTTCTATGCCTGCTCTTTTTATTTGCCAAAAATCATTCTCATTTTGAATCTTTAAAATCCATTCTTCCTTTTCATTACGATCCATCTTCTCAATTTGCGTATGACGAATCACATTACGCGTATAGTGATTGGTTAAATTCGATTCATCAATTCCAAAAGAAACGCCATTATCATTACAGTATTGTTGTAATTCACTCTTTGTGAAATTCAGTAAAGGCCGAATGATTTGATATCCATGCCTTACACTCTTTTCTTTTAATCCATACCAGTCACAAATCATATTTCGATTTTTCTGAAACAAATACGTCTCAATCACATCATCCATCTGATGTGCTACATATAATAATTTCGTATCAAATTCATCTGCCACTTCTTCAAAAAAAGCATAACGAACATCTCTTGCCCATGCCTGAAAATTTCCTTTCTCATACACCGGATATAAAACACGAACAGGAATATCATATTTTTTACAATATTCCTTCACTATTTTCTCATCCCTATCTGCCGTATCGCGATGTTTATAATTCACATGTGCAACGACAATGTCCTTGCCTTGTTTATTCAATTGATCTAATAAAGCCATGCTGTCAGGTCCACCTGAACAGGCTACTACACATTTTGACATGTTCCTATTATAGCATCATTTGCATAACACATTTTTTTATTTTATCAAACAAGTGAGAATTCGGGTCAATATGCGCCTTCACATCAATCACACGCGCCGAATTGATCCATTTCGCATCATTTAAGAATAATACACTCGCCTTATTTAAGCCCTCAATTTCTGGTAAACGCATCAAATGACGCTTTCCCATATGGGATACAGGATCATACGCCCTATGATATGCACTACTATTCCCACTCATAGGTACTACAAATATTTTCCCATTCTTCATTGCCAACACTAAACCAAAATGCTGATAGCCAACCTCACTTAGATAGGCCAATCCAAAATCTGTAAAGCATATGTCGCCAACTTTCACATACACCTTAGCTTCTAAACTCGAATACATTTGTTTCCTCTGACAAAAATTCAGTTTAGAAAGCATATAATCATAAACCTCACTTTCATTTAAACCCTCTAACAGTTGTTCTTCAGCAATTCTAGCCTGCGACGTTATTTTCTGTGTGTACTCCGTCGACTTCTTGTTTTTGTACTTTTGCCATTCATTCGGTTCCATAACCCCATTCTAACAAACCAATGTGAAAACAATATTAAAAGTAGGCATTTTAGCCTACTTTTTTGAATATTTTTCGTGATTTTCTTTGAATACGATGCCATAAACCAATTAAAGGATGAAATTTCTCACTAATCATTGCCGATTTCTCAATAAAGATCTCTACCGCCAACAATATAATGACCATAACTAAAAAGCCGATATTTCGATTAATCATATACGCAAAAGCACTCAATCCAAAAAGCGCTGTTAAACCACACATGATAATTACAGTATTACGATGTCCAAATTGGCGCATCAACAAGTGATGAATATGACTCTTGTCCGCCTCCATAAATTTCATACCCTTTAAAGTACGTCTCAAAATAGCGGATAACGTATCAATAATTGGCAGCATCAACAATAAGATAGGCAATGCCAACGTCAAAATCGTACTCGATTTAAATCCAAGCAATGAAATTGCCGAAATCATGAACCCCAAAAACAACGATCCACAATCTCCCATAAAGATACTAGCTGGATGTGCATTATAAACTAAGAAACCCAATGTTCCAAAAGCTAAGATAAAGGCAATGCTTAATAAATCCGAACGTCTTTCGATGATGGCGATAGAACCAATGACCACAAGCACAATAACACTCATACCTCCGGCAAGACCATCTAGACCGTCAATCAGGTTTACCGCATTTGTGATACCGGCCACCCAAATAATCGTAAAGATAAACGAAATAATACCTGTATCAATTTGAATGCCCAAAGGCAAACGAATAATATCTACTGAAATTCCAAAATAAATCAACACCAAAGCCGCAATAACTTCCAACGTTAGTTTAACCAGTGGCTTAATATCGATTAAATCATCAATTAAACCAGTAAAAAACATAATACTGCTTCCAATAACCAAACCTTTGATCTGACGATCCGCCTTCACAAAGATAGCCATCGTTATAATGAATGCCAAATAAATCGCTACACCACCAATACGCGAAATCTTTCCATGATGGACCGTACGCTTATTTTCTTTGGCATAGGCCCCACAATAAATAGAATATTGCTTCACCAACGGTGTTAGAATCACTGAAATCAAGAATGGTAATAAAATCATTTTATAATCAATCACGCTGACTTTACCCCCTTTAATGCATCTATCATATCGTATTGTCCTCGTTTTGTACAAAGAACTGGACAAGATATGTTCTTAGAAATGAATTGTGACGGCCCAAAACAATCCGCCAATCCTCCACTCAATTCAATTCCATGCATCAAAAAATGTTCTTGTAGAGAAGCAGGAAGACCATCAAAACAATGTTTTACCCATAATGAAATCTGTGCTGAAACCATCTCGAAGGCCGGCCACAATAGACTTGACTCAATTTGAATCTGATGAAGAATCTGTCTTGAATCAAAGGCATAACACAACAATAAATTGTTTTTTTGTTGCCAAAAAGCCAGACTTGCCATTTCCTTCAAATGAGCCGCATCCATTTTTGTGATAAAACAACCCGTCTTGTTGTAAACAATCCTTTGTATCTGCTCATCAATCTGTGCTCCCGCATAATAAATTGTCTTTGACACAAGCACCTTACCATAAGCACACACATGAATTTCCGTATAAGAATGTCCACTATGCACTAAAAAGCAAGAACCTTCTTCTTGTAAAGCATTTAAGTTTGAAATAAATTCAACCTTACGTACGCCACAATCTAAAAACATTTGCTGCCAAAGTTCTCGTTGCCTTTGTGACAACTCCGTAGGAACACTCACAAGCACACTCGGTCTTAATAAGCCATCAAAGGCATGTAGTTCGTTTAACCCCTTCTGAACCAAAGGTTCAATTGAATGAAGAATTTGACCATGTGATATAGGATATTGAATTTGTATCGTATCCAGATCCTTATATAAATAGGCAAGCGCCTGATCCGATACGCCCAATGTTTCTTTTCCTTTTTTTGCGATTATTGTTTTTAAAACAATTTGTTTCTGTGTAGAAAAATCATAAAACCGTGCAAGATACGCCCCCATATCCAGGGCAATCCACTTATCAAGCAAAGCCATTATAGATTGTTAATTGTAAAATCGCCTGACTTGAAATGTACGCAAGACAAAGCGATAAAATAAACATTAAAATCTGCACTTTCTTAGGATTTTTTACACTACACACCTTTTCAAACTGAATACTTGAAATCGCATAAAAGCTTAAACCAAAACACGCAAAGAATACTAAATAAGAAATTACAGAAGCTGCCATATTAGCCTCCTACATGAACAATTTGAACAAAATTATACTTTTCCTTCAATTGCTCACATGCACTTAAAATCACTTCTTCATCCACACTGAATCCCAACATACTTGAACCAGACCCAGACATCAATATACGTACTAAACCTGCATCTTCCATATCCATTTTCACTTGTTCTAATTCAGGCTCAATCTCAAAGGCGATTGGCTCCAATGAATTTGCCATAGTCTGATATAAAAGATCCATGTTCTCTTCTCGAATACTCGACTCTACTAAATCTACATCCGGATGAAAAGGACGCGACTCTTTCCATTTAGAAAATGCATTCGCAGTAGAAATTCCAAAATCTGGTTTTACAACCACAATATCAAATTGCCAATCACTCTCAATTGGCGTGATTTTTTCTCCAATACCCTTTACTCGAGCCCACTTATCATGAATACAGAAAGGAACATCCGCCCCCACTTGTTTTGTGATTTCATAAAGATTTTCTTCCGCTTCCTCAATACCTTCCATCTTTAAAACCGCCTTACATACAGCAGCTGCATCCGCACTTCCGCCACCAAGACCTGCCTGAGCCGGAATATGCTTCTTGATAGATACTTTGAAACAAGAATCTAAGTGATAGGTATCCTTTAAAACTTGAATCATCTTTGAAACCGTATTGTTCTCTGGTAATTTCATACCTTCACATTCAACTACATCAAAATCATTTTTTTCTATCTCAATCTCATCATAAATTGAAATAGGTACCATGATCATGTCTAAAGAATGATACCCATTATCCATTCTTTCCACAACATCTAATGCTAGATTAATTTTTGCCCTTGCCTGTACTTTCATAGGTCACCTCATATAATCGAATAAAATCTTCTAACGTACACTGTTGCGCACGCGTACTAGGATCAATATTTACTTTTTCTAACAATTCTTTTGCCAGAGCTTTATCTTTCACAAAATTCTGAAAGTTATTATAAATAGTTTTTCTTCTTTGTGTAAAACAAGCTTTTACCAAATCGAAGAAATAATTCTCATCTTCTAAATGATACTTGTGATGGAAAGAAAACTGAATGACCATCGAATCTACATTGGGACTTGGCCAAAATACTCTTCTTGATACGTCCATGACTTTTTTCACATCACAACGATATTGCGTAATTACGCTCAACGCATTGTATTCCTTATCATTTTCGTGTGCCAAGAAACGTTCTCCCACTTCTTTTTGCATCATAACCGTAATTCTTTCAATCTCTTCATTTGCCTCAAACAATTTAAATAAGATCGGCGTCGTGATGTAGTAAGGAAGATTCGACGCGAAAACTACCTTTTGACCAGGCTTTCTAAATTCACGAATCTTTTCATCAATATCCACCTTTAAGATGTCTTCTAATACTATCTGTAAATGATCAAAACCAATCTCATTCTCTAATACAACCGGCAATCTTTCATCAATCTCAAAAGCTACAACCTGATTACTTTTTTCACATAAAAACTGTGTTAAAGCCCCAATTCCAGGACCGATCTCAAAAACCAATTCATCTCTTGATTGAATTGCTGCATTGGCAATCTTTTCAACAACACCCGGTTCAATAATAAAATTCTGTCCAAAGCTTTTCTTTGTGAAAACCTTATACTTTTCTTGAATCTCTTTTGTCTTTTTTACTGTCGCAATCGCCTGTTTCATGAAAGACTCCTTTCTTCTATCTCTTCTTTTGTCACATTCATCTGATTTAAGCGCTTAAAACATGTTTTCGCATTACAAGGACCAATATGAAAATCTTCACACACTTGAAAGCGCAAATCTTTGTTTCCGACTAAGCCTAAATCAATAAAGTCTTGCCAACTCAATACTTCTTCTTTATTCTCAAACGTTACATAATTACATAAGGCATCCCATAAATCTTCTCTGTTCGCATGCTCTACGCCTACTTTTTTTGGTGTCTTTGCCTTTTCCTTATTAATAAACGCATGTTTACATCCTGGCACACTACTGCCAATCAATCTACGTATATGTTCTCCTGGCGTATCTGGATCTGTAAAAATAATTACACCTCTTGTCTTTTGAGCCTGTCTAACACGCTCAATCGTTTTCTCGTTGACCTGGTCTCCACCCGTTTCAATCGTGTCACAATCAAAAAAAGACTGCAACGTATTTGTGTCATTTTTTCCTTCAACGACAATAATTTCTTTAATATGCTGCTTCATCTGTCTCCACCACATGTTTTGATGTAAAACCAGCACCATGTACCTGATGCACATCATTCACAATAATAAACGCTTTTGGATCAATCTCTAAAACACTTGACTCTAATAATGGATATTGTTTCTGCTTAATAACACACATCAACACAGGTTTAGGTGCTTGTGTATATCCACCACTTCCATCTAGAATCGTTACACCACGATCCACTGTCTCTAATAAAATACGACGAATCTGTTTCCACTCTGTCGATATAATCATAACATTTTTTGCGGATTGCATGCCTAGCATTACTGTTTTATCGATTGCGACACCACAAACAAACACAGACATAATACCAATCAATGCTGGTGTTAAACCATGTGTAACCACACCCAATAAAACTGTTAAGCCATCCACGATCATTACACTGGTTCCTTCAGGAATCTTCAAGTATTTATGTAAAATCAAAGCTAAGATATCCATACCACCCGTACTTGAATTAACTCTAAACACTAAACCTAAACCAATCCCCACAAGAACTCCGGCATAGATTGTAGCCACATAAGCTGGCATCACAAATGTATCTTTAGGAAACATTGTGGCAACCTGTGATAAACCTGTTACGAAAACCGGATATACAATTGTAGAAATCACAGATTTCATCGCAAACTGCTTTCCTAATAAAAGAGCTCCCAATATAAATAATCCAATTGTTAAACCATCAATCATTAAAACTGTATCAATCGGAAGAACTGGATGTAATGCGACAGCCACACCAGCTACACCACCTGTTAATATATTATTAGGAAGTATAAAAAAGGAAACTGAACATGCGACTACAAAGTTTCCAAGTATAATCATTATTAAATCATGTATTTTATTCTTGCTCATATGCATACCTCTTCTAGCCTACATGATTATATCATTTTTTTTATGTTTCGTTTTCAAAAATATCGCTTGCAAACAATTCACTTTATCCGTATAATAGTCCGGGTTATATAAGTTCATGATATGGTTGAACGTTCATACCTACTACCGAAAACAGTAGACTATAGCCTTCAAACAGGAGGAAAATAAAATGCAATACGATATCATTATTATTGGTGCTGGGCCTGGAGGAATTTTCTCAGCCTACGAATTATTAAAGAGTAAACCTGAATTAAAAATTGGTGTTTTTGAAGCAGGAGCACCATTAAACAAAAGAAAATGTCCAATTGACGGAAAGAACATCAAATCATGTATCCACTGTAAATCATGTGCCATCATGAACGGTTTTGGTGGAGCTGGTGCCTTCAGTGATGGAAAATACAATATCACAAATGAATTTGGTGGAAACC
>OGYL01002792.1_pt1 | contig 11857 bp, 9 predicted proteins | sample 1576541 | NCBI WGS metagenome assembly OGYL01 (sample SAMEA3541551, study PRJEB24748) | human gut metagenome | biome: human gut; feature: human-associated habitat; material: faeces | place: China | collected 2012 | reverse complement strand
GAAGCGCTGCTGACCGGCAAACCGGCTAAGGATGCGCAAGGCAATACCATCGCGGTGTTCGCCATGCCGCCCAATGAGGCGGCCGTCGTGTTGCGGGTTCAGGAATACAGTGCGGTCATCGCCACCATCAATTAATGGCTGATAATCCTAATCGATAGCTGGCCCCGGCTGGACGTATCAGCGGCCACGTTCGGAGAAGACCGCCCAATGTGGCGGAAGCTCGTTTAGGATGCGCTTGTCGTCATCCGCCTCGCGTTGGCGCTTGGTGAGCACGTCCGAAGGTTCGAGTTTGACGCCATCGGCATCGAACAGTTCCGTACCTTGGCGGACCACGCGCTTATGCTTGCGTGCGGTCCGCCGCGTGGCGGAATAACTGGGTGTGGAGTGCGTCTCGGACTGGGTCTGCGAATCGTCATGCTCCATGACGTTTTCGATATGCTCGGCGCTCACCGTTCCTCCCGGTACAGGCTTCCCAGTCGTGCCACGATGCGGTCGACTTCCTTATCGGGGTTCACGAACGCGCCGACGCTCCATACCGTCATCACCGACCAGCCAAGCGATTCGATGTCCTGCAGCAGCACGCGATGGCGTTCCCTGGTGGATTGCAATCCCATGAACTGCGCGTCATCGGTGAGCACGGCCAAAGCGAACGGCTCGCCTTTCAGACCAACCACCAACGGCAGTTTGAGTCCGTCATCGAAACCGTAATCGACGGCCACGTCCAAGCCGCGTTCGCGGATCCTCTCGGCGAGATCGTTGAAGAGCACGTTCTCTCCAGACTCCTTGATCGCCGGGCGGACCATGCTGTCATCAAGCTGTTCGGCCCAACGCAGCACGGTTTTGAGCGCCTTCGGACCATCCTGATGCAGTCGCTCGTCGTCCATATCGTCGGATGCGAAGGACGAGACGATGTCGAGATGACGGTCCGGTACCGCCAAAGCGTCCAGCAGCATGCCTCGACCGCCGTCGGATTCCAGCGCGCCGAACTGCTGCAGCAGCCTGCCGTGCGAGGTCTTGGCGTAGCACATCGCAAGAATCGCGTCGGTGGCGTGGGCGCCGGCCACATCGACGATGTCCACGATGCGCACGTGGCGCAGGAACATGCCCATGGCCTTGTCTTTGTTGGCAAGCGACTTGAGCTCGGCACCCAGACGGATGCGGAACGTGTGCGTGAGCGCCACCACGGTAAGCACATACGATGCGGGAACGATGGTGAAACCGGCCGCGCGCTTGCGGATGATGCTCACCACTTCGTCGATCTCCTGCTGGCTTGATTCGACCAGGCCGGAATTGATGACCGGCACACCGTTGGCGTCCGGCACGAAATGGTACGCGACTTCGCCTTGGTATCCTTCACGCGCCACATCGCACGGCACGGAGCCGTATCCTTCCGATTCAAGGAAGGCGTTGAGCTTCGGCGCACGGCGAACCGGCCTGTCGGTTATCTTCACGCTTGGCAGCAGTGCGATCAGTCGCTGCAGGCCATCGGATGTGACGGTCTTGCGGTGCGCGATCACCACGACCTGCTTCGCGCGGGCGATGATGCTGAGCAGCTCGATGGACGGAATATGCGCGGCCGTATCGATGATGACGGTATCGGCAAGCGGCGCCGGGTCGGTGATGGCAGCGAGCGTGGCTGGCGTTGCCACCAGAATCGGCTTTGCCGCGGCCAAAATCTGCGGATGCTCCCTGCGCAGCCTGTTCAACGGCACGTTTCGGGAACCGGCAAGCGTGGTATGCAGCAGATTGGCTTCCTGCGTGCGGGAGAAAAGCATGTCGCACAGACGGCGTACGGACTCTTGGGCGACCATCGGTCCGATGGAACGCACGTGTTCGACATCCACCTGGGTGAATCGGTCGGCGGCGCTTTGCATGGCGGAGCCATCCTGGTTGGAAATGATGGCGGAGGACTTCACGATGTCTTCGAAAGCCGTGGTCCACCACGCCAGCTGCAGTTCTCCGGCCACGGCGTCGTTCGGCACGCCGCGGTTGCTCAGGTCCGCCACAAGCTCATCCAGACCGGCCGAATGGAACTCACGTTCCAGACGGGCGCGTTCCGGCAGCGTATCCAACGCCTGCTTGTCGTCATACAGGGCCTTCAGACGCTCTTCCACCTGGTTGAGGTCGACGGTGTCCAGATTGCCGCCCTGCGGTGTGGTGGCGAGCGCCACGTTCAACGCGGTCATATCGTTCGTCAGCTGGTCCTGCGTGTTGATGATGTCGTCGAGTTTGGCGGGCAGCACCGGCCATCCGCCGTGAGGAACGAACATGTGCCACTGTTCGGCCTGCTTGGCCACCACGAGCAGCGCCTCATGCAGGTTCTCCACCTGCGCGCCGACGCGCAGCATCGACTTGGCCTCCTTGATATGGCGGCGACGTTCCCAGAATCCCATGGAGCTGCCTTCGGCCTTGCGCTGGGCCTTGGGCTTGGTGGCCTCGATCATGGAATCGATGTCGCGTTCGAAGATTTCCGGCTGGAAGACGTCGAGCACGCGGCGCAGGTTCTTGAGCACCATGACCTGGCGTCCCCACTCCTGCGCGGTGGTGGGAATCGGGAAGCCGCAGGTCTGCACGGTGCTGGACACCTGTTTGCGGGTGGCGGGCAGCACCTTGCGCAGCAGCTCGACCACACGCTGGTATGCGCTGACCGCTTCCTCTTCGGAATACAGGGAGGCTTTGTACCAGGCGGTGTCCTGCGCGCCGATGGTGTATTCGCCGAGTTCTCCCGCGCGATACAGCTTCTGAGCCCATTCCTCCATCTTGTCCGCGATGGAATGGGCGGACTGCTTGGCCAGACGCACATGCGTGGTCGGATGCGTGGGCAGGACGGCGATTTGTGCGAGGTTCTGGATGGTCTGGTATGCGGACACGCCCCATTCCTGGCTGACGCCGTGCAGGTCGCCCAGATAGCGGGTCAGGCGGGAACGCACACCCACCAGCTCATCCGAAATCTGGTCGAAACGCGAAGTCGCGACGCCGGATTGGAAACCGACTGCGGCTATCAGCTGACGGTCGATTGCCGCATTGGCGCCGTCATCGGCGATGTCCAGCAATTGGCCGCTCATCTCGTTGGCCGCGATCGTCTGCATGAAACGGCGCTTTTGGTCGGTGACGCACGGCACGTACAACACGCTGTGTCCGCCCATCACGCAACGGGAGGCGATTGCCGCGGCCTGTTCGGCCGTGTTGCCGCTGATCGCGCTGTCCACGAAAATCGAATGCCCGGATGCGGCCAGCTGCGCCGCGTATCGGACGGTGTTGTCAACGTCGCCAATCTCGTATTCGCCATGGGGATCGGCGTCGAACGGACTGTATTCGGGAATCTGCGCGTCTTTCAGCGCGTCCGCGGCTTCCTTGTTCCCGGCGAGCGCGTCCAGGACGGTGTTGCCTGTCGGGCCTTGGGACAGCTGGTTGATGATCTGGCGACTTTCCACCAGCATCTGCGAGGACGGGTCCATGAAGCAGCCGAGGATGATGTGACGTTCGATTTCGAAATCGGGGAAAACGCTGGACGCGCGCGCTGTGATGGCCGCGAACACCGCGGACGTTTCGGGGGTGCCGCTTTCGTAATTCGAACCATCGAAGAGCTTGGTCTCGTCCAATGTCACGTTGTTTTCACGCATCACGGCGGCGAAGGCCGCGTTCAGACGCACTCGTCCGGTGAACGCGATGACGGTGCCGTTCTCGATGTTGCGGCCTTCCTTGCGCACTTCGACCGGATACATGAGCACCGGCATCTGGTTGCCTTTCCAAATGGCCACGCCGACCACCAAGGAGAGTTCGCCGACGCCGCTGACACGGCTTTTCGCGTCACGGTCGTCGAGCACGCGTTCCACACGCCTGCCCGCGGCGCGCAGCATGCCGTTGTCTCGGAACAACGAGTCCAAGGTGACGTGTCCTTTGGCGAACAGCTGCGCGATGCCCGATGGGTGCGCATGCGTCAGGTCAAGCTGGGCGCTCAGTTGCGTCACATCCTCAAGCGGGGATGGTGCCAGACCAAGGCGATACTCCTCACGCCATCCGCGGATACGGTCCAACGCGGTGGCCGTCTCTTCGTTTTCGCTCATATACCGACTCACTTCCCTACTGCCTTGCGGTATTCCTCATATCCCGGATTGTGTGCCAAAGCCGCATCGATGTCTTGGTTGCCCAATGCGCCCAACCACGCGTACAGGTCATCGTATAGGGATGGGTTCATGGCGAGGAACGGCAACAGTTCCGGATGACGCGCCATCTGGAACTGCACTGTGAAATCATCCGTGCGTTTGGCGTCATCGGAGGTCAGGCCGTCGACCTCGATGGTCTGCTCCTGCTTGGCGAGGCCGCCTTTGGACACACGGTCGAATACCGATCCCGGTTCGAAGATCGGCTTGAATGCGGCGGTTTCGTCCGGCGCGGGCTGCGATTGGCTGTTTTGCGGGCGGAACCGCTCGTCGTCGTCTTCCGCGGCCACCGTTCCCGGCTGTTCCGTCTGCGGCTGCGTAGCGTGCATCGGCTTCGACTGCTGTTCGGCGGGCTGCTGTTCGGCAGTTTCCGATGTGGGCTGTTCCGCCATCTGCGATTGTTCGGCGGACTGCGTCTGTTCCTGGGCGGACGCGTCAGCCGCATTGTCAGCCTTGTCAACGTTGCCTGTGTTATCGCCAGTGTCGTTCCTGTCGGGCAGAGCGACGGCGATTGGCGTGCTGGGGCGCGCGCTGAACAGCTTGTCCACCGGAATCAGGTTGTTCTTGTTACCGTCATGGGATGCTTCCAAGGGCCGAGCGGCTGTCTCGGTTGAGACGGCAGCCACCTCGGCATCGGTCGCAGCCGCATCAGCGGAATCGGCCGCATCGGCCTCGATCTCAGCTTCAGCCTCGGCCTGCGCTGCGGCGTCGGCGAACAGGTCGCGGGGCTTGTCCGCGGCCACGACGGTTTCCTGAACCAAGGAGACCGAGGGGAATGCATCTTCGAGTTCCGGCTTGTCGGCATGCTCCGGCGTGAAGGTCTGACGTTCCGCCTGGTGCAGAGCATCGGCACGGTCGGTGACATTGCGCGCGTGGAAGAACGTCGTCGGCTCGCCGGCACGCAGATTGAGGATGTCGTCCACGGACATGTCGGCTGCATCCGGTTCCTGCGGAGCCTCGTCGGAGACCGCGTATTCGAACAGGTTCGAAACCGGCTGGCTTGTATCATCCGAGACACCGGAGGTGGCGTCGTCATCCTCGTCATCGTGTTCGAATGCGGATTCGAGCGTAAGACGCACGTCGCCGAACTGCAGGGTCATCGAGTCGATGGGCAGCTTGATGTCCTCGCCTGCGGGCAGGCGCATCAGTTGGCCGTTGTTCGTCACCACGAACGAGCCGTTGGTGGAATGCAGATCTCGTACGGAGCAATTGCCCTGCTTGTCGACGGAGAGGACCGCATGTCTTTTCGACATGGACTTGCCCGGATCCATGATGTCGAGACGAGCGAACCCGTCATCCGACAGCGGGCGCAACGGTTTGCGCCCGATTTCCACGCTTTCGCCGTCATGAAGCGTTTTCACGTTGTTTCCGTCAACTTTGACGGTCCACTGCCGCGTCATTCGTCGATCCTCGCTCACCGTTGTCGGCCTTCCTTTCGCACTACACTATCTGCCATTGTGTCATGATTCATCGCGAAAGTAAGGATTCCGAACCGATAAATTGACAACTTTCGCCTAATTCCCCCATTTTAGAACATGCCTGAGTCATGCTCCATATGCGGAAAACCCCGCTGCCTTACGGCAAACGGGGTTTCCATTACAGCTTGGTGATTGCGGCTTGAAGCCGCGCGAATCACTTGAGCTCGACGGTGGCGCCGGCTTCTTCGAGCTGGGACTTGGCCTTCTCGGCGTCTTCCTTCTTGGCCTTCTCCAGGACAGCCTTCGGAGCGCCGTCGACGAGAGCCTTGGCCTCAGCCAGGCCCAGGTTGGTGATAGCGCGGACGGCCTTGATGACCTGGATCTTCTTGTCGCCAACGGCGGAGAGGATGACGTCGAACTCGTCCTTCTCTTCCTCAGCAGCAGCGCCAGCAGCCGGAGCGGCGGCAACAGCGGCGACCGGGGCAGCAGCCTCGACGTCGAACTTCTCTTCGAAGGCCTTGACGAACTCGGAGAGCTCAACCAGGGTCATCTCACCGAAAGCTTCGAGCAGCTCATCGTTGGTGTACTTAGCCATAATGGCTTCCTTTCATTCTTGGCGACGGACTGAATTGAAGAGGTGGCCGTCACCTAAAACAATTGTTTTTCTTTTTTGTGGTTGCTTCATTCATGCGGCGAGCCGCAGCGAAATCAGGCAGCCTTTTCCTGCTTCTCGCGCAGCGCATCGATCGTACGCACGGCCTTGGTCGGCAGAGCGTTGAACAGGTACGCGGCCTTGGACATCGTAGCCTTGATGTCGCCGGCGAACTCGGCGAGCAGCTGCGGGCGAGACTTGAGGTCTGCCAGCTTCTTGGCGCCTTCAGCATCGTAGACGGTGCCATCAGCGAAGCCGCCCTTGATGATCAGTGCCTTGTTGGTCTTGGCGAAGTCACGCAGGGTCTTCGCAGCTTCGATGAAGTCACCCTTCACGAAGGTCACAGCGGTCGGGCCGGCGAGAAGTTCATCAAGACCTTCGATGCCAGCTTCCTTGGCTGCAATGCGAACGAGCGTGTTCTTTGCCACAGTGTAGGAAGTATCGCGGCCTAGCTTTTCGCGCAGTTCAGAGATCTGCGGAACGGTAAGCCCGCGGTACTCGGTCAGGTAGATAGCGTCGGCGTTACGGAACTTGTCCGTAAGCTGAGCGACCACCGCTTCCTTTTCGGGCCTCTTCATGGCGTTCCTTCCTTAGTCAACCGTTGACTGTGAGATTCGGAACACCTCGCAGGGCAATAAAAAAATCCCTGCACGCAGGCAGAGCAACATTCGACCGCTAAGCGGAAAGCCCTTGGTGGGCGTATGTTCTTCAACCTGCGCTGGCTTGGCGAACCAAACTTCGTGAGCGCTTGCACACTCCAACCAACGGTCTGTGGTTTACAAATGGGTAATTTACTGACCCGTTTGGACTAATCCAGACCGGCGTGTCGCGCCGCCGCAAAAGCAACCCCTTACCAATCGCACGAAATTTCCATGACTTACATAGGTGCTACGTTTGCTTTGTTCAGGGACGCATGTCCCAGGCGAGTCGCGATTCTCGCCGGCGCACGCCACCATATGGCACGCGCCTACCAACCCAAGAAAGATGAGAAAAGAGAAAATGGAGAAATTCTTCCATCTCAAGGAGAACGGCACCACCGTCTCCACGGAGATCATGGCCGGCCTGACCACGTTCTTCGCCATGTCCTACATCATCATCGTCAACCCGCAGATCCTGTCTTCGACCGGTATGCCGTGGGGCGGCGTGTTCCTCGCCACCATCATCGCGGCCATCATCGGCACGCTCGTGATGGGCCTGTTCGCCAACGTTCCGTACGCGCAGGCCGCCGGCATGGGCCTCAACGCGTTCTTCACCTACACCGTGTGCTTCGGCCTCGGCTTCAAGTGGCAGGAAACCCTGTGCATGGTGTTCCTGTGCGGTTTGATCAACATCATCATCACCGTCACCAAGATTCGTAAGATGATCATCCAGGCCATTCCGGAAGTGCTGCAGAACGCCATCGGCGGCGGCATCGGCCTGTTCGTGGCCTACGTCGGCTTCCTCAACGTCGGTTTCTTCACCTTCACCACCAAGTCCGCGGCCAAGAGCGGCGACACCGTGCAGGCCACCCCGGGCCTTGCCGTCATGAACAATCCGACCATCTGGCTGTTCATCATCGGCCTGGTGCTGGCCATCGTGCTCACCGTGCTCAAGGTGCGCGGCGGCATGCTGATCGCCATCGCCGTCACCGCGGTCGTCGGCATTCCGATGGGCCAGACCACCATGGCCAACTCCGTGTCCATCGCCGACACCTTCGCCCAGCTGCCGCAGACCTTCGGCGTGATCTTCACCAAGGATGGCTTCCCGGCGCTGTTCTCCGACGTGTCGAAGCTGCCGATCATCCTGCTGACCATCTTCGCGTTCTCCATGTCCGACACCTTCGACACCATCGGCACCTTCATCGGCACCGGCCGTCGTACCGGCATCTTCTCCGCCGAGGACGAGAAGGCTCTTGAGAACGGTTCCGGCTTCTCCTCCAAGATGGACAAGGCCCTGTTCGCCGACTCCATCGCCACCTCCATCGGCGCCATCTGCGGCACCTCGAACACCACCACCTACGTGGAGTCCTCCGCGGGTATCGCCGCCGGCGGCCGCACCGGCCTGACCTCCGTGGTCGTGGCGATCTGCTTCGCGCTGTCCGCCTTCCTCTCCCCGGTCATCTCCGCCGTGCCGTCCGCCGCGACCGCAGGCGTGCTGGTCGTGGTCGGCTGCATGATGGCTTCCTCCTTGAAGGAAATCGAGTGGGGCGACATCTCCGAAGCCATTCCGGCGTTCTTCGCGTCCGTGTTCATGGCGTTCAGCTACTCCATCTCCTACGGCATCGCCGGCGGCTTCATCACCTACTGCATCGTCAAGACCTGCAAGAAGCAGGCCAAGGACGTGCATCCGGTGATCTGGGTCGTGGCCGTGCTGTTCATTCTGGACTTCATCATCACCGCAGTGCTGTAATAGTCCTTTTCATACGGAAAATGGGCGGTTCCTTCAGTGGAATCGCCCATTTTTTATATCGACTTTCGTATCGGTTTGACGCAGATCCGCATCAGATGGCTTGGGAGAACGCGTCGACGAGCGCGGCCATCCAGTCCGTCAGGGAATCGTACTGCTCCGGCATCTGCTCGGTCAGCTCCACGATCGGAATATTGGACGATTTGGCGGCGGTGACGATCTTGCCGGTCAGCTCGGTCCCCTCCTGAATGTTGACCACCAGCAGGCCGACCTTGCCGGCCTCCAGCATGTCGGTGAACTGTTTGATGTCGGTCGGCGTTGGCTCGCTTTCGTTGGCCGTGGCACGCATGTAACCGGTCGGCGTCGCGTCTTTGAGGCCCAGGTCCCCGGCCAGATATTCGGCGACCGATTCCGTGGCGGCATAGGCTTCGCCATCCGCCTTGCGTTTGGTCTCCGTGATTTTTCGGGCGACCTCGTCTTCCTTGGAACGCCATTGCTGGTTCAGCTTGTCGAAATCGGCCTTGCCGTCGGGCCTTGTGCCCTCGTATGCCCTGGTGATGGCCTGTGCGACCACTTTGCGCACCGCCGCCGAGAACCAGACGTGCGGGTTGCCGCCATCCTTGACGCCACCGATCTCCGCCGCGTTGATGACTTGCGATTTGGCGGATTGCGCGGCTTTGACGGCCCATGAGTCGTACCCGGCGCCGTTGACGATGACGATTCGCGCCTTCTGCAGTTTGACGATGTCGGACGTGGTCGGCTCATAGTCGTGCGCGTCCACGTTGGTGGAGTTGATGATGCTGGTCACCTGCACGCCGCTTCCGCCGAGCTGCTCGGCGAGGGTGCCCCATTGGTTGATGGAGGAGACGACGGAAATCGCGCCATGCGCGGAACCGGCACCGTTCTGCGACGTTCCGCAGGCAGACGCGGAAGTGAGAAGGCCGACGGAAGCGAGTACGGCAATCGCAATTCTTGCATAACGGTTCACGATGGTTCCTCCATTTTCATACGCTTCATGCTTCGGTGAATCCATCATAACCGTAACTGAGAATGATTCTCAACAGCGCGTGTCGCTTCCACAAGAAAAACAACAAACCGACGCCGAGAGCAATCTCAACGTCGGTTTGCGGGGAAAAGGAGCTGCCAATCAGCCAAAACGTACAATTACAGAGTTTCGCACAGCGAAGCGCTATTAACTGGCCAGCTGAAGCCGACTCGCACCAACCCACCGGGTTGGCACTACGTTTTGGCGAATCGGCCTTATCGATCAGCCAAAACGTCCGGAGACGTAGCGTTCGGCTTCTTCGTTCTGCGGGTTGTTGAACATCGTGGTGGTGTCGGTGAAGTACTCGAGGTGACCCGGCTGGCCGACGGCCTTCAGGTTGAAGAAGGCGGTGTAGTCGGCGATACGGGCGGCCTGCTGCATGTTGTGCGTCACGATCACGATGGTGTACTCGTTCTTCAGCTCGTTGATCAGATCCTCCACGGCCAGGGTGGAGATCGGGTCGAGGGCGGAGCACGGTTCGTCCATGAGCAGCACCTGCGGGTGCACGGCCACGGCGCGGGCGATGCACAGACGCTGCTGCTGACCGCCGGAAAGGCCGATGCCCGGATTGTCCAGACGATCCTTGACCTCGTTCCACAGGTTGGCGCCACGCAGGGCCCACTCGACCAGATCATCCGCGTCGGACTTGGAGATCTTGCGGTTGTTGAGCTTCACACCGGCGAGCACGTTCTCGCGAATGGACATGGTCGGGAACGGGTTCGGACGCTGGAACACCATGCCGACGTCACGACGGACGGCGACCGGATCCACATCCTTGTCGTACAGGTTCTTGCCTTCCAGCAGCACCTCGCCTTCGCAGTGGGCGCCCGGAATGATCTCGTGCATGCGATCGAGGGTGCGCAGCACGGTGGACTTGCCACAGCCGGAAGGTCCGATGAACGCGGTGACCTTGTTGGCTTCGATGTTGATGTTCACGTCTTCCACGGCCAGGAAGTCGCCGTAGAAGATGTTCAGATGGTTGACATCAATACGTTGTCCCATTTGTTTTCCTTATTGTTCTTATGTTTTCGACTATTCGACCGCGCTCAGCGTTCCGACTTGACGGCGAAGACCTTCGCCACGAGACGGCCGATGAGGTTGAGGATCAGCACGATGAGAATCAGCACGAGGGCTGCGGCCCAGGCGCGTTCCATCGGGATGGTGGTGACGCAGGCCGCGGAAGCGTTGGCCGGGCAGTTCGCGTTGAGCTTGGAATACTCCTGGTAGACGTACACCGGAAGCGTGGTCATCTGGCCGGAGAAGAGGTTGACGTTCGTGGAGGCGATGTAGCCTGCGGTCATCAGCAACGGAGCGGTTTCACCGATCACGCGGGCGACGGCGAGAATCGCACCCGAAACGATGCCCGGCAGGGCGGTGCGCAGCACGATCTTCGTGATCGTGCGCTGCTTCGTGACGCCCAGGGCGTACGAGGCCTCGCGCAAATCGTGCGGCACGATCTTGAGCATTTCCTCGGACGACTTGACCACGGTCGGCAGCATCAGCAGGGAAAGTGCGACGGAGCCTTCGAAACCGTTGATGGTGCCGGGGCCGATCAGAATCGTGAACATCGAGAAGGCGAACAGGCCTGCGACGATGGACGGGATGCCGCTCATCACGTCGACCAGCAGGGTGATGACCTGCGCCAGCTTGCCACGGTTGGAATATTCCACCAGGTACACGGCGCACATCAGGCCGATCGGGATGGAGATGAGCATGGCGCCGAAGGTGATTTCCAGCGTGCCGATGATGGCGTGCAGCACGCCGCCGTATCCGCCGGAGGGCGTCTGGCTGCCGCCGACGACGCCGGACATGTTGTACGAAAGGAAGTTGAGGTTCAGTCGCTTGATGCCGTTGGCGACGGTCGTCCACAGCACGGAGATCAGAGGGATGCACGCGATGATGAAGGCGAGGCAGATCAGGCTCTTCATGAAGACGTCCTTGCGCTTGCGGGACGCGGCGAAGGAACGGCTGGTCTTGAACCGGTCGAAGTCGATGTCGGGCAGTTGCTTGTCGTTGCGTGCGGCGGGCGTCTTCTTCACGGCGTTCGCGTCGACGCTGATGGTGCTCTTTACAGTTGCTTCACTCATCATGCGCTCGCTTTCTCGGTGATCTTACGGGCGACGAAGTTCACGAGGAACGTGATAACGAACAGCACGAGGCCGGTGCCGATCAGCACGGGCACGCCGATGTTCGG
>OGYL01002789.1_pt1 | contig 11867 bp, 14 predicted proteins | sample 1576541 | NCBI WGS metagenome assembly OGYL01 (sample SAMEA3541551, study PRJEB24748) | human gut metagenome | biome: human gut; feature: human-associated habitat; material: faeces | place: China | collected 2012 | reverse complement strand
AGTATTACTTGATTATCAAAGAATATACATGAAAGGGAGATTTGATCTATGAAACAGTTAAAGAATCTGGAAGGTTGGCAACTGGTATCTGAAGGGAGACCGCGAGGCACCGAAGGGAGTGACTGTCTTAGGCGGCAAAACCGGCACTACACAGGCGGCTGGCTACTGCCTGATCATGGCGAGCGATGGGGACGATGGCAAGGAATATATATCGATTGTGCGTTCGGCAGATTGTAGTTTTCCGGCATCAGCGGCAGATACTCGGCCACGTAGTCTGTTTTCATCAGACGGAACGGGGCATTTGCATCCGGCACGGATACGTGGAATAGGTCCAGAGCACCGCGCACAGCACTTTTTCCACGACAGCGCGGGAAAAGCCGTCGCCGCGGCTTGTGCGGTTTCCGAAAATGGCGTCGTAGCCCTCGCGGATCTGCCAGAACTTTTCGAACTCCGCCGGATCGGTCTGACCGTCGGAATCGGTCTGGAAGATCGGCCTTGAAATCATCCTCATATTTCTCGCGCATATCGCGGTACTCTTTTTCGGACAGGATCTGGTTCTTGGCCAGCGGGCAATCACCGGGATCGGTGACGATATAGTTGGCAAAATACAGGACTTTTTCGAGAATGCGGGGGCTGATATCCAAAAGCAGGTGCTCCAAGCCATAGATTGTAACAAAGGTCGATTTTTGGCTTGCATTGTCCTTGCCCGTTGTTTTGCCCAGGTTTTCGGCGCTGCCCGCCACGTCTAAAATATCGTCTTTAATTTGGAAAGCAATGCCCAAATACCGCGCAAACTCCTCCATTACAATCAGGTCTTCCCTGCCGCCACCGCCAAGCAGCGCCCCCACCTTCGCAGACGCCATAATCAGCGCCGCCGTTTTGTGCAGGTGCATGGTCATCAGCGTAATTGCGTCGATGGTTTTACCCTCAGACTCAATGTCAATCACCTGTCCGCCAATCATGCCCTCCACGCCTGCGCTGTCTGCAATTAAGGAGAGTGCCGCCAGCGTCATATTGGGCGAAACCTGGGACTGCTTTAAAATAGTTTCAAATGCCAAATTTAAAAGCCCGTCCCCTGCCAGAGTTGCAATTGCTTCGCCGTAAACCTTGTGGTTGGTGGGCTTGCCCCGGCGCAGGTCGTCGTTATCCATGCACGGCAAATCGTCGTGGATTAAGGAATAGGTATGTATCATTTCAATGGCACAGGCAAAGGGCATAACCTTATCCGTCTCCGCTTCTAAAACCTCGGCGCTTGCAAGTGCAAGCACGGGACGGATACGTTTGCCGCCAGCATGCAGACTGTAGTTCATTGCCTTATAGATAGTTCCCTGAGGACTGTCTTTCTCCTCAAGGTATTTGTGCAGACTTTTATTCACTTCAACAATTTTGGCTTCTAACGCTTCTAAAAATTCCAATTAACTGTCCTCCCCGCTGTTAAAATCTGTTGTTTTAACAGCTCCTTCTTCATTCTCTGTTAAAAGCTTTACCTTTTGCTCGGCCTTGTCAAGCTGGTCGTGGCATTTTGCAGAGAGTTTCATTCCCTTTTCAAACAGAGCCACCGCTTCGTCTAACGGAGCGTCGCCGCTTTCTAAAAGGGTTACAATTTGCTCTAGTTCTGTGATTGACTCTTCAAAGGTTTTTGCCTTAGGCATGTTTCATTCCTCCCGTTTTGTCAAATCCCGCATTACGCATATAATAAAACAAATATTGCTGTGCAAAGCCCGCAAGTGGTCCGAAGGCCTCCGCCGCGAACTCCCGGGGTGTGTTTGTTTTCATGGCTTCGCCGTACAGGCTGTTTAAACAGCGTTTGACCCAAACGTCAACGGGAAAGACCTCCCGCCGTCCTAAGCCGAACAGCAAAATGCAGTCCGCCACTTTAGGCCCCACTCCGCTTATAGTGAGCAGCTTCTTTCTAGCGCTGTCTGTGTCAAGCGCTGCGATATCTGAAAAATTGCTGCTTAAAAAGGTTTCACAGGCATTTTTTATGTAGTGTTCGCGGTAGCCAGCCCTTAAAAAGGATAAATCGCCTACAATCCTCTCCGGTCCGGGAAACGTAAAATAGGTTTTCCCGCCGTAACTTAAACGATCTCCAAACTGCTGGCAAAGCCTTTGAATGATTCCCTGAATCCGCGGAATATTGTTGTTGGCGGATATGATAAACGATACCACACATTCCCACAAATCCTGGTTTAAAATCCGGATACCACTGCCATATTCTGTGGCATCCTTTAAAAATCTGTCATGTTCCGAAAGCGTTTTCTTAATTTGACCATAATCGGTATCAAGGTCGAAATAGCCACGCCAAACATCATGAAATTCTTCTTCCGTCACATTACGAAAAACGACAAATCCGTTTTCTTTGCAAACGTTTATCACGCGGTTTCGGGCAACAGCGGTGTAACTGCCGTCTTCCTCCCTTTCCCAGCGGAAGCACTGTCCACATTCAAAAATATGCTGCGGTTCAAAGCTGCAAAGGTTTTTCAGCACAACTTGTTTTTTCATAAAGGTATCTCCTAATCGGGCCTGCCCGTAAGAACCCCCTCCTCTTTCAATGTCAGAAAGTTCAGCTGCCGCAGCGCTTCATAAAGCACAATTGCCACAGAGTTAGAAAGGTTTAACGACCTTGCGCCCTCCGCCATGGGGATGCGGATGCAGTTTTCATAGTGTTCCTTTAAAAGCGGTTCCGGCAGGCCGTGGGTTTCTTTGCCGAAAACAAGGAAGTCCCCGTCTTGAAATGTTTGGTCGCTGTGGCGTTTGCCGGCCTTTGTGGTGCAGAAATAATATGTTCCCGGACATTTTTCAAAAAAGTCCGTTAAATTTTCATAATACCGAATGTCTAATTCGTGCCAGTAGTCTAACCCGGCGCGCTTTAGCTTTTTATCGTCAATCGCAAAGCCCATTGGCTTTACGATATGCAAAATGCTGCCCGTTGCCTTGCAGGTTCTTGCAATGTTTCCTGTGTTTTGGGGAATTTCAGGTTCAACGAGCACAATGTTCATTGCCATGTCTATTTTGTCCTTTCGTGTTAAAGCGATTTTAAAAACCGCTCAATCCTGCTTAAAGCGTCGTTGATGCTGGAGATGGAATATGCGTAGGAACAGCGGATGAATCCTTCGCCGCTTGCGCCAAAGGCAGAGCCGGGAATTACGGCAACCTTTTCTTTGTTTAAAAGGGCCTCGCAAAAATCAGATGAGGTCATTTTCGTGCTTCGAATGTCGGGAAACACATAAAAAGCTCCCTCCGGCTCGAAGCAGGACAGGCCAATATTCCGAAAGCCGTCTACAATTACCCTTCTTCTGTAATCGTATTCCTCCCGCATTTTCTTTATGTCCTCATCCCCCTTCTTCAGGGCCTCAATAGCCGCATATTGACTGGTGGTCGGCGAGCACATAATAGCGAACTGGTGAATTTTAAGCATTTGCTGCATAATTTCCTTAGGCGCGGCAACATAACCCAGACGCCATCCTGTCATGGCATAACTTTTGGAAAATCCGTTCACATAAATGGTGCGCTCTGCCATGCCGTCAATAGAAACGATGGAGGTGTGTTTTCTCCCATAAGTAAGCTCGGAATAAATTTCGTCTGTTAAAATGATGATATTGGTATCTCTTAAAACAGCCGCAATTTCCTCTAAGTCCGATTTTGTCATAATGCCACCTGTTGGATTGTTGGGATAGGGCAAAATCAGCATTTTGGTTCTGGGGGTAATGGCGTCTTTCAGCTGTTTTGCAGTGAGCTTAAATTTATCCTCCACCTTTGTCACAATTGGCACCGGAACACCGCCGGCTAAAATGGTGCAGGGCTTGTAGCACACAAAACAGGGCTCGGGAATAAGCACCTCATCACCTGGGTTAACAATAGAACGGATTGCAAGATCAATAGCCTCGCTGCCGCCCACCGTGACCAAAACTTCGCCTTTGGGGTTGTAACTCACCTGGGTGTTACGCTCAATATAGTTTGAAATTTCTTTTCTCAGTTCCAAAAAACCGGCATTGGCTGTGTAGTGGGTTTTCCCTTTTTCCAGGGCGTAAACGCCTTCATTTCGGATATGCCAGGGGGTGACAAAATCCGGCTCGCCAACACCTAAGGAGATAACCCCCTCCATGTCGCTGGCAAGGTCGAAAAATTTTCTAATGCCCGATGGCTCAATGGTTTTCACCACGTCAGACAAAACGCTGTCGTAGTTCATCATAGTGTAATCACCTCGCGGTCGTCTTCCATCTTGTTGTTTAAAATAACGCCCTCCGCCTTATATTTCTTTAAAATAAAGTGGGTGGCTGTGCTGATAACCTCGTCCATAGGGGCGAGCTTTTCCGCGACAAACAACGCGACTTCCTTAACCGTTTTGCCTTCTACAATTACTGCAATGTCAAATCCGCCTGAAACAAGGTAAACAGACGAAATTTCGTCATACTGGTAAATGCGCTCTGAAATGCGGTCGAATCCCGAACCTCGCTGAGGCGTAACCTTAAGTTCAATAATGGCCGAAACCAGTTCCCGCTCAGTTTTCTCCCAGTCGATAATGGTTTTCTGACCCAAAATTGTTTGATTTCGCACACATTCGTCCAAAATTTCCTGAATATAAGCTTTGTCCTTGCCAATCATCACCGCAATTTCTTCCGGGGTTGCATGCACGTCCCGTTCAATCAGTTTTAAAATCCGTTCCTTGTCACCTATCATACCGATTACTCCCCTTCTTCGTCGTCTAAGTCGAACAAAATATAGTCATAGATATAGTCCCAGAAATTTTCTGCACTTTCAGCTGTCTTTGTGGAAAACGGCAGCAAAATGTCGCCGTCTGAAAGGTTTAATGTTTCAATTATACGGTCAAGATTTTCTTCCATCTCCCGCTTAGAAAGCTTGTCGGTTTTCGTTGCGATTACCACCGCCATGCCACCGGCGCTTTTAATGGCATCCATCATGCGACGGTCGTCCTCAGTGGGTTTGTGGCGGGAGTCCACCAGCAAAATCAACTGCACCAGCTGCTTGCGCTCGGTTAAATATTCGTTTATAATGTCGCTCAGCGCCTTCCGCTCTCCCTTGCTGGCGGCAGCATAGCCATAGCCCGGCAAGTCCACCAGCATTAGCTTTTCGTCAATTTCGTAGAAGTTAATGGTTGCGGTTTTGCCCGGCGTGGCGCTGACCCTTGCAAAGTTTTTGCGGTTTAGAATTTTGTTAATCATGGAGGATTTCCCCACGTTCGACCTGCCCGCAAAGGCAACCTCGGGCATGGTCGACACTGGGTAGTGCTCCTTTTTCACACCAGACAGCAAAAAGCGCGCGTTGTGTATATTCACTTTCATAAAAAATCCTTTCAGGCGAGCGCTATGTGCAGCACTTCATTCATGTCGTGTACGGGTTTAATGTCAATATTTTCTTTCACGACTGGCTCTAATTCGTCAATATCCTTTTTGTTTTCCCAGGGGATAATAATGGTTTTTATGCCGGCGCGGTAGGCCGCCAGTGTTTTCTCCCGCAGGCCGCCAATGGGCAGCACCCTGCCGCGGATAGTGATTTCGCCGGTCATGGCAACATCGTGCTTCACCTTTTTGCCGGACAAGGCCGACGTTAAGGCCGTTGCAATGGTAATTCCGGCAGACGGGCCGTCTTTCGGCGTGGCGCCCTCCGGCACATGAATATGAATATCCCGATTTTGATAAAACTCCCCGTCAATATCTAAATTCTCGGCGTTGGCCCGCACGAAGCTTACAGCGGCTTTGGCCGACTCTTTCATCACGTCGCCCAGCTGGCCAGTTAGCTCTAAGTTTCCCGTGCCCTGCATAACGTTCACTTCAACAGAAAGCGTGTCGCCGCCCACCTGCGTCCAGGCCAGGCCGGTAACAATGCCTACCTCGTCCTTTTTGGATGCCTGTTCCCGCTCGAAAAGGTGTTTGCCAAGAAATTCTTCCATGTTTCTCGCCGTTACACGTACTTTTGTTTCGGGATCGTCCACTAATAACAGCGCAGCTTTTCTGCAAATGTTTGCAATTTTACGCTCCAGCGTACGAACGCCTGCCTCCCGGGTATAGTGTTCAATCACGGTGCGGATTGCGCCGTCGTTTATACTGATGTTGTCGTTCTTAAGTCCGTGCTTTTTCAGCTGTTTCGGCAAAAGGTGACGTTTCGCTATGTGGAACTTTTCTTCCGAAGTGTAGCCTGGTAGCTCAATAATTTCCATTCTGTCCAAAAGGGGACGGGGAATGGTGTCTAACGTGTTAGCCGTAGCGATGAACAGTATGTTAGACAGGTCGAAATCAATTTCCATGAAATGGTCGCGAAACTTTGTGTTCTGCTCAGAGTCTAACACCTCTAAAAGCGCAGCCGAAGGGTCGCCTTTATAGTCCGACCCCATTTTGTCGATTTCATCGAACAGCATAAGTGGATTGTTGGTTCCTGCCTGTTTTAAAGCCGTTATAATTCTGCCTGGCATAGAACCGATATACGTTCTTCTGTGGCCGCGGATGTCCGCCTCGTCGCGGATGCCGCCTAAGGAAATGCGCACATAGGTTCTTCCCATGCTCTCAGCAATGGATTTCGCAATGGATGTTTTACCCACGCCCGGAGGGCCCACAAGACACAAAATCGGGCCGGCCATGGTACCGGTGATTTGTTTCACCGCCAAAAACTCCAAAATGCGCTCTTTCACCTTTTCTAAGCCATAGTGGTCTTTTGCCAGCACAGCTTTTGCTTTTTTTATGCTAAGTGTGTCTTTCGTAACGTTGTTCCAGGGCAGGTCGCAAACCCAAGTAAGATAGGTGCGAATTACATTAGACTCCGGGTTGCTGTAGGACATTTTCATAAACCGTTCCAGTTCTTTGTCGCACTTTTCGCGTACAGCTTCCGGCAGGTCTAATTCTGAAAGCTTTTGTTTATACTCCTCCGCCTCCAGCTCAACGCCCTCTTTGTCGCCCAGTTCCTCCTGAATGACCTTCATCTGTTCTCTTAAAAAATATTCCCGCTGGTTTTTATCGATGTTGCTTTTTACTTTTTTATCAATTACGCTGTCGATTTTTGCAATTTCCGTTTCGCGGATTAAAAGCGAAATTAAGTTTTCTACACGGGTTTTCACGTCCACCGTGTTTAAAATTTCCTGTTTATCGGAAAGCTTCAATGGCAAATTCGACGCTAAGTTGTCCGCCAGACGGGACGTGTCATCGGTGTTTTGCTGGGTAAACAAAAACTCACCGCTCACCTTGCGGTTAAACTCGCGGTAGTTCATAAACTCGTCAATGAGCTTTCTTTTTAAGGCCTCGTTCTCCAGTTCTTCTTCGTCAAATTCCTCGGGCTCAATTTCATCCACCAAAGACACAAAATATGGTTTTGTTTTCAAAATTTCGCTGATTTTAGCCCGTTTTAACCCTTCCACTAAAACGCGCACCGTATTGTTGGGCATTTTTACCACCTGGGTAATTTTACAAATGGTGCCCATTGTTTCAATGTCCTCCGGCGCAGGGTTTTCTATTGTTATATCTTTTTGCATCGTCACAAATGCCAACTGTTTGTTCACCATTGCATTTTCCAATGCTAAAATGGATTTTTCCCGGGCCATATCAAAATGAAGAAGCGTATTTGGGAACACCACAAGGCCGCGGACAACAATCATTGGCAAAGCTTGCGTCTGCTTCATGATTACCTGATTCATGCTTACCTCCATATAATTTGTTAAACCAGTGTATTATTTCTATTATATCACGTTTCTGTGTCAATTACAAGTTCATCCAGCTGTTTCCAGATGTCTGTGTTTTTGTCTGTCACCAAAACCTCCAGCTCACTGCCGAACCGGTTTTCCAAAAGCTGTTTTACATACCCGCAAAAAATGATTTCAGCCTGGTAATGGGGAACCTCCACCAGGGCCAAATCGTTTTCATAAGCAAACCGTGCCTGGTGATATTTCATGTCGCCGGACACGAAACAGTCCGCACCCAGCTTCTTTGCCTCATAAATATAATCTGCCCCGCCGCCGTTAACCACCGCAATTTTGCGGATTTGTTTGTTTTCCGGACCAATGTAACGCAAAGACTTAATATGAAACTCTGTTTTTATTCTGTCCAAAAGTTTAGAAAAAACAAGCTCGCCTTTTACATCTGCAATTCTTCCAATGCCGTTTTCACCGTCTCCCTCTATGGGAACGCGGTTTTGTGTTTCGGCGATTTTGTCTAAAAACAAATCGCCCAGCCCACATTTTACGCTGTCAAAATTGGTGTGCATGGAAAAAAGCGCAATGTCGTCTTTAATCAGCGACAAAATCGTCCGCGAGGCCGCGTCCTCACCCGTTATCCTGCCTAGCGGCTTAAAGATCAGCGGGTGGTGGGACAAAACCAAATCCGCCTGTTTTTCCCGGGCGTCAATGGCCACAATTTCGTCTGTGTCTAAGGTAACAAGCACCTTCCGAATTTCTTTTTCTTTCTCTCCAATTAACAGCCCGACGTTATCATAGCTTTCCGCCAGGTGCGGCGGCGCAGTCAGATTTAAAAAGTCTATAATGTCCGTTAATTTTACCATAACGTGCAGGCCTCCTTAATTTTATTCATTTCATTTCGCAAAAACAAAAACCATTCCTGCTTTTGGGCTGCTTCCTCACCTTTGGCAAATTGTAATGAAGCAATTGCACGGCCTAACTCATACATCTTTCCGTCTAATAACTCCGAAAGCAGCGGATCACGGTTTTCTATTAATTTTTCCCCTATGTAATAATGAATTTCCTTTTCAATTCTCATTTGTCCCCGGACAACTGACATAATGGTATATATTTTGTTCTCTTCCTTCGCCAGACACTCGTCTTGAATGAAAAATCCATTTTGCTCTAAAAATTTTCTGGTTTCCTCAATGGCCGTCATCGGCTGAAGAACATAGTGTGTTATTGAGGAATAAAGATGCGCTGCATTCTCTAAAATCTGGTTGATTAAAATTCCGCCCATTCCGGCAATCACCACCGTGTCCGCCTCATTCGGCTCCAGCGCCGCCAGCCCGTCAGACAGTTTGGTACGGATTTTTGTTTCTAAGCCAAATTTTCTGATATTTTCTTCTGCCCGCAAAATCGGACCCTGGTTAATGTCCATTGCCACAGCACCCGGGCAAACGCCGTTCTTTACAAGCCAGATGGGAATATAGGCATGGTCTGTCCCCACGTCGGCCGCTGTTGCGCCGCAGGAAACAAACCCAGCCGCGGACATGAGTCTGGGTGTCATCATTTTGTTAATATCCATGCTTAAAAATTGCTTCCGTTCCAACCCCAGTGGGCAACTTCTTCATATTTCACATAGGTGTTTGCGCCGTCGATGCCCAGTTCTTCCTTTAATATATCGCAAATTTGTTTTGTAAGCATTGTTAAATGCTCCCGGTCAGACGTTCCGAACAGCTTCACTTCCACAAAGGCCATAGGTTCGCCGGTTTTTCCTCCGAAATACATGGTGGCGTCCCCTTCAAAGCCCAGCATCAAATGTGCCTCAGACTTTCCGGGAATGGTGGTAATGGCCGTTCCAAACCGTTTTGCAAGAGCGGCTTTTTTCTCCTCTGTAAGCGTCTTCGTTGTCTTTGTCCCAATATATGGCATGTTTATCCACTCCTATTCGATTATCATGAAAACAGTATAGCATAATAAAAAAAAAGTGTCAATAAAGTTAAAATACTGTTTACATTTCGGCAATTTTATTGTATAATAAAACAAATTTCATTAATTTTTGTTGGAAAGGTGTGTTCTCTATGCAAAACAGCGACCAGCTTCCCCGCGCGTGGGACGAATTGGTAGAAAAACTAACCTATATGCCGGCCATAGTGAAAACAATTGAAAAAATTCACGACACCAACTGGTCGATGACTGCAAACCGCCACGACCATTTTGAAATGGTTTATATTAAAAAAGGGACTGCTGTTTTTCAGATTGAGGGGATCGATGTCAGCATGACGCCGCATTCCATTGTCATTATCAAGCCCGGCAGGTCGCACAAGTTTGTGGTGAAGTCTGACGTGTGCGAGTTCATTGTGCTGAGCTTTACCTTTAAAACCCAGAAAAATGAGCTTGACAGCCACGTGTCGCTTACGGATTTTATTGAATATATTGAAGACGAGGCCACCGGCGATTACCTACATCTAACGCTGTCTAAGAAAAACGACATTGTTCATGTAATGAACCGAATTTTAAGGGAGCGCATGAAATATCAGGTGTGGGGCGATTTTTTAAGCTGTTTGTTAATTATTGAGCTGTTTGTGCTCCTTTCCCGTACTCTTAAGCAGGAGTGGGAACAGAGTGCAAAAAACCGTAATTTAAAGCTTCACGAGCTGTTAGGCATTGCAAAGGAATATATCGACAACAACTACGACAAGGATTTGACGTTAACTCAAGTTGCCAAATATATTTATCTTTCCGACAGTTATTTTGCGCATTCTTTTAAAGATAAATTCGGAATCAGCCCCAAAAGTTATATTTTAAAGGTGCGCATTGAGGCAGCAAAGGAATATTTGCAGAATACCGACGTAAAAGTGGCGGACGTTGCAAAAATGGTTGGTTTTTCCAGCCAGCAGCGGTTTAATGATATTTTCAGAAAGCACGAGAACGTAACGCCGCTGTCTTACCGTCAAAAGTGTAAGATTGACCGTTTAAACGTAAGCGACTATCAAAACCGCATTCCGCCGAAAGACGCCGAATAGCAAGAAAAAAGCCGCCCTATAAAAAGGGCGGCTTTTTTGAACTTCTCTAAAATTAGAACTGTTCCCTATTCTGATTTTTGTTCTGATTTTGATTGTTCTGGTTTCTGTTTTGGTTATTTTGGTTCTGATTCTGGTTCTGGTTATTCTGGTTTCTGTTTTGGTTGTTGTTCTGATTCTGATTGTTCATTTTTTTCCTCCCAAAGCTTGGTTAAAGTATTATTTGAGCACACTTTTGCGCTCAATACTATTATGCAAAATACGCTTTGGAATTATACGAAAAAATTTTTTAAATCATTTTTTAAATCAAATTATTTTGTCAAAACCTGTTTTTTCTGCCCCGGTCGTACGACCGCAAAATTAGCTCCACAAACTCCTCGTTATCCTTTGTCCGGATTAAGTTGTTAATCAGCTGTTCCGTCACGTCCTGGGTAGTTTGACTGGAAAGCTCCCGGCGAACGGCCCAAACCGCCTCAAGTTCCTTTGGCGTTTGCAGCAGTTCTTCTTTTCTTGTGCCGGATTTATTGATGTCAATGGCAGGGAAAATCCGTTTTTCCTGAAGCTTTCTGTCTAAGTGCAGCTCCATATTGCCCGTACCCTTAAACTCTTCAAAAATCACGTCGTCCATGCGGCTGCCCGTTTCAATCAGCGCGGTAGCCAAAATGGTGAGGCTGCCGCCGTTTTCAATATTTCTTGCCGCGCCGAAAAACTTTTTCGGTTTGTGAAGGGCACTGGGGTCAAGCCCGCCTGAAAGCGTTCTGCCCGAGGGAGGCACAGTTAAGTTATATGCCCGGGCAAGCCTGGTAATAGAGTCTAACAGCACAACAACGTCCTTATTCTGCTCCACCAGACGCTGGGCGCGTTCTAACACAATTTCGGCCACCTTTGCATGGTGTTCCGGCACCTGGTCGAAGGTGGAATATACCACGTCGCCGGAAATTGACCGCTTCATGTCTGTCAGTTCCTCAGGTCGCTCGTCAATTAAAAGCACAATCAACGTAATTTCCGGATGGTTTGCTTCAATGTTGTTGGCAATATTTTTTAAAAGCGTTGTTTTACCGGCTTTCGGCGGTGCAACAATTAAGCCCCTCTGCCCTTTTCCTATGGGGGCTATTAAATCCACCAGCCGCATGGCATAGTCCCTCTGGTTGTTTTCCAGCCGGATTCGCTCTGTGGGAAAAATGGGCGTTAAATATTCAAAAGGCTTGCGGCGAATTGCTTTG
>OGYL01002788.1_pt1 | contig 11868 bp, 3 predicted proteins | sample 1576541 | NCBI WGS metagenome assembly OGYL01 (sample SAMEA3541551, study PRJEB24748) | human gut metagenome | biome: human gut; feature: human-associated habitat; material: faeces | place: China | collected 2012 | reverse complement strand
CCCAATTGAACTTCCCATTTCATTTTGCTATGATTAATAAAAGAGGTGATTCCCACGGGAATGCCAGATCGTCATTAGATACAGTATTTGTGGGGGCGTAGCTTCCGGTGCCGGTTATTTTAAAATTCATGTTCGTTCTCCTTATAAAATGTTCGTGTCACATTTTGAGCACGAGGCGTGCTCGTTTAAATTTTAAGCGGAAAAATTTTCCGCCTTAATTCTATTTTATTTTAATTATTTCAATTTTATGCATCGGGTTTCATTCCCTCAATAATACAGCTAAGACCCAGTTTAAAAGAGTCTAATGCCTCGTCTAACGTAAGGCCTGTACCCACAGCGTCTGCATTAAACCCGCGGCAGAAACACCAGATGGAGTAGCTAATATATGTAGTGTTTACTTCTTTAAGCAATCCGTTATCAATTCCATATTGAATGAGGGGTTTAATGTGGTCAATCCACCAGTTCCGGTTGCTTTCGCTGTAAGAATCGTATTCAAACATATACTGACTAAAGTGAAGTTTATCTTCATAGGTGCGCTTTAAAACGGCTACGCCAATGTTTTGCAGATAATCGTAATAGTCGCAGCTTTCATCATACTCCGTATTAATGCATTCCCGCATTTGTTTTACGATTCTGTGGTAAACAATGTCTAAAACGTCCTGAATGTTTTTAAACCGGTTATAAAACACGCGGTTTGAAACGCCAAGCTCATTAATAATCCGTTTTACACTGATGTGCGCCACGCCGTCTGTATATGCAATTTTGGTTGCGACGTCAACAATCTGGTCGGTGAGTTCATCCTCCAATTTAACGCCTTTTGAATATGCCACGAAAAATCATCCTTTCCATAAAAAGTTTGTGGCATAATTAACACACAGCACTTATATTAGCATAATTCCTCTTTATTGTCAATACTTTTTTCTGTTGTAAAAATTCGACTGCTTGACAAAAAAATAACAGAAATGTATAATATTATAGTGAAATGCAAAAGAATAAAAATATTTAAAGGGGGTATGTATCCTTGAAAAAAGAAAAGTTTGACGTTTTGGGCATGACCTGTTCTGCGTGCAGCTCCCATGTTGAAAAAAATGTTGCAGGCGTAGATGGTGTGAACAGTGTTTCTGTCAGTCTTCTGACCAACTCTATGACTGTGGAATATGACGAAGCTGTTACAGACGACAGTCAAATCATTAACGCCGTAACTGCTTCGGGTTACTCCGCAAAAAAGCAGGGAGCAAGCACTGCACCGGGGACAACGTTGGAGGACGCTGCAGACGAACGGCTTCACGGCATGAAAATAAGATTAATTTACTCCTTTGTTTTTTTAATACCGCTGATGTATATTTCAATGGGCGAAATGATTGGACTGCCAATTCCCGGATTCATTGCTGGTCATCAAAACGCGGTTTCCTATTCGTTTCTTCAATTTTTGCTGTGCCTGCCTATCCTATATGTAAACCGGGTGTACTATATTTCGGGCTTTAAGCGACTGTTCCAAGGCGCTCCCAATATGGACAGCTTAATTGCCATTGGCTCTGGTGCGGCTGTGGCCTATGGAATTTATGTCATATTTAAAATTGGATATGTTATGGGAATAGGTGACATGCAGTCGGTAATGCACTACCACATGGAACTGTATTTTGAGTCGGCCGCTACCATCTTGGCGCTGATAACGTTGGGTAAATTTTTTGAGGAGCGCTCAAAGGGAAAGACAGGCGCTGCCATTAAGGCGTTGATGGAGCTGGCGCCCCAAACTGCAATTGTAGAGCGAGGCGGAGTGGAAACGGAAATTCCGTCTGCTGAGGTTTTGGTGGGAGACACCATAATTGTAAAGCCCGGCATGAGTATTCCGGTAGACGGCGTTGTGATTTTTGGCGAATCCACTGTTGATGAATCCGCTTTGACCGGTGAAAGTATTCCTGTTGAAAAGAGCGTGGGCGACAAAGTAACGGGCGCGACCATTAACAAAAGCGGCTACATTAAAGTTGAAGCAAAGAAAGTGGGCAGCGATACGGCCCTTTCTGAAATCATCTCTTTGGTGGAGGAAGCGTCTGCCAGCAAAGCGCCTATTGCACAGCTGGCAGACAAAATTTCCGGTATTTTTGTCCCTGCGGTGATTACAATTGCGGTAATTACCTGTGCGGTTTGGCTGCTTTCCGGTGCTGATTTTGAGTTTGCGTTGTCCTGTGCAATTGCGGTTTTGGTGATTTCCTGCCCCTGTGCGTTGGGGCTGGCAACGCCGGTGGCAATTATGGTTGGAACCGGACGCGGCGCCGCAAACGGGATTTTAATTAAGTCCGGGGAGGCCTTGCAAACACTTCAGGGAATAGAAACCGTGGTGTTGGACAAAACAGGAACCATAACGGAAGGAAAACCCTCGGTAACAGATATGCGTGCCGCAAACCGCGACACAGATCTTCTTTTAAAAATTGCCTATTCGTTGGAAAAGCAAAGTGAACATCCTCTCTCTGTGGCCATTGCGGAATATGCTAATAGGTTTGATACAGAGCTTATGGAGGTAACCGAGTTTGAAGCCTTACACGGAAAAGGCGTAAAGGGCAGCGTCGGCGACGAAATGTATTACGCCGGAAATTTAAAGTTAATGCAGGATGTGGGGTTGGACACCAGCTTGTTTGCGCCAGAACTGGAAGCGTTTGCAAGTGAAGGGAAAACGCCCATTTTAGTTGCAGATTCTAAAAGTGTAATTGGACTATTCGCCGTGGCGGACAAGGTGAAGCCCTCAAGTCAAGATGCGGTGCGGAGATTGAAAGACATGAACATCAACGTTATGATGCTCACCGGGGACAATCAAAAAACAGCCGCCGCTGTGGCAGGCAGCATTGGTATTACACAGGTAATGGCAGAGGTTTTGCCAGAGGACAAGGAAAGCAAAATTCGCGCTATTCAGGAAAACGGTGCTAAAACGGCAATGGTGGGCGACGGAATTAACGATGCGCCTGCCCTGGCAAGAGCTGATGTGGGCATTGCGATCGGCGCCGGAACAGACGTTGCAATAGACAGCGCAGACATTGTTCTGGTACGAAACGATTTAATGGATGTGGCATCTGCTGTGCGGCTGAGTAAAAAGGTGTTGCTAAACATAAAAGAAAACCTGTTTTGGGCATTTATTTATAATGTAATTGGAATTCCCATCGCGGCAGGTGTGTTTTACCCGTTGTTTCACTTTAAGCTGAGTCCGATGTTTGCCGCTGCAGCAATGAGCCTAAGCAGTGTATGCGTTGTGTTAAACGCATTGCGGCTTCGCAATTTTAAGCCGGAAAAAGCACAACTTGAAGATAAAAAAGAAAACAAAAAGGGAGAAAGGAGTAAAGTAAAAATGGAAATAAAAATTGAAGGAATGTCCTGCTCACATTGCTCAGGAAGAGTGGAACAGGCACTGAATGCAATTGATGGTGTGAGCGCAAAGGTAGATCTGGAAAAGAAAACCGCTTATGTTACAAGCAGCGAAAACGTTACGGAAGAACAAATTAAAGCGGCAGTGGAAGACGCCGGATATACTGTTGTTTCAGTAAAATAGCTCAATACGATGAAAGCAGGTCCAAATGCTCGGGCCTGCTTTATTTTTGTTTATATGTTACAAAACATTTTTTTATTAGTTGACTTAAATCGTGAATTATGTTAAAATAAAGTGAATGTTTTAAATGAAATTTAAATTTAACAAACAGGGAGCTGCGTTCATGGTAAATAAACGAATTTCAGTACTTATTTTTATTTTGGGGATAACATTACATATGACTTGCTTTGCCACAGATTTTGTGAAATTGACGGCAGATAATTTTGATATAAATGATAAATATGAAAAAGAAAACCAAATAACGGCAAATTTTGTTCAGGAGGTGTGGCCGGAAGATATCGACTCTCTTTCCGCCACTGTAACCGCTGAATTTTATGATTTCGGCAAAAACGTAAATTGCAGCCTAGCGTTGTATGATGAGAAAGGAAGGCTGGTTTCTGTTGCGTCGGAGACAAAGCCTTCGCCAAAAGGGGACATCTCCTCGTTTAACCTTTCGGCCGGCAGAGCAAAACTGGCGGATTCGGCAAAGCTTATGGTGTGGGACAGTGCCAGCCAGAAGCCGTTAAGAGAAGCAAAAACCATTGAAAAAATAAAAAATGCATTGATAATATATTTAGACCCGGTAAAGGGAAGCGACACAAACGACGGTACGTTTCAGTCTCCCATTAAGACATTGAAAAAGGCTGTGTATAGTCTTAGGACCAATCAGGACAAGTTAGGGCCTAACGACGACACAATCTACTTTATTTTAAAAAACGGCGAGTATTTTATGGACGATGTGTTTAAGCTTGAACCAAAAGACTTGTTGAGCAACAGGTACCAGGTTGTGTTTACGGCGTTGGAAACACAAAAGGCGGTTTTAACTGGCGCTGTTGATATCACAGGCTTTACACTTTGGGATGAGAACAAAGATATTTACCGCGCCGAGGTGGGAACAGATATAAACTCGCGTCAGCTTTTTGCTGACGGCATTCGCTGCGTGCGGGCAAGACGGGACGAACCTCCTGCCGGATATGAATATAAAGACGGTGTTGCGACAGCGCTGGAATCAGAGTTTTTAAATTTTAAACATATCGAAGATTTAGAATTTGCGTTTGAAAATAATTGGATGCACGACAGGTGCATGGTGACGTCCGTAAAGGATTTGGGGGGCGGTACCATTCAGTTCAACATGTCGGATGAAGTGTGGAAGCAGCTTACAACCAAAAATTATTTTAGCTCTGCGAAACCAACCTATATGGAAAACGCATATGAATTCATAGACGAGGGCGGAGAGTGGTATTTAGACACACACGAGGGTTATCTTTATTATAAACCCAGGGCTTTTGAAGATATGAAGAAAACACGGTTTACAATGCCTGTGAAAGAAGATTTTATGAAATTAAGCTCTGTATCTTCTCCAATTAAAAACATTGATTTTCGGGGGTTGGAATTTACACAGTCTACCTGGATGTTTCCAAGCACCAACGGCGGGCTTTGCATTAACCAAAACGAATATTACCGAACCGGCTCGAATAATGTCCCTATGGAAGGCGTAATTGAGCTGAAAAACACGGAAAACGTGAATTTTTATAACTGCAAATTCAGTAAACTGGGAAGAACGGCGCTGAAAATGATTAATGGTGTCCGAAACTGCACAATTTCAGGAAATGAGTTTTGTGACCTTTCTGCAGGCGCCCTTTCTGTGGGCGGCGTCACGGATTTAGAAAGAAATCCGGATAACGTAAGTTTAAGCGTAAAAAACGTACAAGTAGAAAATAACTTTATTCATGACATTGCTGAGGACATAAAAAGCTGTGCTGCGGTGAGCGCAGGCTTTCCGATTGATACAAGAATTGGAAACAATGAAATTTACAACACAGGATACAGCGGAATTCACACCGGCTGGGGCTGGGGCACGTTAACGCCCTCGGCAACTAAAAACTTCGTCATTTCTAACAATTATATTCACAAAATATTAAACGACGAAATTTATGACGGCGGCGCAGTGTATATGCTTGGGCACACCGGCGGTTCGGTTGACAATTTAAACAAACTTACGGAAAATTATGTTGAAGATATCAGAAAACCATTTGGCGCGCTATATCCCGACGAAGGCTCGTCCTATTGGGAAATTTCCAATAATGTTGTGGATTTGTCGAAACAGCCCATATGGTATTACGGCGGAGGCTCCGCGCGGTCGCGCTGGACGCACATTCATACGTCTTCTATTAACCATATTTATTATAACAACAATTACAGCACAACGGGCAACATGCAAAACAGCGGCACAAGCATTTCTTATCAGCCGCCAAAAATTTATGCGACAGCAAACTGGCCGGACGAAGCACTGCAGATTATTGACCGGTCGGGAATACAGCCTCAGTTTGAAGATTGTTTTTCTGAGCGGCTGGAGGAATTTTACGATTCCGGAAACATTTCTACATATGTGGGGGGTGAGATTCGGCTAAACGTCACGCCAACAACGTCAAAAGCCAAGTTTTACAATTCAGCAAAATTTGACAGTTATGCGCAAATTAAAAACGATGGCATTTTGGCATTTAGAAACGGAAAAATTTATGCTATGGAAAAGGGGGAAACAGAGGTAACAATAACTGCTGTGGAAAACAATTTAATAAGAGAACATACAGTAAAAGTGATTGTAAATTGACATAACAATTTGACTATTTATGAGAGAGGGATAAATTATGAAAAAATACGCGGCTCTGCTTTTATCAGTTATATTGGTTTTCGGATGTTCGATGGGCTTTCGTCTTACGGCAACTGCTGGTGTCAATGCTGAGGGGTTTCATTTTCCATTTGACAGCGCAGATGAAATTTCAGACACGAATTTGGCGCTTTCTGGAACCTTCAACGAAGAGGGCGCAAACGGCGGAACAGGCTCGCTGGCGGCGTCGTTATCCGGTGTGCCAAGTTCCGGGGTAAAAAATGTTGTTTTGAACAAAGGTACAACCTATGAAGCAAGCTTTTACATTAAATTTACCAATGCAGAAACTTTATATGCGCCGGACATACATTTGTTTGTATACTACAGCGGTTCTATTTCAAACGTATACAGCGATCCACAAAGAACCACGCCAACAACCACAATCCGCTATCCGTTTAACCTGTATACGGTAAAAGCGGAGAATGTAGGCCTTAAAAAAAGTGATGGGACCTGCTCTGACCAGTGGGCAAAAGTGACTTACACGTTCCGCTATGACGGCGTTGTTTCATCAACTGGATATTTGCCGCTTGGTGAAAACAAATTCAACGTATTTTTAAGGTTTGGCAAAAATCCGCACGATATGCGCAATGCCGGGAACTTCATCAATGGGGACGTAAACAGCTCTTATGATTTTCTGCTGGACGAGTTCCAATTAGTGCCGGTTCAAAAGGATAGTGAAATTTTTTATAACAGCTTTGACACAGACGACTGGAAAACAGAGGGAAACGGAATCTGGAGTTCGATGGGTACGGCGGCGCTGACAACAGACGTACCGTCTGAAAACAAAACAGATTCCCATACCGGCTTGGAAGTTACCAAAACCGCTGGGGCGAATTATTTTCAAATTGCCGCCAATGTGTCGGACAGAAGCAAAATGATTTGGTATAACCGGCCCTACAAAATAACCTTTTGGGCAAAAGGCTCTCAGGCTGTAGTAGACACTGCAGCGGCAGTTCGGGCTGGCAATCCAGGTAAAGGAAGCGACGCATCGTTTGATTTTATTATTGAACGTGTGTCATCTTCACGCGCAGTGCGGCTGCAGCATTGTTATGAGGAAATTGGTATGGAGCAGCCGCTTTCAACACAGTGGCAGAAATATGAGTTTATCTACTACCGGGAAGCCGACTATATGCTGGGGCGAACAGGTGAAGCAGACTATCACTATTTAATCGATTTCAGGCAGACTACGATGCCTGCACAGCCTGCCAACTGCACCTATACCTATACAGATGAAAACGGCGATACGCAGACTTATCAGATGAGCGACTATAAGTTTTGGATTGATAACATATCTGTCGTTGAGCTGGAAAATGTATATGATATGGACAACGCGGAAAACACGGCATTGAAAGTCGCATACAACGGAAATATTGTTTCCAGCGCAGACTTTCTTTCATCTTTGAATAATGGTGCCGAGATTACGGACGAGACACTGGGAAAAACCGTGAACGTCCCACAGGGTCAATGTTTTGAGCGGCCTGTGGACATTGAAAACAACAGGCTTTATAAGCTATCGTTTTGGTATAAGGGCACGGCGGGTGATTCCTTAAAAGTTGCTCTTGACCGGAGCATAAAGGGAACGGTACTGGACAATACTGTTACCGCTGCTAACACCTTAGGGTATTACGGTTACGGAAACTCCACCGAGAGTCAGGGCGACATACCGTTTTATTTATACGGCGGCAGTATTGTTACAACAAAAACTCATACTTTTGATAAATTGGAGCTGTTTACAAAACCTGATGGAAGCGGCTCAGAAACTCTGATTTATGACGATTATTACGACAGGCTGACCAGTAAAAACACACAGGCAAACATGCCGCCGTCGGCATGGAATTATCAATATTACAACGGAACAGTCTGGGAAAACACAAACGATGCTGTGTTTGGCGCGGCAGGTGACGTGTCTTCCGACTGGAAATATTTTGAATGTAATTACGTTTGGAATTATGAGGGCGCACATTACAGAATGCCGAGATTAAACATTTCGGCGAATCATGCACTTCTGTTGGCAGACCTTAAAATTTCTGATAAACTGACTGCGGTTAATCCCTTTGATGAAAGCGGAACATATCCGGAGCTTGTGGCTTTAGATTTTGAAGACATTCTGCCGGATACTGTTGATTCCAAAACACTTGCTTTATCTCAAACAACTACACAACGGGGAATGAGTCGGGGCGTACTGAAAACCGTTTCTACAGCCGATGGGGATTTGTGTGTGAAATTCAGAGCCAAGACAGGAATGTCTTACGACATCAGTGTACTGGCAGACAGTAGTGTTGAAGATTTGTCTTTTGCTGTCTATGGAAAAAGTGATACGGGTGAATATCTGTCGAACACGGTGGCGACAAAGGCTGTTGTTCAGGGAGATGGCTGGACGCGGTTTAGCGGAACCTACACCTCAGACGGCACAGGAAAAGATGATTCGGGTCAGGCAGAAGCAATTGGTGAAAACGGGTTTATCGCGATAAAAGTAGGCGCAGGAGAACATCAGTTTGATGAACTGCTTATTATACCCAAATTCAGCGGTGAAGCCGTAACAAAAGACAATTTGGTGCCCTCCGGCGGATTTAATACACAGGACGACTTAGTAGGCTGGTCATATTCACCATCGGCTGTGCAGGTTGGCATAACAACTGACGCCGCCAACGGAACGGCAGGAGCCATGGAAGTTGTGGGAACCGGCAGAAGCTGGGGAAACGTGTCAAATTCCGCGGCCATCAGATTTGGCAGAAAGTATGAAATCTCTTTCTGGGCAAAGGCACTGGATTCAGAGACGGTTGGAAAAACCATTGATTTTATTTTAGACAGAGGCCAGCGCACAGATCTGGCTGCTCCGCAGTATCAGCATTTGCGGGACAATGACAACAAGCTTTTAACTGCAGATTGGGTGAAATATACCATTCTTTATCAGGACATGACGGCAACCACAGACACCTCTGTTCCAAAGATATACTTTAGAATTGGAAGTGCCAGCACGGAAACGTTCCATTATGTTATTGATGAACTTTCCATCGTCGAAATTGAAAATTCTTATTCGATCGATGCACAGCCAAACTTTGTTTTAAATGAATTTTCGAACAACGTGGCAAAATTCGGCTTTGCAAAAAAAGGAAATGCCGTCGGCGCTTATTACCGGTTAATGGCACCCTTTGGGGAAGATTATGCGATCATTGACAGTGGGTATTTAAGCGTCAATGAAACAGCACAGTTTGATTTTGAAGGTGCTGCTCCTGACGGATTAAAGCTGCAGTACAATGCAGCGGACCCATATGGTGTTATTGGAGCGACAAATGAAATGGCATGCATGGCGGATTATATTAAGCGGCAGGAAAGAATTATTGCAGACTTTGACACCTCCATCTGGACGGACGATATGGCGTCGCTTGACGCAACCGTCACATTCCAGGGCGGCTCAGACTCGCGTGAATTTACGGTGGGACTGGCGTTTTACGACGCAAGCGGCAATCAGCTTTCAGTGTCGGAACAGGCAAGCTCTGTTGCGGCAGAGGCAACGACAGTGGTTCACATCAGCAAAACCAATGAAACGGGCGCACAGTCGGCAAAATTATTTGTTTGGGAGCCGAACTCCACAACAAATATCCGACAGCCCAAAGAGATTGAAAAGCTTACATCGGCAGATAAAATCTTTATTGATCCCGAAAACGGAGATGATTTAAACGCTGGAACGTTCAGCGCGCCGGTGGGATCGCTTTCGAAAGCAAAGTCGATGATTAACGATAAAATAGCGGCTGGGTTCACTGGTGATGTTTATGCAATCCTCATGCCCGGCGAATACAGTGTGGCAGGCGGCGAGTTTGCCCTAACAGGCGACGACAGCTCAAACAATGTGAACATTTTCTACATTTCTTATAAGCCGGGTGAAGCGAAAATCACTGGCGGGCAGGAAATTACGGGTTTTGAACTGTTTGATGCGAATAAAAACATATACCGTGCCAGCGTTGGAACGGATGTGGATTCCAGACAGCTTTATGTCAATGGCGTACGGGCAATTCGCGCCAGAAGTGAAGGCAGGCTTGCAAACGCTGTGAATTTAGGGAAAGGCGGAGCAGGGCTTACGACAACAGATACGTCATTTTTAACCTATGAGCATTTGCAGGATGTGGAAATGGTGTTTTATGAGAACTGGACCAATCCGCGGTGCTGTGTTCAGTCGGCAGAACTGGATCCGTCCACAGGTGTTGTTACGCTCACATTAAACGCCGACCCCTGGACGAGGCTGATGAACAAGGGTAACTGCGTTCCCACCGTTCCGGAATATTATGAAAACGCCTATGAGCTGTTAGACAGCGAGGGCGAGTTTTATCTTGATAAATATGACGGGTATTTATATTATAAACCCAGGGCCTATGAAAACATGGCCACGGCTAAGGTTACCATGCCGGTTGCAGAGCGTATCATGTCACTTACAGGAACGGCAGAAAATCCCGTGAAAAACATCACTTTCCGCGGAATATCTTTTGAATATTCCACATGGAATGATGCAAACGGTTACGGCTATGTAGACAACCAAAACAACAACCCGACAACTGCAACCCGAACTGGCTTTATTCCCGGCGCGGTTGAACTGAAAAACGTTCATAATGTAGATTTCTACAATTGCGATTTTTCCAAAATTGGTCAGACAGGTGTAAAGATGATGGAAGCCATTCAAAACTGTGATTTTGTTGGAAACGAAGTTTACGATACTTCCGGCGGCGCAGTTTTTGTGGGCGAACCGACTTGGACTTATGCACGGGCGCCCCATGATGCAAAATATTATCAAATTAACAACAACGTTACAGATAACTATATCCATGATATTTCTGTTGAATTCAGGGGCGGCGCGGCAATATCTGCGGCCTACCCGAAAAACATGAATATCTGCAACAACGAGGTTTACAACACCAGCTATTCCGCCGTTCACACCGGCTGGGGCTGGGGCAGCACGGCAGAGTCCGGCACTGTGAACCTGCATATTAACAATAACTACCTCCACAAAATTTTAAACACGAAAATATATGACGGCGGCGGCATTTACACCTTGGGGCATACCGGCGGCTCGCTGGAAAATATGAACGAAATGTGTGGAAATTATTGTTATGACATCGGAAACCGGTATGGCGTTCTATACCCGGACGAGGGTTCCTCCTATTGGCTCATTAAAGATAATGTGGTAGACCAAACAGAGCATCCGCTTTGGTATGGCAAGGGCAGCGCCGAGGAGGGAAGCGATTCCATTGTTGCTAGGTGGACACATATCCATATTAATACCATTAATAATATCCACTATTCCAACAACTATAGCACAACAACAGCGAAACTGAATAACGGAACAGATATTGATTTTGAAGAGCCTCTGTATTATCCCAATGCCGATTGGCCTCAGGAAGCGCGGACTTTGATCTCGGAATCCGGTATCCGGGAAATTTACCGCGATAACTTCAGGTTTGGCCTTCAGGAGGTTTACACAGCCGAAGAAATCACAGTGGAGCAGGGAAGCACGGCAGGAATTAATTTCGTGCCAACCACAAGCAAAAAACTGTTTTATGATGCAACTGGACTCACCTGTGTGTATAGGTCAAAAAATCCAGAAATTGCAACAGTGAACACAAATGGAATAATT
>OGYL01002787.1_pt1 | contig 11873 bp, 10 predicted proteins | sample 1576541 | NCBI WGS metagenome assembly OGYL01 (sample SAMEA3541551, study PRJEB24748) | human gut metagenome | biome: human gut; feature: human-associated habitat; material: faeces | place: China | collected 2012 | reverse complement strand
GGAGTATTATACCGAGAAAGAAGCCTTCCGCAAGCTTACCGAACAGCCAAAGAAGCCTATCTCGAAAGCTTCCGCCACTACACCACGCTTATCCAGCCGGGCGGCGCCCTGATTCTGCACAAAGGACTGGAAATGCAAGCCGACGTACAACCGGGCGTCACCACCTATACCTACTCGCGCAACGAAGGCGACTTCCATGCCGAGAATATCCGCATCGGAAACGGTGAAATCTTCATCGACTTCGTGGCGCCTGACACCCGCATCAACGATATTCAGTTGGGGGTTCCCGTCAGTATCAACATCGAGAATGGTGTTGCCGCCATGGCACTCGCCCATCTCAGCGGTGCCACCGACGAAGAAATCAAGCAAGGCATGGCAAGCTTCCGCGGAGTGGACCGCCGCTTCGACTTCAAGCTGAAGAACGACCGGATTGTATTCCTCAGCGATTACGCCCACCACCCTGCCGAAATAGCCCAAAGCGTGAAGTCCGTCCGCGAGTTGTACCAAGACAAGAAGATAACCGTCATCTTCCAGCCCCACTTGTACACCCGTACTCGCGACTTCTATCGTGACTTTGCAGACAGCCTTTCCCTATCCGACGAGGTGATTCTGACAGAGATATACCCTGCCCGCGAGCAACCGATTCCCGGCGTGACGAGTCAGCTGATTTATGACAACCTCCGCCCCGGCATCGAGAAATGCATCTGTAGGAAAGAAGACGTCCTCAGCCTCCTCGCCCAAAAGCACACCGAAGTATTGGTAGTGCTGGGAGCCGGAGACCTGGACAACTATGCGCCCCAAATCACCCAACTATTATCAGAAAAATATCATGGTTAAAAGGATTCTACTTTCTATCGTTCTGTTGCTTGTCATTGCTTACCTGGTAGTGGCTGTCACAGCTTTCAACCGCAAGCCCACCTCGCAGGTGTGCCAAGACGTGGAACTGGTGATAAAAGACACGGTATATGCCGGCTTCATCACGAAGAAGGAAGTAGCTACCCTGCTGGAAAAGAAAGGTATCAGCCCCGTTGGGAAAGACCTGGAACGCGTGCGCACCAAGACCTTGGAGCGCGAACTTGCCAAGCATCCCCTCATCGACCAGGTGGAGTGCTACAAGACCCCGAGCGGCAAGCTCTGCATCGAAGTGACCCAGCGCATCCCCATCCTGCGCGTGATGAGCGCCAACGGCGAAAACTACTATCTGGACAACAAAGGTATCGTGATGCCCCCCGATGCAAAGTGCGTTGCACACCTCGCCGTTGTAACCGGAAATGTAGAAAAGTCGTTTGCCATGAGGGATTTATATAAGTTTGGTGTATTTTTGCAAAAGAATTCTTTTTGGAATGCACAGATAGAGCAAATTCACGTATTGCCCGGCAAGAACATCGAGTTAGTGCCCCGTGTCGGCGACCATCTTATCTATTTAGGCAAGATTGCCGGATTCGAGAAGAAGCTGAAACGTGTAAAGGCATTCTACGAAAGAGGATTGAACCAGGTGGGTTGGAACAAATACTCCCGTATCAGCGTTGAATTTGATAATCAAATCATCTGCACAAAGAGAGAGTAGAGAAAGGGATTTACTAATAGCCCTTCTTTATCAAAGCGCAGCAAATAGTAAATTGTAAATAGTAAAATAGTAAATAAATAGATATGGCAACAACAGATTTCATCGCCGCTATCGAGTTGAGTTCTTCCAAGATTTCCGGTATCGCAGGAAAGAAGAGCAGTGACGGAAGTATCCAGGTGTTGGCTTATGCACGCGAAGATGCATCCCCGTTTATACACAAAGGGGCCATCTACAACATTGACAAGGCCGCACAAGCGCTGACTTCCATCATCAACAAGCTGGAAGGCCAGTTGAACAACTCCATCGCCAAAGTATATGTAGGCATCGGCGGACAATCATTGCGCACGGTGAGGAATGCGGTAAGCCGTACGCTGGAAGAGGAGGGCATCATCTCGCAGGAACTCATCGACAGCATCTGCGACGAGAACCTCGAAGTCCCCTTAGCCGACATGAGCGTACTGGATGTCGCCCCGCAAGAGTATAAAATAGACAATACCCTACAGGCCGACCCCGTAGGAGTTACGGGAAAGCGTATTACCGGGCAGTTCCTGAACATCGTGGCACGGGCCACGCTCAAGAAGAACCTGGAGCACAGCTTCGAACAGGCCAAGATTGAAATAGCCGACCTGCTCATTTCGCCCCTCGTACTGGCCAAAGCCGTACTGACGGAAAACGAAATGCGGTCGGGTTGCGCACTGGTAGACTTCGGTGCCGACACCACTACCGTCTCTGTCTACAAGAACAACATCCTGCGCTACCTCAGCGTACTGCCGCTGGGTGGAAACAACATTACCCACGACATCACTTCCCTGCAAATGGAAGAGGAAGATGCCGAGAAGCTGAAACTGCAATACGGTGATGCCCTCTACGAGGAGGAAGAAGACGCCGAGACCCCTGCCGTATGCACGTCGGAAGACGGCCGTACCTTCGAACTGGCCCTGCTGAACAATATTATTGGAGCACGTGCAGAAGAAATTCTTGCCAACGTATGGAACCAGTTGCAACTTTCCGGCTACGAGGACAAACTTTTCTCCGGTGTTGTATTCACCGGTGGAGGAGCCAATCTGAAGAATCTTGAGAAAGCCTTCCATAGAGTGAGCAAGATTGAAAAGGTAAAGACCGCCAAGTTCGTACAGACCACCGTCCACACACGCAGCGACGAGCCCAAGAAGGACGGCATGCACAACACACTGCTGGGCCTGCTGGCTGCCGGCAACGAGAATTGCTGCCTGCAAGAGGTGAAGCCGGTGCAGCAGCCTGCCTCCAATGTTCCTCCCAAACCGGTCGACATATTCGTTGACGACGAAGCGCTGAAAGAGCAGGAAGCCGCCGCACGCGCCGCCAAGGCACAGCGCGAGAAGGAAGAGAAAGAACGCAAGGAGCGTGAGCGCAAAGAAAGGGAGCTGCGCGAAAAGGAAGAAAAGAAGAAGAAAAAGAAAGAAGGCCCCAGCTGGTTCGAAAAGACTTTCAACAAGCTTTCCAACGAAATCTTCTCGGACGACGATATGAAGTAATAATGTGATAATGTGCCAGAAAATTAAGTTATTATGGAAGATATAGTACAATTCGATTTCCCGACCGATTCACCGAAAATCATTAAAGTAATCGGTGTAGGTGGAGGTGGCGGCAATGCCGTGAACCATATGTACCGGGAAGGTATACACGACGTGACGTTCGTACTGTGCAACACAGACAACCAAGCGTTGAAGGACTCTCCCGTGCCCGTGAAGTTACAGCTTGGAAAAGAAGGCCTGGGAGCCGGAAACCGCCCTGCCCGTGCCCGCAAGGCAGCAGAAGAGAGCATCGAAGACATCAAGAATATGCTGAACGACGGCACCAAGATGGTATTCATCACTGCCGGAATGGGCGGTGGTACCGGTACGGGTGCCGCACCCATCATTGCACAAACCGCCAAGGAAATGGACATCCTGACCATCGGCATCGTCACCATCCCTTTCCGCTGGGAGGGCGACAAGAAGATAGACCAGGCACTGGATGGCGTAGAGGAAATCAGCAAGCACGTAGATGCCCTGCTGGTCATCAACAATGAAAAGCTGAGCGAGATATACAGCGAGCTATCCGTAGACGACGCGTTTGACAAGGCCGACGACACCCTTTCGGTAGCCGCCAAGAGTATTGCCGAAATCATCACCCTGCATGGAAAGGTGAACCTCGACTTCAACGACGTGAAAACAGTGCTGAAGGACGGCGGCGTAGCCATCATGAGTACCGGCTACGGCGAAGGTGACAACCGTGTCAGCGAAGCCATCAAGAACGCGCAGCACTCGCCGTTGCTGAACAACAACGACATCTTCAACTCCAAGAAAGTACTCCTCAACATCTCTTACAGTGCACAATACAAGCTGATGATGAGCGAGATGGACGAGGTGAAGGAGTTCATGAACCGTTTCAGCCGCGACTTCGAAACCAAATTCGGTATGGCCATTGACGACAAGCTGGAACAGAAAGTGAAAATCACCCTGCTTGCCACCGGTTTCGGTATCCAGGACATCCACATGAAGGAGATGGACGACCGCATCACCCAGCGCACCGCCGAAGAACAGCAACGCCTTGCCGAGCTGGAGGAGGAAGAGGAACAGAGACGCAACCGCCGCGAAGTGTACTATGGCAAGGATGCCAATGCCCGTTCCCAGCGCAGCCGCCGTCGCCATATCTATCTCTTCAATCCCGAAGACATGGACAACGCCGACATCATCAGCATGGTAGAGAATTCTCCGACCTATCTGCGTGACAAAAGCACGCTGAACAGCATCAAGATGAAGGCAGAGCAGGAAGGGCAGCTCGCCACCGAAGCCGCGCAAGAGGCAGAAGGCGGTGCAGGGGGAGTCATCACCTTCTGATTTTTCCGTTCCCGATATGTAAAACCATCCTCCTCCCCTTCGGGGGAACAGGAGTAAACCTATAACAATATGGATTTATTTGAAAAAGTCAGCGAAGACATTAAAACAGCCATGAAAGCCAAAGACAAAGTGGCTCTCGAAACATTGAGAAACGTAAAGAAAGTATTCCTTGAAGCCAAAACCGCTCCCGGAGCCAACGATACCCTGAGCGATGCAGATGCTTTGAAGATTATCCAAAAACTGACCAAGCAAGGCAAAGACGCCGCTGAAATCTATGTACAGCAAGGTCGCCAGGACTTGGCAGACGATGAGCTGGCACAAGTAAAGGTGCTTGAAACCTATCTGCCCAAGCAGATGAGCGCCGAAGAACTGGAGGCAGCCTTGAAGGAAATCATAGCCGAAGTCGGCGCCACCAGCGGCAAGGACATGGGCAAGGTGATGGGTGTAGCCAGCAAGAAACTTGCCGGACTTGCCGAAGGCCGCGCCATCTCAGCCAAAGTAAAAGAGTTGCTGGGATAAAGAAATACACTTCCCCTATCATATAAGCCGTGCTTCAACAGAGGGACTCAGCGTCCAAAGTCTGTTGAACACGGCTTTTTACATACCAATCCATATCCTCCCCCACAAGAGATTATACGCTATCTATCAACGCATTATATTTACCGACCGTTTACCATAAGATGTAAAAGCCGTTACCTAATGATGTAACGACGGTTACCCTATATTGAAACGGTCGTTACCCTATATTGTAACGACCGTTACAGCTTATCGTAACGACCCTTACAGCAGTAAGTAAAACTCCCTACTCCTATAATAAAGGCAGCGCACACTTATTGGGCCGTTACATCGACGATAATCAATCAAAAAGCTCCTTCAATACCTCAAGTGATTTCAATACCGGGAAATCCGGCAGATGCAGACGATAATATTCATTCACAATGTTCAGGCAGCGGGTACGCTCCAACCGGTTCATGGTGAAAAGATGCATCGTTTCATAATTCATGCGCATCAGCTGTGTCAGGCGGGCCGCCTCCTCGGGAGCGATGTAATTGGAATGAAGCTGCGGACGCAAGGGAGTGAAACAAGCATTCTGCAAATCGAAGTAATCTCCGGCATGATAATCCTCCAGGTTGGGATACAAACCGAGAAAACGGGAAAGGCGCATCAGGAAGACCAGATGGAAATTGGCAAACCCCTCCCTGCATTCATCCAGCCAGATGACGGAATGATACAGATAAGCAAACAGCGGACGGTTCTCTGCCTCCTCCCGGACGGCGCGATAAAGGAATTCCGAAAGAAACAAAGCGATGGCAGATTTGTAGGGATCGTAGGGAAGCGTGGCGAAAGGATAAAGAGACTTCGCCTCCTTCACCTTATATATAGTGGCATTAGGACGGAAATCGGCTTCAAGTTCCACCAATGCCAGCGGCTGGAAGAGTACCGGCTTCACCGCCGCCTTGCGCGAACGGGGTATGGACACCATGAAGGAAGCCCTGCCAGCCACCTCCGTATAGATGTCTGCAATGAGAGATGTATCCTTATATTTCAAGGTATGCAGCACAATTCCCAGTGTTTTCTGTAACATTCCCGATTTCTTTATCTGGTTTCAATCTGATAACAAAGCTACAAAAAAAGCCCGAAAGAAGAGAAACAAAAGGAGAAGAATAAAAAAACAAGGTAAGGAGTGTAAAAAAGCAAAAGCGCGTATCGCACTGATTTTCAATAAATAAAACGCTAACCTAGGACAAAAAGCAACAAAAAGCTATATTTTTTTCTTGCGAATGTTTTGGTAATTCAAAAATAGTTTCTACCTTTGCATCCGCAAACGAGAAATAAAGGCTCTTTGCAAGAGCGGAAACGCTCACCAAAGGATGGCCCGTTCGTCTATCGGTTAGGACGCAAGATTTTCATTCTTGAAAGGGGGGTTCGATTCCCCCACGGGCTACAAAATAAAAAAATAAACGAATTAAAAAAGATTAGTCGAGATGGCAAATCATAAATCATCACTGAAGAGAATCAGACAAGAAGAAACAAGAAGACTTCACAACAGATATTATGGCAAGACCATGAGAAATGCTGTTCGCAAACTTCGTGCTACTACTGACAAGGCTGCAGCAGTATCTATGTATCCTGGATTGGTTAAGTTGCTGGATAAGCTGGCTAAGACTAACGTTATCCACAAGAACAAAGCCAATAACTTGAAGTCTAAATTGGCTCTGCACATCAACAAGCTTGCGTAATAAAGAGCGTAAAGCTAAGTAACGTATAACAAGAAGGTTGGACAAAAGTCCGACCTTTTCTTGTTTATAGACATCCCCAAAACAAGGATGCTAAAAAGCCGTAAAGGCAGAAAAAACTCCTCACCTCAGTGGCATAATCCAAAGATTTTCACTATTTTTGCTCAGTTATTACAATAAGCACAAATTTATGACTGAAGCAGAAAAAATAAACGGTGAAAACAATTATTCGGCCAGCAACATCCAAGTGCTGGAAGGATTGGAAGCGGTAAGAAAACGCCCCGCCATGTACATTGGCGACATCAGCGAAAACGGTTTGCACCACCTGGTCTACGAAGTGGTGGACAACTCCATCGACGAAGCGATGGCCGGCTACTGCGACCACATCGAAGTGACCATCAACGAAGACAATTCCATTACTGTACAAGATAACGGCCGCGGTATCCCCGTCGACCTGCACGAAAAAGAAAAGAAATCGGCACTGGAGGTCGTAATGACCGTACTCCATGCTGGTGGAAAGTTCGACAAAGGCTCCTACAAAGTATCAGGCGGTTTGCATGGTGTCGGCGTATCGTGTGTCAACGCACTTTCCACGCACATGACGACCCAAGTATTCCGCAACGGAAAAATCTATCAGCAGGAATACGAATGCGGCAAACCGCTCTACGCCGTCAAGGAAGTAGGCACCTGCGAACCTGGCTTTACAGGCACAAAGCAGACTTTCTGGCCTGATGGAAGCATCTTCACCACGACCGAATATAAGTACAGCACCCTGCAGGCCCGCCTGCGTGAGTTGGCTTATCTGAACGCCGGTATCCGCATTACCCTGACCGACCGCCGTCAACAGGACGAAAACGGTGAATACGTAAAGGAAGTATTCCACTCCGTAGAAGGTGTAAAGGAATTTGTCCGCTACCTGAACAGCAACAACACACCGCTCTTCGATGACGTCATCTACCTGAATACTGAAAAGGCAGGTGTACCCATCGAGTGCGCCATCATGTATAACACAGGCTATCGTGAAAACCTGCACTCCTATGTGAACAACATCAACACGAAGGAAGGTGGTACGCACGAAGCCGGCTTCCGCGCCGCCCTGACCCGCGTACTGAAAAAATACGGCGAAGAGACCTGCGCCAAACAGCTGGAGAAAGCCAAAGTAGAAATCTCAGGAGAGGACTTCCGTGAAGGACTCATCGCCGTCATCTCCGTCAAAGTAGCCGAACCTCAGTTTGAAGGACAGACCAAGACGAAGCTGGGTAACAGCGAAGTGAGCGGTGCCGTCAATCAGGCAGTGGGCGAAGCTTTGACCTATTATCTGGAAGAACATCCGAAAGAAGCCAAACTGATTGTCGACAAAGTGATACTTGCCGCAACTGCCCGTGTAGCAGCCCGCAAGGCTCGTGAGTCCGTACAACGCAAATCGCCTATGAGCGGCGGAGGTATGCCTGGCAAACTGGCCGACTGCTCCAGCAAGGATCCCGACGAATGCGAATTGTTCCTCGTCGAGGGTGACTCGGCAGGCGGCTCGGCCAAACAAGGACGTAATCGCCAATACCAGGCTATCCTGCCCCTGCGTGGTAAAATCCTGAACGTGGAGAAAGCCATGTGGCACAAAGCTTTCGAAAGCGATGAAGTGAACAACATCATTCAGGCATTGGGTATCCGCTTCGGCCTGAACGGCGAAGACAGCAAGGAAGCCAACATCGACAAGCTGCGCTACAAAAAAGTGATTATCATGACCGATGCTGATGTCGATGGATCTCACATCGACACGCTGATCATGACGCTGTTCTTCCGTTACTTCCCACAAGTTATCCAGCAAGGCTACCTGTACATCGCTACTCCCCCGCTCTACCTCTGCAAAAAAGGTAAAGTAGAAGAGTATTGCTGGACAGATGCACAGCGCCAGAAGTTTATTGACACTTACGGTGGCGGTTCGGAAAATGCAATTCATACACAGCGCTACAAAGGTTTGGGTGAAATGAACGCCCAGCAATTGTGGGAAACAACCATGGACCCCGAAAACCGTATGCTGAAACAAGTAAATATTGACAACGCCGCAGAAGCTGATTATATCTTCTCTATGTTGATGGGTGAAGATGTAGGGCCACGCCGCGAGTTTATTGAAGAGAATGCAACGTATGCAAATATCGATACATAATTAAATAATTACGTTTTATAAACCAACCTCACATCTTACAACGAGGAAACGCCGATGGCGAAGGAACATCCTTCGATCGGCGTTTTTCTTTTGCCCAAAGGGGCTTTCATATTCAAATCGATCAACCGTCCATCTCTTAATAAAACCTAACAGCAGAAACGTTTTCCATACAAAATCACTATCTTGCATAAAAAGCAAAGAAAACATAACTATGAAAATGAAAACTACTGCTCCTAATCCGTTATTTGCAAAGATCAGGTTGTTTCTTATTGTATTGACTTCCTGCGTAATCGCCACTTGTATTTTCTTGATTATTATTCATCCGGAAGTATGGATGATACCGGCATGCGGAATTATTATCGCATTGTGTATTTTACTATATCAGGTATATTGCATACGCAAGAACCGGAAGAGAATTTAAATGTACTGTTGCTTTTTCAGTTCTTCGGCAACAGTAACCAATTCTTTGTACCATTCTTCACCGAACTTACGGATTAAAGGCTCTTTCAAAAACTGATATACGGGAAGATTCTCTTTTTTTCCCAGCAAAACCGCTGCTTTGCATACGTCCCAACGATTATAATTCACCGCTTTATAAGGTCCGTAATCTCCAATCCGGATAGGATAAAGATGGCAGGACACCGGTTTATAGAAGGCAGTCTTTCCCTCTCGATAGGCCTTTTCGATCGCGCAATAGCAGCAACCATTCTCATCATAACAAGTAAACACACAGTCCTTATTATTGACAATAGAAGTCACCAAATCACCTTCCTGATCCGTATATACCACCCCTTGCTTTTCAATCACCGCACGTGCTTCCGAAGCCAGTTCGTCCCAGATAACCGGCAAAACCTCTTCCAGCTCCATCACCTCATCCAGCTCTACCGGAGCACCGGCATCACCTTCAATGCAACAAGCGCCCTTGCAGGCACCCAGATCGCAAAGAAACTTCTCCTGAAATACATCAAGAGACACTACTACATCACCTATTTGTATCATTTTAAACCTTATGTGAGACAAAAAGGGCGGAGTTCTACTCCGCCCTCCCAATTATAGAAATTTAAATTACTTAATCAAAACGTTTCCGTCCATTTCAGCCGGAGCAGCCAGACCCATAATCTTGAGAATAGTCGGAGCAACATCTGCCAGACGACCGTTTTCTACTTTCGCAGCTTTGTTCTCTGTTACATAAACACAAGGAACAGGGTTCAAAGAGTGAGCAGTGTTCGGAGTACCGTCTTCGTTCAGAGCGTGGTCAGCATTACCATGATCGGCAATGATAATTGCTTCGTAATCCTGTGCTTTGGCAGCTTCGATTACATCTTTCACGCAAGCATCTACAGCAATAACAGCTTTCTCGATTGCTTCATAAATACCGGTATGACCTACCATGTCACCATTAGCAAAGTTCACTACGATGAAATCATATTTGTTCTCATTGATGGCAGCCACCAATTTGTCTTTTACTTCGAAAGCACTCATTTCCGGCTTCAAGTCGTAAGTAGCCACTTTGGGAGAAGGAACAAGGATACGATCTTCTTTGTCGAACGGAGTTTCACGTCCACCGTTGAAGAAGAATGTTACGTGCGCATATTTTTCTGTTTCAGCGATATGAAGTTGGCTCAAGCCTTTAGAAGCAAGATATTCGCCTAATGTATTAGATACATTATCTTTGTCGAACAGGATATGAACGCCCTTGAAAGAAGCATCGTACGGAGTCATACAGTAATATTGCAGCCCTGGGATGGTGTGCATACCTGCTTCCGGCATATCTTGTTGAGTCAATACAACAGTCAACTCTTTGGCACGGTCATTACGGTAATTGAAGAAGATAACTACATCACCTTCTTTGATTGTTCCGTCGCAGTTGGCATTCACAATCGGTTTGATGAATTCATCTGTAACACCTGCATTATAAGACTCCTGCATAGCCTGAACCATATCGGTAGCTTTCTCACCTATGCCGTTTACAAGCAGGTCATAAGCTTCTTTTACACGTTCCCAACGTTTGTCACGGTCCATAGCGTAATAACGGCCGATGATAGAAGCAATCTTACCTGCTGATTTCTCACAGTGTGCAGAAAGTTCTTCGATAAAGCCTTTACCACTCTTCGGGTCTGTGTCACGACCATCCATGAAGCAATGGATAAATGTATTGTCGATATTATATTCTTTAGCGATATCGCAAAGTTTGAAGAGATGAACGAGTGAGCTGTGTACGCCACCGTTAGAAGTCAGCCCCATAAAGTGAACACTCTTTCCGTTTTCTTTTGCATAAGAGAAAGCAGAAACGACTTCAGGATTTTTCAGGATGCTATTGTCAGCACATGCACGATTGATTTTTACCAAATCCTGATAAACTACGCGTCCGGCACCGATATTCAAGTGACCTACTTCCGAGTTACCCATCTGCCCGTCGGGCAAACCTACGTTTTCACCGCTTGCCTGAAGTTGAGAGTGAGGATAAGTAGTCATCAGATAATCCCAGTAAGGAGTGGGAGTGTTGAAGATTACGTCATCTTTCTTTTGGTCACCTAATCCCCAACCATCGAGGATCATTAAAAGGGCTTTCTTACTCATAATATTTCAATATTTAAATTATCACTCTGATTTTCGGGCGCAAAGGTACAAAAAAGATGGTTACGTAAACGTTTAATCTATGTTAAGTTACAGGGCAGAAGTGCACCAGGCTATGGATATTTTTCTTACTTTGTAAAATTACTTTCAATATGTTGATCGAAAAACTATTATTATGAAAACAACTTTATTTTGTATCTTACTTTTGTTATCGGGTATAGTATCCGCACAAACAATCGACCATCCTCCTTTCAAAGCCCGATCGGGAAGTATTTCCAACATCACCCGCATAGAGTGCACTCCCGAGAACACAAGAGTATATATTCATGCTATCTTCCGCCCACACTGGTGGATCATGGAAGATGGAGATACCTATCTGGAAGATGCCGCAACCGGCAAGAAATATCTGTTCAAAAGTGCTGAAGGCATCGAACTTAAAAAAGAAGTCTATATGCCGGATTCAGGAA
>OGYL01002786.1_pt1 | contig 11881 bp, 10 predicted proteins | sample 1576541 | NCBI WGS metagenome assembly OGYL01 (sample SAMEA3541551, study PRJEB24748) | human gut metagenome | biome: human gut; feature: human-associated habitat; material: faeces | place: China | collected 2012 | reverse complement strand
TCATGCTCCAACAAAGACTTTATATAGCCCAAATGCTTTGTTTGCTTATTTACGTGGCAAGAAAATCTTATTCTACAATAAAGATATGGTTAATGTTCCATATGAACGTTTTCGCAAAGAGGGCAAATTTAAGGTGAAAGAAACTCCATGCCATGATGGAAAAACAAGAAACGTTACTTATGTCACTCGTAAAGGTCTTGATTATATCAGAAAGACTATGCGGAAAGATGGAATGTTGGGGGTGGCAAAATGAAAACATATAAAGAATTGTTGGCAGTTGCTAAACCTTTCATTCAAGCGTCTTCACAAATTCCACACGATCCATTATCGTTATGTAAAAAATTAGGGATTGTTTATAAGTGTAAAATGCAGTATGCAGAAGATTTTAATGGTGTTAATCCTCTTGTTAACTTCCCCGCTATTCTGTGTAAAAAAAGTAATGGGCAATATATAATTTATATAGACGAATCAAGTAAATATTGGAGATTTTACTTTTTTCATGAGATTGCTCATTTTCTATTAAAACACGATTTTGATTCTTTGGAAAATGAACAAGAAGCAAATATGTTAGCCTGTATATTAATAGCTCCAATGAGTAAATTGCCAGCATCTTTAAAATCCGTGCAGGATTTGATGTATCTTGCAGGATTGCCTATTGGACGAGCAGAAGAATATTGGCAAGCACTTGTTGAAAACGGATATGGGACAGAAAAATTATTGTCTCACTCGGTAAAAGAACTATTAAATATGTCGCTATATGAACTCTGTGTCGAGTTAACAAAATGAATTATAAGACAAAAAATAGGCCATGTTAATGGTCTATTTTTGTATTTAAAATAACTATGAAAGAGAGAAAAATATTATGAAAAGATTTATTTTTAAATTAAAACAAATTCTTCCGTTTATGTATTGGAGTAAGTTCACTACTCCAGATGGTAAAAAACACATAACCATCTGGAGGCAGTGTTTTTGTAAACCATTTAATATTAAACAGTTTACTTTAGCGGATTAGTTATATTCAGTTCCGCCGCATTTAGGGCAAGGTGGCATTGTGTCGCTATCATCGTCAAGTGTCACCTGTTGCCCACAATTAGTACATGTGTATGTACCTTCACCTGGTTTTTCACCTGTTGTTGGCATACTACTTTCCTCCTTTTTTCGAAAGTAGGTGATCATATATTTACTAATGACCATGGTAAAATTTTATTTTTAGTTATTGAAATAATGCAGGTATTGCATCAATATGGCTGTACTTATAATAATGTAGAAACCATCTTAGCTATTGTAATTAATACAATTAAGCAGCAACGCGAGGAATTTGAATATAATTCTATTGACGATTTTATAAATGAAAATAAAACTCATGTTGCTGATAATGATATAGTCAAGCCATTAAATCATATTGATGGTTTGTGTTAGTTTTTTGCTTAAATTTAAATTATTTGAAAGGGTTGATTAATTTGAATATTATTTATAAGCCACGTAATTCCGGCAAGACCACTGACTTAATCAAAATATCTGCCGAAAAAAATATTCCTATTTTATGTTTTAGTAGCAGTATATCGTACATTATTAGTCTTGCAAAAGAATTAAATTTACGTATCCCTAAACCAATTGCACTCCATGATTATGCAAATCATGTAGTTGATAATGTTATTATAGACGATGCAGAATATGTATTACAGTATTTGCTCAATTCAAATGTAGAGGCTATGAGTATTACTCATGTATGAACAATGATTAAAGTTTATTTTTTATATCGATTAACAAATATATAATTTTAAAAATTCCTCCCATGAATAAAGATGATATGAATACCGAGATGCCTCCTATTATAGACATAGTGTCCCCATCCAAAAGACCAACAAAAAATGTGAGAATCCCTATTAGAAATAAATAACGCAAGTAAATCCCAGAGCAGAACCTATAAAGCCAAGACCTTCAGAAGGGTTAGTCGCTCGTAATCCGTTTGGGTGGCTCTTTTCAATTTCTATTAATGTATTTGCTAATCCCATATCTGTTTCTGTAGAAATAAATTCTGATGACTTTAGTTCTCCTTTTGTCCATTTATCAATTTTATTTGAACAGCTGTTACATACATTAAAGGATTTCTCGTTTAAAACGCAATCTTTATATATGTCAAAAACTCTTATTTCATTACCACAACAATCACACTTTGACATATGTATCATCCTTTCTAAATGCCGGAAATTAATTAGTATTATTCATGTTGTTTATTTGTTTTTTGTATCTGTCCTCACGTAGGTATATAGCAAATAATAGAGATAGAATAAGTAAAACAGCTAATCCTACAATAAACAGATTTGGTACTATATATATTAGGATGAGCCAACATGTTACTAATATTGGGAATATAAAAACTCTATTTTCCTTTTTAGAAGAACTAATAGGGTGTGAATTTGTCATATTTTTTTTATGATTTCTAAAGAAAAACGCTAAACAATAAGAAATTATAGGTAATATGAGTTTTAGAATATATTGATATTGTACTATAGGAAATGATTTAAAAAATCCGAAAAAAATACGAGATATAACCCACAAATCTAAATACCAAAAAAATATTAACGTAGGAAATATAAAATATATATTTTCTTTATGTGGTTTTATATTATTCGTATCAAGAACTTTAACATTATCAAAATGTGCTTTTACTCCATACCCACAATTAGGACATGCTTCTGCTGAATCAGATACATTTTCTTTTCCACATTCAGGGCATTTTATTAATGACATAACAATTCCTCTTTACATCTTTATTTTGAGTATAATTATATCATAATTTTACAACAATTGCAAAAAAAAATTTGAAGACAAATTGTGATATATTCTGACAAAATAACTCCATTAAAACTTGACATAGTTGACGCAAACAACTTATGCAAAGTATATCTTTAGGTTTATAAGGCAGTACAATATAATTCTGAGGATAATTCGTGGGGTGGCTTCCTCGTTGATATTTATAAAATAAAAGAAGGAATTGTCGATGTTAGTGAGGCCTCTGAAAATCTATTTAAAAAATACGAAGGTAAGAACCTTTCAAATGCTTTTAAACAAGTATTAGATGCAGGAACTTTAGATGATTTCGTCAAAAAAAATAATCTTGCGGGCGACTCTGTTGTAGATTTTCTCAAAGATACAAACTATGCTACAAAAAACCTTGCTAATTATAAAATCTACCTAACAGAGACAGCACGGCAAACTACAGTGTGGTCTAAGGTAACTAAAAGTGCGGGAACAATAGCTAAGTCATTTAGTGCTGCATTGGGAAGTATGGCGGTTAATTGGGCGATAGGTATGGCAATTGGTGTTATAGAAAAGGCTATCGTCACACAGCAAGAATTAAAAGAAATAGCTAACGAGGCACTTAACACTTATAAAGAAACGCAAAACACACTTAAATCAAATAAGCAAACAATTAATGAATTATCCGGCGATTATGAAAGATTCGCACCCGGTGTAGATCGTTTTGGGAAAAACATCCACCTTAACGCCGAAGCGTATGAAAGATATAATGAAATTGCTAATAAAATTGCTGATATGTTTCCTCAAATGGTTCAGGGTTATACAGATGAAGGCAATGCAATTATCGCACATAAAGGAAATGTTGAAGAGTTAACAAAAGCTTATGAAGAACAAAAGAAAGCGGCAGAAGATGCGCTTATTACAAGTGGTTCTGATATTTATAAAAGTTTTAAAAATCAGACTAAGGAAAAGATTTTTGGACTTTCTGATAATCTTGTTGGGCAAAAAGACATTTTAAATGATTTTATTAATAAAACAGATGACGAGATAAAAAAATCTGCTGGGCTATCAAACATAGAATATGATGCTTTGAAAAAAGCTGGAATTGATTTAAGTTGGTGGGATCATTATATAGGACAGGATTCCCAAAATCTCAATAAAGTTGTAGAAAATCGAGATAAAATATTTGCTCGTGTACGTCAACTTACGACAGAAATCAATGCTGAAACCGCCAAGGTTAAACCTGTTCTTTCTGCATATGTTGAATCTGATCCCGATTACAACAAGTTAGACGAAAAAACACAAAATATTGCAGATAGAATAATTGGCGGTTTAGGTGTAGATTATATTAAATCGGCGGGAAATGATATTGATTTATATGCAAAAGTAATTAACGATATTATAGAACCGTTGCAAGATGCGAATTTATCAAATGAATTTAATACAGTATTTGATTTACAGACTCAATTTAATAACAACGAAATAACTGTCAATGATTATCAAAATAAGCTAAATGCATTTTTATCATTAATTGAGAATTTAGACCCTGAAGTTAAGAAGTCTATTTTATTATTATTTGGGATAGAAACAAATGAAGATGGTACAACTACATCTGATATAAACGCTATGTGGAATAATGTAAAGGATAAGCTTCAAGATGAATTTGATAATAAAGTTGGCGATTTAACTTTTGGTGATTTAAAAATAGCTGCTGATAATATAGAAGTTCCGAAAGATAGTCTTTTAACATGGGATGAACTGATTGCAAAGATTAAAGAGGTAAAGGCATTAAACGCAGAAGATTCTAATGTGCTGCTCACTGATTTAAAATCATCAACAGAGACACTTTCTGTTTTACAATCAGCATTAAGTGAAATGAATGAAGAGGGTAATGTTTCTATAGGAACATTGGCTAGTATTCAAGAAAAATTCAGCAATGTTAAAGATGTAGATAAATATATTAATGCGTTGTCAAAAGCTAAAAAAGGCTCCAAAGAATTTAATGATAATCTTACTAAATTAACATATGCTTACCTTGAAAGTCAATATAGCGCAGAAGATTTAGCAAATGTAGATGAATCATTACTTGCTACTATGCTCCGCTCTGCCGGAGTTTCCAATGCTGCTGAAATTGCACAATATGCGATTGCAAGAGCAAAAGAACAACTTAGAATTGAAACTGAGTTGTTGAACGCTACAAGTGAAGATGCGGTTCTTGCATTAATAAATGAAGCAAAACAATGTGGAATTACAAAGCAAAGTTTTTTAGATTTAATTTTAACAACTGGAATTTTTAATAATACAAATTTAAATGTTCAACAGAAAATTAATGCATTGATGGAGTTGGGATACTGGGCTAATTGGTCAAAAAATCAGATAGATGGTATTTCTAATGTGAAACGTTTTAACAGAGATGGCCGTGATGTAATTGCGGCTTATGATAAAGATGGACGTTTAATTTCATTAGAAAATACGAATACTCCTATTTCGTCTGATTTTTCTGATAATGCTCCTACTCCAAAATATGTTAATAAAAACACTGCCAAAAAACAAGAAGACCTTGCAAAACAAATTCGCGAAAAAGAAAAGCAGATTGAAGAAGCATGGGAAAAGGAACGTCTGGAACAGTTAAAAGATGACCTTGAAAAGCGTAAAAATGAGATAGAAAAGTACAAAAACTATATTGAAACGCTTGACTTTGGGCTAGATATTTTAGATAGTAGTGATTATTCGGGACAGGTTCAGTTACTTGAACAGAAACATGAAAGTATAGTTGGTTATGAGCAACAATTAAGAGATGAGATGTCTCGTGTATTGCAAATACAATATACAACAGCAGACGAAGCCCAAGCAATAGCCTCACGCATACAAGAAATTGGCTCTGAAATGAGCAACAACAAGAAGATATTAAAAGAAACTATTGTTGAAATGCAAAAGGCTAATATTGAAGCAGCACGAGCAGCTACAATTGATGTTACGAGTAATCTTACTGATGGATTAGAGCGTTCCATGTGGATGCTTGAAAAGTTGGACAACCCGTATAATCGGAATAAAGACTTTTTAAACCGCATGATGTCGTTTGATTCTTTATTTGGTGAAGTTTCTGAACTGGATAAAGAACTTGAAAAAAGGAAGAAGCATGACAAAGAATTAATTGCAGAAGAACAAAAAACGCAGGATACCATTCATCAAATTGTTACAGATGCTTTAAAATTGCAAGCGGAAGAAAATGCAAAAACCAGAGCTGAAGAACGAGCTAAATTGGAAGAGGAACTTGCTGAGATTTCCAAAGAGTATAAATCTACATTAGATACTGCTGCTGCTAATACTGAAAATACAAAAAATAAAATTACCGGTAGTTTTAATTCGGTTGCTGATAGTGCTGGAACCATGCAGCAAAATGTAGATACGTATTTTGAAAACATGGAAAACAGTGTGGCAAATCATGCGGACAATATGATTGAAAAGCTTGATGAGCTAAGTCAGAAATTATATAATCCAAATGAAAAATTAACAACTAACACGACTAAAAGTAATAGTAAAAATGAAGATGCAATTGCCCAAAGTGTTTTATCGGATTATAAAAGAATCTCCAGCCCATATGGAAATCGTATTCATCCAATTACTGGCAAAGAAAAATTCCATAATGGTATTGACATTGCGGCTGCCAAAGGAACCGATATTAAAGCCGCGGCAGATGGAACTGTTACTTTTTCTGGTGTAAACGGCGGATATGGTAATTGTGTAATTATTGCGCATAATGATGGCACTTCTACTCTTTATGGTCATGCATCTGCTCTTTTGGTATTGCCGGGACAAAAGGTAACAAAAGGTCAAGTTATTGCAAAGGTTGGCTCTACGGGTAATTCAACGGGGAATCATTTACATTTTGAAACAAAATCAAATGGTACAGTTTATGATCCAAATAGTTGGTGGGATGAACACTATAGCAAACACGCTAACGGAACAAAAGATTTTGGGATTGCCGGAGAAAATTATAAAAAAGAGTATGCAATTAATAAGAAGACTGGGAAATGGTCTGTTGTTGACTCCCCTACTCTTTTTGATAAAGATGAATATGAAATTGTAAGCGAAAAGGTATCTGAAAAGATTGACAAGCCCATTCAGACTTTTGCTACTGGAACACCAATGACTAACGCAGAGTGGTTAAAGTATATTAAAGAAGCGTGTGATGCATTTGGAGTTCCATATAATGTTGCTTTGTCATTGATTGACCAAGAAAGCGGGAATGGAATAGCAAGTGACACATGGAGTTATAATAGTGCTGGTGCTTATGGGTTAACCCAAATAACCAAATCGGCACTTGATGACCTTTATGAAAACACTGCTGTAACAAATAAAATTCGTCAAATATTTGCAGATAATAATGTAGATATGTCCAAATCTCGCGGTGGTGGAATAGAACATGCAAGAGATAATATTTGGGTTGGAATTGGGAACTTAGCAGAAATTAAAGACCGTTATATGAAGGGTGACGATTCGGATTGGTCTAAATCTCTTGGATACTATTATGCTGGTGGAAACTATAATGGAACAGATGGCAAATGGTATTCTGAACAAGTTTTAAACCGTGCAAATTCTGAAGCTTTTGTTAATGCCGCCGAACAGTTAGGAAAAGCAATATTTGATAATATTGAAAGTCTTGATGAAAACACCAACTCAGTTGAAAATTCTGTTGACACCAATCCATTTTCTGATGCTAATATCGACAAAACAATTGCGGCTATTGCTGACGAGGGGCAAGACAACAAGGATAAAATTGACAGATACAGACGCACTACTGCAAATGCAATTGCTAGTGATAGAATCAACGGTAAACTAAGTGAAACGCAATTCTATGAAAAACAGCATGATATGATCAGTACATTGCTAAATGGTAATGATGATATGCTTGGTTTATACGGTTTACTTGACCTTTCTGTAGAAAAATGGGATGCTGCTATAAAAAAATACAAAGATGAAGCAGGAGAAAATGCAAGTTCTGAAGTTATTGAAGCCCTTGAACAAGCGGCAAATGATGAATTTGAAACGTTTAGGGAGTTAATTAATAACCAAACAGAAATGTTGCAGGATTTCGATAATCAAATTGCTGAAAAAAATATAGACACATATCAAAAATGGTGGAACCGTGATTTAGAGGCATTTGATTATGAGCAGGTATTGAGAGACCGTAGAATTTCTGAATTGCAACGTCAAGAAGGTTTAACGGACGATTATCTTAGTACTACTGCCCTGTTAAACAAAGAATATAAAGAATGGAACGACACTTTTCAATATGCCATAGCCAACAATAATGCAAAAGCATTGCTAGTAAAAGAGCAAAACCAACAGCTTCAAGATGTTCTTGATGAAAATGGTATGACATTTGACATAGCTTCGTGGTTTAATCCTGATGGTTCTATATCTAAGCAGTTTGAGTTTGACATGAAAGACGTTGGGTTCAATTATGGCGAAGCCACATTAACAGAAATTAGCGGACTTGTTAATGGGATTGCAAGTGTTAATCAATCAATAAATGCAGGAGTCGAATTATCTAATCAGGCGGTTAGTCGCATGTTAGATATAGACAAACAGCGTATTGAGGATTTAAAAACATCTTTGCAAAAGGTTATGGATAATGAAAAGGATTATATGAATGATAAAATCACTTATTATAATTCTTTAAATAGTCTTCTTGCAAAGTACTACTCTGTAACCAATAGCATTACAGAAGCACATCATAACATTAATAAGGAACTAAAAGCTGCACAAACTTCCTATAAATATCTTGATGCACAAACTCGGCTACTCTTGTTTAATGAAAATGACTATATTGCGTTAACAAAAGAGCTAAATGATATTCAATCTAAGGCAAACAGTTTAAAGCGTCGTTATGAATATGATTTGCTTCATGCTCAGAAAGAAGATATTGCTGAAATAACAAATAATTATGAAAGACAGTATGATTTGTTAATGAAGCAATATGATATTTCTAAAGCGAAGTTAGAAGTAGAGAAAAAGCGGATTCAGTTAGACAATGTTTTAAATGAACGCAATGTGAGAATGTTTGTTAATGGGCAATGGCAATGGGTAGCAAATACACAAGATGTTATAAATGCGCAGAATGAGTTAGAAGACGCGAAATATAACGAGTCTAAAGCCGGTACAGAATTAACACAAACTCAATCATTGAACAATTTGTCTGCTTCTGCTGATAGGATTACTACGGAAATAAACCGCATTGATTCTGCATGGAACGCAATTGTTGAAAAGCTTGAAACAAATGTTGGAACAATTAGTCAGACGTGGAATGATATTGTTGATACAGATAGCGAATATTTAAAGACAATATTAGGATTGGCTGGCAACTCAATTAAGGATTTTGCTGAAAAGCTTACCGGACAGGAATTGCCTGATATTAATGTTGACAGTGGAGGCACAAATCGTTCTGGTCGTAAACCATTATGGGATAATAAAAGTAATTCAGACGATTATGTTGTATTAACGCCTGATGATGTGGCTAAAAATCTCGGGATTACTCCGTTAACACAGCGAGATTATTCTAAACTGGTCGCTTCTCCACTAGATATAAAAGGGATTACTAAATCTTATCCTTTGCCTGAAACAACAAACAGGACAAACAATAATGTGACAAACATTGATAACAGCGTGACAGTGAATGGCGTGAAATTATCAGAACATGACTCAAAAACCGTATATGAAACATTAAAGAGATATGTAGGCAACCATTAATAAAACATAGTATGAGACTGTTCTTTTTGGGCAGTCTCTACTTTGCCCTTAAAAATGAAAATAGAATATTATTTACAGTATGCTTGATTGATTTATTAAAATATGTTATACTACTTCTATAAACTTATAGCGTGAGGAGTGATTTTTTTGATTAATATTGTTAATCCATATACTCCGGGGTCTGGACGTATTCCCGGCTATTTAGCGGGAAGGGATTCAATTATTGAGGAAGCCAAGAGATGTATTGTATCAACTCAAGCTCAGTTCCCTGAAAGGTCAATTGCATATTACGGATTACGCGGAGTGGGTAAAACTGTATTGCTCAACGCTATTGAAAATATTGCTGATGACTTAAATGTATTGTATGAGCATATTGAGATAAAAGAAAACAATTCTTTTATTAAGGATGTTTCAATCGCAAGCCAAAGATTGTTAAATCAGATGAGCTTTAAAGAAAATGCCAAAGATAAATTAAACAAAGTAATTGCCGCAATTAAACAACTGAGAGTTACAATTAATCCGGCTGATAATACTCCATCAGCAGAGATAGCTGATTTAACTATACCTGATAGCCTTTCTAATGATGTAACAGAACTTTTTGTATCATTGGGAAAACTTGCATTTGACACTGGGAACACTATTTGTTTTTTTATAGATGAAATTCAATACGTTGAAGACGAGCAATTGGAGGCATTATTAATGGCTCTCCATCGAGTCAATCAATTACGTTTGCCAATTTTAGTTTTCTGTGCAGGACTTCCTAAGATACTTAAAACTTTTGGAGATATTAAATCCTATTCTGAAAGATTGTTTCAATATACACAAATTGATTCTTTGAAAAACAATGATGCTATTAATGCGATAATTGAACCGGCTAAACCATTTAATGTGAAATATACGGAAGGTGCTATTGCTGAAATATTATTGGCTACTGGATGTTATCCATATTTCCTTCAAGAGCTTTGCAGTACCATATGGAGCATTTATGATAAAAACATAATACAGAAAGATGATGTAATATCTGCGATACCATATTCTCTTGAGAATCTTGATAATAGTTTTTTTCAAATAAGATTTGAAAGGTGTACAGAAACTGAAAGAAAATTTATGTATGCTATGGTAAAATGCGGCGAGCTTCCTTGTACCATAGCTAATGTTGCACGAATAATGAACCGAAATGTGAAAAGTATATCTCCTATTAGAGCACAGTTAATCAATAAAGGGTTAATATATTCTACTGGGTATGCGGAGATTGATTTTACTGTCCCAAAGTTTGATGATTTTTTGAAACGATTAAATCCTGAGATTAATGTTTGCTTAAATAGATAATGTGACGATGCTTTAGAGATAGAAATATTTATTTTATAATATTGCTATTAAAGCTTTGGGGGATAAAAATGAGATTAATAAACATGTACTATCTAATAAAAGATAACTATTTTGCAATTTTAGATTTAGACTTTAAAATAATGTCGGGGAATATTTCGGATAGTGAGGATAGCCTATTACTGTGGTTAAATGCTCAACAAGCTTTACGGAATTTAAAAAAAATTGGGTGTTTTAATGATATTATTAATGAAACTACTAATTTAATTAATAAAAAAGTTAACGATTCAAATGGTTCGGGGTTTAGTGCACTAGATTTTGAAACGATTCAATCAAACATTACATCATTATCAGATTATATGGATGGCGTTATAAGATTCTGTGAAGAACTTGATATTCATAATTTCAGACCGGGGTTTGACGTAAAATTCCCAGTTACTAAAAATTTTTCTGAGCTTACTGAATACGTTAATACCTTAAATAATGTTTTCACTCAATGTCCATATTTAAATATTAAAGATCAACAATTTGAGTTAGAATCATTTGATATTGGCGGGACATGGATGAAATTTTCTGTTGGTGCTGAATCTGAACCCATTTTTCGCAATTTGATTGTTATTTTAAATAGATGTACCAAAATAAAATTGCACATGTTAACTTGTAAACAACAAGAAGAGCAATATAACATATTAAGTATGCAAAATGATATGATAGAAAGTGTTAAAAAAGCAAATGAGGAAGCAACAAAGGCGTTAATTCAACAATCTTCTGATGATTTGCAAAAATATTTACCCCCATTAACTCCAGAAGAAATAAAGAACTTAAAAATTACTTTAACGGATTTATCAAATCTGTTAGCCAAAGGTATGGAATTTTATCCTTCAAAGGGAATGGTTAACTAATTATTATACTTATGTGAAATGATAATAAAAAAACTAACAAAATGTATTATATGATTTTGTTAAAATTAACAGTATTAATATAAATAATTTTATGATATAATAGTTATAGAAAATAAAGGTGTGGAAACCCAAGACGG
>OGYL01002785.1_pt1 | contig 11881 bp, 8 predicted proteins | sample 1576541 | NCBI WGS metagenome assembly OGYL01 (sample SAMEA3541551, study PRJEB24748) | human gut metagenome | biome: human gut; feature: human-associated habitat; material: faeces | place: China | collected 2012 | reverse complement strand
CGCCGAACGTGCGGATCCAGTCGTTCCCCGCTCCCACGGCGACAACAGCCAGCAGCACCTCACGGGGATCGACCGTCTGCTGAATAAAAAGACCGTTCACGACCTCGTGCAGCGTACCGTCGCCCCCTACGGCGATAATGCGGCGGAATCCCTGCTTCACGGCCGACACGGTCAGTTCCGTCGCATGGAACTTATGTTCGGTGAAGACCGGTTCGGTCTGGATTCCGGCATCCCGCAGGAGCTTGGAGATCAGGGGAAAATGGTCAAGCCCGCGGCCACCTCCGGCCACGGGATTGACAATGACGAACCAACGCCGGCCGCCGCCGGGCAAGGACATCTCCTCCAAAACGACTTATTTTAGGGGAGCGTTCTTCAGCGTATCGACCAGGAATTCATAGAACTTGCCGACGGAGGCGATGTTCACCTTTTCGTCCGGAGAGTGGGGATAGCAAATGGTCGGGCCGAAAGAAATCATATCGAGCTTGGGGTAATTCGTACCGATGATGCCGCACTCCAGACCGGCGTGAATGGCCGTAACCGCAGGTTCCTTGCCGAAAAGGGCTTTGTAGGAAGCTTTCATCGCGGCCAGAATCGGCGAATCCAGATTGGGTTTCCAACCGTTGTAGGCACCCGTGAGTTCCACCTTGGCGCCGGCCAGCTCGAACACGGCGGAGATCGCCTCGCCCAGCTCCTCCTTCTCGGAGTTCACCGAACTGCGGAGCAGACACTGCAACTTCACCGTCTTGCCGTCGGACACCACGCGGGCCAGGTTGCTCGACGTCTGCACCAGTCCGGGCATCGACACCGACATCTTCTGCACCCCGTTCGGGCAGCCTACGACCGCACGGATCAGATTCTCCGCCACCTCCTTGGCGATCATCGTTTCAGGGGTTTCGGTTTCGGTCAGTTTGATGGAAACAGCGTCCTCGATCCCGGCGAACTCGGCCTTCACGACCTTTTCATACGCTTTCAGCTCTTTGGTCAGCTGCTCGAGATCCTTGGTGCGGACCATCAGCGTAGCGGTCGCCTCGCGCGGAATCGCATTGCGCAGACCGCCGCCGTCCACCGAGCAAAGCAGGATGTCCATCGACTTCTTCTGCTCACGGATGAAACGGAACAGCAATTTGTTGGCATTGGCACGCTGTTCGACAATCTGGATACCGGAGTGCCCACCCTTAAGACCTTTGACAACCAGCTTCACGGCCCGGTAATTCCGTGCCGGAGTCGGCTCCGCCTTATACTTGAACGTGATGTTGGCATCCACGCCGCCGGCGCAGCCTACATACAACTCGCCCTCCTCCTCGGAATCGAGGTTAAGCAGGATGTCACCGTGCAGCACCCCTTTCTTCAGGCCGAACGCACCGTCCATACCCGTCTCCTCGGTCGCTGTGAAAAGCGCTTCGAGAGGACCGTGTTCGAGCGTATCGTCCTCCAGGACGGCAAGAATAGCCGCCGCACCGATACCGTTGTCCGCACCGAGCGTCGTACCGTTGGCCGTCACCCATTCGCCGTCGATATACGCCTCGATCGGGTCCTTGGTAAAGTCGAACTTCTTATCGTTGTTCTTCTGGGGAACCATATCCAGATGCGCCTGCAGAACGATACCCTTGCGGTTCTCCATCCCTTTGGAGGCAGGCTTGCGGACATAGACATTGTGGGCCGCATCCTCCTTGCACTCCAGGCCGAGACTCTTGGCTACGCCGATCACGTACGCACGGATCTTCTCCTCGTGGGAGGAAGGACGGGGTATTTTAGCGATTTCTGCAAAATGCTTCCAAACCAACGCGGGTTTCAAAGCGGTCAAATTCTTATCCATAGTAGTTCTATTTTAATTGGTTATCGTTTCTATTTTCCATTTTCCGGAGCAGGTGCCGCTTCGACGGCAGCGCTGCGGTCGAAAGCCTCAACGATCTGTTTGACGAGCGGATGCCGCACGATGTCGCGGCGGTCGAACTCCACGATGCCGATCCCCTCGACACCGCGCAAAATCTCCATCGCCCGCGTCAATCCGCTGTCGGAACGACGGGGCAGGTCGATCTGCGTCACGTCGCCCGTGACGATGAATTTGGCATTGCGTCCCATGCGCGTAAGGAACATCTTGATCTGCGGCAGGGTCGTATTCTGCGCCTCGTCCAGAATGACGAAAGCGTTGTCGAGCGTACGGCCGCGCATATAAGCCAGCGGCGCGATCTGCACGGTCCCCTCCTCGATGTATTTTTGCAGCTTGGCGGGCGGAATCATATCGTTGAGCGCATCGTACAGAGGTTGCAGATAGGGATCGAGCTTCTCCTTCATGTCGCCCGGCAGGAAACCCAGCTTCTCGCCCGCTTCGACGGCCGGACGCGTCAGGATGATCCGCTTGACGTGTTTTTCTTTCAAAGCCCGCACCGCCAGGGCGATGGCCGTATAGGTCTTGCCCGAACCTGCGGGGCCGATGGCCAGCAGCAGGTCGTTGCGGTCGTAGGACTGCACCAGCTTGAGCTGATTGACCGTGCGGGCCCGGACGATCGTGCCGTTGTTGCCATAGACGATCACGTCCTTATCGACGGGAGCGTCGTGTTCGATCACCCCGGTCGAAAAAGCCTGTTGTACCGACTCTTTGGAGATATAGCCGTATTTGAGGTAGTAAGCGATCAACCCGTCCAGTCGTTTCCGAAACTGTTCGGAATCGCTTCGGGGGCCGAGCACCGTGAGCGCAGATCCGCGAGCGATGATTTTGAGGTTGGGATGCAACTCCTGCATCTGTTCGAGGTAAATATTCTGGGGGCCGTACAGCTCCCGGGGATCCACCCCCTCGATGTCGATCTTCTTATCTTCGGAATCCATCATAAGCTAAAAAACAAATCCTACGCTCAATGCCAGGGAGTAAGAGCGCATGTTGAACCCGACCGCCTCTTCGGTGGGATAATAACACTTTTTCGAATCGAACTGCCCGTTGTAACGGAAGTCGATCAGTGTATGTCCGAAATTCAACCCCAGGCCCAACATATAGGAAACCGTCGGGCGCATACTGCCGAAGAACATCTCGTTGTTGCCCTCGGCATACTTGCAATCGTTCATCACCGTAAAGACGGGACCGACGTTGATCCGCAGCATCGGAAGCGCCCGAAGCGAGAAGATGAGGGGAATATCGATCGAATTGGTTTTGATTTTCAGAGTTCCGTAGTCGGCATGGCTCAACTTGATCGACTGCCGCACGTAAAGCACCTCGGGGCCGATGGTGAAATAGCGGAATTTCAAGCCGATCTGGAGTCCGGCCTGCCAACCGAGCCGGTTATCTATACCGAAATCCGGACCGGAAGTCGAAAAATGGGGAAAGTTGAGTCCGGCCAGTACGCCCCACTCCACTCCCTTGATCGCCGATCCGCTGCGGCTGCTGCGTCCATAATCGTCGTATCTGCGGGACTGACCCGAAGAAGGGAGAGTCAAAATACTAAACAACAACGCTATAATCAGTAATTTACAGTTTTTCATAACTCTATTTCTTGGTATCGGATTTCAATACGGTTGCGGCCCAGAGCAGGTAGCAGACACAAGCCGTCACCCAGATCAAGCCCGCCTGGGGATGACCGAAACTGCGGATCAGCGCACCGCAGATCGGGCCCGAAAGGGCACCGGCGGAAATGGCCAGGATCATCAGTCCGGCGACTTCGTTCGAACGGCCCGGAGCACTCTTGGTCGCCACGGCATAAAACGTGGCGAAAACGCAGGCCATCGTGAAGCCGAGGATGCCGACCAGCGCATAAACGACCGCTTCGGAACGCACCGCGAAAAGGGCGATGCAGAGCGCCAATGCCAGCAGCATATTCCAGCGCAAGTATTTGACATCGACGACACGAATCAGCACCCAGGCACCGACGAGCGTACCCACGATGCGCAAAGCGTAAAATCCGGTAGTCGTAAGAATCGAATCGGGATTGTCGATCAGCCGCACCGAAACGAAGCCGATACCGACATCCGCAGCGATGAAACAGGCCACGCCGAGCGTACATAGCAACACGGTGCGATTGCGCAGCAGACGGAAACACTCGGCCATACCGACCGCACGGGACGATTGCGCCGGTTCTGCGACCGCAGTCACCTGTAACCAGACGGCCCCGACGAGCGTAAGCCCCGCATAAATCGGCAACAACAGACGCCAGTCGCCGAAAAGCGAAACCAGCCCCGTGATGATCGGGGCGAGCAGCAACAGAGCAGTATTGCGGAAGATCTGTCCGACGGTCAGGTAGCTGGTCATCCGCTCCTCGGGCACGATGGTCGCCAGCAGCGGATTGACCGCCACCTGGATAGCGGTATTGCCGATGCCCAGCAGACCGAAGCCGATGAAATACCAACTCAAGGCACTGCCGACGCCCGCAGCATAGGGCACGAGCAACCCGGCGATGGTAAAGGCATAGCCGATCATTGCCGTTCTCTTGCGGCCGATGCGGTTCATCAGCGCCGCGACAGGCGTGGAAAGAAGCAGGAACCAAAGGAAAACCATCGACGGCAGAAAACTCACGGCACTCTGCTGGCTCTCGGCAAATTCACCGCTGATGATGTTGGTCACCGGAGCCACGATATCGCAGAAGCCCATGATAAAGAACCCCATCAGCACAGGTGCCAGCAATCGTTTGTCCACTCTCCTTTCCGTCATAGCACGTCCTTCAACATTCATTATTTGGTCAAAGTTAAGTTTTTTTCTCGGAATACACAGAGAAAACCGTGCATTTTTTTATCCGGAATCCCTGTTTTTCGGCAAAAAAAGCATTGCTATTCCCCATTTTTTGTTATTTTTGTAGAAAATAGGATACGCCTCTGAAAACTGTGAGCAAGCTCCCGTTTTCTTTTCGGCTTTCACTATCTTTGTTTCCGTTAAATTTTCATGCAGCCAGGTCGCTCCCGACAAAACGAATGCCGTCCCGGTCGGAATACGATCAGCCCGCACGAAAACAACTTCAAGCCAATAGCCCGCCGAGCCTTACGGATTTTTCCGACAGGCGGGCACTTTGAGAAATATTACCCGATCGGCCCCCGCTCCGGCGAACACGAACACGTCCCGGTTCGCAGACGGTCCCGATCACTTAACCCTAATTCCGACTCCGCATGATGCTTCTATTCGCCGGCATAACCCTCCCGCTCGAGGATCCGATTCTCAAATTCCTGCTGATTCTGGTCATCATCCTCGCCGCTCCCCTGCTGCTCAACAAGCTGAAAATTCCCTACCTGCTGGGGCTTATCATCGCCGGTGCGGTGATCGGACCGCACGGCCTCAACCTGGTGTTGCGCGACAGCAGCATCATCCTCTCCGGTACGGCCGGACTGCTCTACATCATGTTCCTCTCCGGCCTGGATATGGACATGTCGGATTTCCGCAAGAACGGCACCCGAAGCCTCGTATTCGGACTCTATACGTTCTGTGTTCCGCTCCTGCTCGGTATTCTGGCGGGATATTACATCCTGGGATTTTCGATCTACTCCTCGATCCTGCTGGCCGGGCTCTTCGCCTCGCAGACCCTGATCGCCTACCCCATCGTCAGCAAACTGGGCATCGCCCGCGACAAAGCCGTCACGATCGCCGTCGGAGGCACGGTCATTACCGATACGCTGGCCCTGCTGCTGCTGACGGTCATAGTAGGCATGGTCACCGGAAACACGGACGACATGTTCTGGTACCGGCTCGGCATCTCGGTCGTGCTCTGCATCGCATTCATCATGCTGCTCTTCCCGCTGATCGGGCACTGGTTCTTCAAGCATTGCAGCGACAACATCTCCCAATACATTTTCGTGCTGGTCATGGTCTTTCTGGGCGCCTACCTGGCACATCTGGCCGGACTGGAGCCGATCATCGGCGCCTTCCTCGCGGGTCTGGCCCTCAACCGCCTCATCCCGCGCACCTCGCCCCTGATGAACCGCATCGAATTCGTCGGCAACGCCATCTTCATCCCCTTCTTTCTGATCGGCGTAGGCATGCTGATCGACTACCGGGCTTTCTTCCGCGACTGGGAGAGTATCAAGGTCGCTGCCGTGATGATCGTCCTGATCACCGCCGCCAAATACATCGCCGCGCTGCTCACTCAAAAAACGTTCAAACTCTCCAGCGACCAGCGGACGGTCATCTTCGGCCTGAGCAGCGCCCACGTAGCCGCCACGCTCGCAGCCGTGATGGTGGGCTACAACGTCATCGTCGGCCAGACACCCGACGGAGAACCGATCCGTCTGCTGGGCGAGAGCGTGCTGAACGGCACGATCCTGATGATCCTGGCCACCTGCACCATTTCGACCTTCGCCACTCAGCGCGGCGCTCACAACATCGCCATCAAAGGGGTCCGCGAAAACGACGAAAGCACCGAACATCAGGACGAACACATCCTGATCCCGGTGTCGAACGAAGAGAGCGTCAGGGAACTCGTAACTCTGGGCAACGTGCTCAAATCGAAGAAAAACCACAACGGATTCTACGCGCTGCACGCCATAGACAACAAGGTGGAAGACAGCGGGCTGGAAAAACGGGCCCGCAAAATTCTCGAAACGGCGGCGACGGCCGCTGCCGCATCGGACATCTACCTCCACGAGCTGCTGCGCTACGACGTCAATATCTCAAACGCAATCGCAAGCGTCGCCAAAGAACAGAGTATCACGGACATCGTAATGGGACTCCACCGGGACAAATCCCCCGCGATCTTCCTCGGCAAGATCACGGGCGACCTGCTGGGCGAAAGCAACGTCACGACCTACATTTACAAACCGGTACAACCGCTGGCGACCATAAAGCGACATATCGTAATCATTCCCTCCCAAGCCGAAAAAGAGGCCGGATTTCTCATGTGGCTGCATAAAATCGGAAATCTGGCCCGCAATACCGGGACCAAAATCGTCGTCTATGCCCCGGAAACGACGCTCAAGTACATCGAACCGCTGCGGCGCAAGCAGACCGCAACCGTAGAAACGGTACTTTTCAAAGACTGGGAAAAGCTGCCGGCCCTGCTGCGCGAATTGCGCACGGACGACTGTCTGTGGCTGGCAATGAGCCGCCGCGAACGCATCTCCTACCAACCGACGATGAACAAGATCCCGGCTTACCTGGATCAATACCTCGGGCGAAACAGTTTCGTGCTGATCTATCCCGTACAGGCCGGTGATCCGGAAAGCCGCTATTTATAACCCATAATACGTGCCGCATACCTCCTGTACGAACCGTCTCCCTTTTACCGCTGTAACGGAGACATCCGCCGGATGTCGGAACATGGCCTGTCCGCAGACGAAGAGACGCTGCACCCCCGTTGAAAAGGCATCGTGGCTGTTCGGAAAACCTTCGGAAGCCGCATCTCCCGATCGGAAAAGGATAAGATGTGCACACCCGATACCCGCCCCTTATGCCCCGACAATCGGGTAAAATAGACACCGGGTTTGGTTTTACCCGCAACTTGCACTATCTTTGACCTTGTTTTAGACCGGCCGCATCCATCGATGTCCGAATAAATTCGGTTTCGCGTTCGGCCCGCACCGCATAATTCGTTTCGCATAAACATAAACGTAAAATAACATTATGAGTCTTGTAGCGATCGTAGGACGCCCGAACGTGGGCAAAAGCACACTGTTCAACCGCCTGGTCGGACAGCGCAAAGCCATCGTCGATGCGACGGCAGGCACGACACGCGACCGCCATTACGGTAAAACCGACTGGAACGGACGTGAATTTTCGGTGATCGACACCGGCGGCTATTCGGTCAATTCGGACGACATTTTCGAAGACGACATCCGCCGTCAGGTGATGCTCGCCATCGAAGAGGCGGACGTCATCCTGTTCCTGGTCGAAGTCAATACGGGCATCACGGATCTCGATCAGATGATGGCCGACATCCTGAGGCGCACTTCGAAAAAAGTGCTGCTGGTCTGCAACAAGGTCGATAACTACGACCTGATCTACTCCTCGCACGAATTTTATTCGCTGGGACTGGGAGAACCCTACTGCATCAGCTCGATGAGCGGCAGCGGCACGGGCGACCTGATGGACGAAATCGTGCGCGACCTGCCCCCGGAAACCAAGAACGAGGAAGAAGAGCTGCCCCGCATCACCATCGTAGGCCGTCCGAACGTGGGCAAGTCGTCGCTCACCAACGCCCTGCTGGGCGAAGAACGCAACATCGTCACGCCGATCGCCGGCACCACGCGCGACGCCATTCACTCGCGCTACAACAAGTACGGACTCGATTTCTACCTGGTCGATACGGCCGGCATGCGCAAAAAAGGCAAGGTGACCGAAGACCTCGAATTCTACTCCGTGATGCGCTCGATCCGCGCCATCGAGGAGTCCGACGTCTGTATTCTGATGCTCGATGCGCAGCAAGGCCTCGAATCCCAGGACCTGAACATCCATAACCTGATCGTCCGCAACCGCAAAGGGTGCGTGATCGTAGTCAATAAATGGGATCTGGTGGAAAAAGGCAACAACACGATGAAGGAGTGGAAAGAGGCCCTGGCAAAAAAACTGGCGCCCTTCAACGACATTCCGATCATCTTCACCTCGGTACTCAACAAACAGCGCATCCTCGAAGTGCTCCAGACCGCCATCCGGGTTTACGAAAACCGCAAGCGGCGCGTGGCCACCTCGGCGCTGAACGACTACCTGCTGCCGATCATCGAGAACTATCCGCCCCCGGCGACCAAAGGCAAATACATCAAAATCAAATACGTGATGCAGCTGCCGACACCCACGCCCCAGTTCGCCTGCTTCGTCAATCTGCCCCAATATATCAAGGATCCCTACCGCCGCTTCCTGGAGAATAAGATTCGGGAAGAGTGGGATTTCTCGGGAGTACCGATCCAGATCTATTTCCGGCAAAAATAGAGATCACCGGATATCCTCGACACCATATTCAGGGATCCGGCGGCGCACCCATAAAGAATAATTTATCTCATTTACAATCGATAAAACCTTTATTCCAAACCGTTTATCTTTTCGCTATGAAAAAATTCTTACTATTCGCTTTCGCGGCCGTAATGCTGGGATTCGCGGGATGCAACGACGATGAGAACAAGGACAACATACCTCCCACTTTGAGGGAATACGAAGCTCCCGTATTCATGTACGGCAAGACACGGGAGGAAGTGAAAGCTTCGGTGCCCTACGCCTACAGCGGAGCATCGGAAACCTCGCTGTATTTCGAAGGCAAGGGCATCGTTAAAGAGTACATATATATATTCGAAGACGACAAAGTATATTCCTGCGGATCGATACTTTCAGACCTGTACATCGACGACCTGCACACCTACCTCTCGCAGCTGTACATCTACCTCGAATACCGTCCGGGACAAAGAATGTACGTATATGAAAGCGAAGACAAATCGCTGAGCATCGGCCTCTATCCCCTCAACGACGGTCTGGCGGCAGTAGAATACCTGAAAAACTGACCCTCGGGATCAGCCGGGAAAACTTCCGACGGAAGCGTCCGAACTCCGCCCATAAAAGACATACTATCAAACAAGAAACAGCCGCATGAAATCATGCGGCTGTTTCTTGTTTGGTGGAGAATACGAGGCTCGAACTCGTGACCTCTTGCATGCCATGCAAGCGCTCTAGCCAACTGAGCTAATCCCCCGTTAACGGGACAAATATAGTGAAATTTTCCAAATCCTCGAAAAACAGAGTCGATTTCCTGAAAAATTCACTCCGACAGTCCGCTCCTCGCAGAAAAAACATATCCCCAAAGAGGCAACGCCAATCCGTATGGCAATGTTTTTGCTCTGAATTACAACGATATGAAACTCAATCATAAACCGGTCTGGCATTTTCTGCATGCCGACAAAAAACAATAGGATATGGACAAGAAAAGACTGACCTCCGAAAACGGGAAACCCATTGCCGACAACCAAAACATCCAAACCGCCGGCGTGCGCGGCCCCGCCATGCTGCAAGACGTATGGTATCTCGAAAAACTCGCCCATTTCGACCGGGAAGTGATCCCCGAACGCCGCATGCACGCCAAAGGATCGGGAGCTTTCGGGACCTTCACCGTGACGCACGACATCACCAAATACACCCGGGCCTCGATCTTTTCGCAGGTGGGTAAAAAGACCGACTGTCTGGTCCGCTTCTCGACCGTAGCCGGAGAGCGCGGCGCCGCCGATGCCGAGCGCGACATCCGGGGCTTCGCCATGAAATTCTACACCGACACGGGCAACTGGGACCTGGTAGGCAACAACACGCCGGTCTTCTTCCTGCGCGATCCGCTGAAATTCCCCGACCTGAACCACGCCATCAAACGCGATCCGCGCACCGGCATGCGAAGTGCCAACAACAACTGGGATTTTTGGACGCTCCTCCCGGAAGCGCTCCACCAGGTGACGATCACGATGAGTCCGCGCGGCATTCCGGCCTCGTTCCGCCATATGCACGGCTTCGGCAGCCACACCTTCAGCTTCTACGACAAGGACAACAAGCGCACATGGGTCAAATTCCATTTCCGCACCCTGCAAGGCATCAAGAACCTCACGGACGCCGAAGCCGAGGCGGTCATCGCCAAAGACCGGGAGTCGAACCAGCGCGACCTGTTCGAAGCGATCGAACGGGGCGATTATCCCCGCTGGCTGATGCAGGTGCAGCTGATGACCGAAGAGGAGGCCCGAAACTACAAAATCAATCCCTTCGACCTGACCAAAGTGTGGTATCACGGCGATTTCCCGCTGCATGACGTGGGTATTCTCGAACTGAACCGCAACCCGGACAACTTCTTCGCCGAAATCGAACAGGCGGCGTTCAACCCTGCGAACGTCATCGAAGGCATCGGCTTCTCGCCCGACAAGATGTTGCAGGGGCGGCTCTTCTCCTACGGCGACGCACAGCGCTACCGGCTGGGCGTGAACAACAACCTGATTCCCGTGAATAAACCCCGCTGTCCGTTCCACGACTACCACCGCGACGGACAGATGCGCACGGACGGCAATTACGGAGCGACGATCCCCTACCAGCCGAACAGCTACGGCGAATGGCAGGACAGCCCGAACCTGAAAGAACCGCCTTTGGAGGTGAACGGTGCCATCTACAATTACGACGAACGGGAACTCGACAGCGACTATTTCACCCAACCGGGCAAGCTCTGGCGGCTGATGTCGGCCGAAGACCAACGGGCGACGTGCGAGAACACGGCCCGCGCGATGGGCGACAGCGCCCTCTTCATCAAACAGCGGCACGTGCGCAACTGCTCCTACGCCGATCCCGAATACGGCAAAGGCGTGGCGAAGGCATTGGGTATCGACTATGAGGAAGCCCTGAAAGCGGAGGACCCGGCACACCCGACGTGGGATCCCCGCAACAAAAAGTGATTCGCAGCAGACGCACCGAAAGGAGGTTCCTCCATTTCGTTAAGATCGCTACAAAATCCCGGATGAATATGTATTCATCCGGGATTTTACGCAATACGTCCTCTTCACCCTGTCCGAACGCCCCGCAAAACAAGGCCCGTCCGGCACGAACGGCCCGACGCGAAAAGCCTCATACGATGGGATCGATGACGCCTCCGCCTCCGCCACTCTTTCCGGCTCCGCAGGCTTTCTCCCCTCGACAACGATACTTCGAAAAATGCCAGCCGACACCTTGCTCCCGGCGACAACATCGACAGGCCGGTCCGCACAAGCGGATCGGTTTCCTTGCAAGAGGCAATCAAGGACGGTATTCCAGCATCGTTCCGGGACATTGGACATACCTTTACGGGGTCTTGGCCGGCTCCGTAAAATACAATGCCGGACTGCGATCCCGCACTTTCGGGAGCCGCAATCCGGCGCTGCGAATTTCAAAAGGCACTATGCCTGCGGCGTATCGTCGCCGCCTTTATTGCGATTACGGTTGCGATTTCGGTTACGACGACGCCCCCGGTCCCGGCTGCCGCGATTACCCTCGCCA
>OGYL01002780.1_pt1 | contig 11895 bp, 11 predicted proteins | sample 1576541 | NCBI WGS metagenome assembly OGYL01 (sample SAMEA3541551, study PRJEB24748) | human gut metagenome | biome: human gut; feature: human-associated habitat; material: faeces | place: China | collected 2012 | reverse complement strand
GTAGGAATAATGGTGTTTACCGGATTCCTTATATATCTTAAGAAAATGCGCTCCAGACAGTTGGTGAACAGCTTGCTCATGCCGCTGAAGCTGCCGCCGAGGCCGGTGACATAAGTCCTCTCAATAGGTGTATCACCGTTTCTGGAATCATAGAAATCAATGACACGGCTGACGCCGACGATCAGGGGCTCCAGGGAAGCGGTGATCTTCTGTCTGGCTGCTGTGACCTCCACATTGCCGGCATCCTCATCTTCCCAGCGTCCGGCATTTTCTTCCCAGACCTTATCTCCCTGATGCAGTACTCTGTTCAGGCAGGTCTTCTTCTGGAAACGTTCTACCGCGCTCATGGGATCGTTCACGGCATAGGCACCGGAAGCGATCATAGTCTCGATGGCATCCTGCACGCCGTATGCCACAGTTCTCTGCAGCAGCACCTTGCCGGCGGAAAGCACGGTCACGATGGTGCTGTTCTCATCGATCTTGATCATCATGGTAACTTTTTCGGACCTCTCATCACGAAGGATCTGGTATAAGCTGTTGCTGCTGTAATCGAAGCACTCGACCTCCCAGCCGCACATCTGCGCCAGCTGGTAATAGCTGTTTAACAGCGCCTTGGGCACTGCCAGTGCCATGACACGCAGCTTTCCTTCCTCGGTCAGTCCGCCTGCCAGATAATGTCCAATCTCATACTGGGTCAGATCCACGGGGAAATAATCGTTCGCGTTGGTCTTCACCAGCGCCTCGATCTTGTTCGCCTTCACATTCGGGATCTGTACCTCACGGCTTGCCACTCTGGTAGAAGAAATGGTGAAGATCACTTTCTTCGTGCGGATGCCATTCGTCGCCAGTGCATTCACCAGATGGTCTGCGTACTCCTGCGTCGGCTGCAGCATACCGTCCACCACGACGCCCTCCGGGGTCTCGACGGTCAATACCTTGTAGACCTTCGGTTTCTTCACCTTATAGTCGATCTCGCAGATCTTCGTAAAGGAGTTACCGATCTCAATACTCAATACGCGATTGTTCATTGCCATGCTTCTACCCTTCCTCTTATCGGTATTTTTCTATCTAATGCTGATATTCTTTCTTATCAGCTGATCAAGCAGAAAGCTTTCGCATTTCTGCATTTCATTCTACTTCATTTTGTTATTTTTGCTGTATTACAATCTTAAAAGCCTTAGTAATTTTAGCGATATCTTTAATGGTACAGACCAAGATACCAGTTCAAAAATTCATTGCCCCACAGGACAGCGACTGCCACCCCTGCGGAGAGATACGGTCCCATGGCGAGTACATGTCCTTCGCCGCTTAGTTTCATACGGATCAGATGGATCACGGAACCAATGATACATCCCAGTAAAAATGCGAAAATAATCAATTTCCAGCCGAGTAACAGTCCGCAGACCGCCATCAGCTTCACATCACCGCCGCCAATGGCTCTGCCACCGGTAGCATAGTACAGAATCAGTAAAAATACACTGACACACAGGAAGCCGATCAGGAAATCCAGCCACTGTGTATAGTGGAAGGCTCCATGGATCAGCCCCAGTGCCAGTAAAAATAAGTTAAATCCCACAGGGATCTCATATGTTCTGAAATCAATCACACTTAAAGCAAGAAGTGCACTAAATAACAAGCAGTAGACTAGGGAATCCACGCTCATCCCATATTTCCAGAATACGATCAGGTACAGCACTCCGTTCAGTGCCTCGATGACGGGGTACTGAGTGGAGATATGCGCCTTACATTTCCGACATCTGCCTCCCAGCGCCAGGTAGCTGAACAGCGGTACGAGGTCGTACCACCGCAGCTGGTAACCGCAGTTCATGCAGTGAGACCTGGTCGTTACAATATTCTCTTTTTTCGGAATACGGTAGATCAACACATTGAGGAAGCTACCGATGACGATTCCGTAGAGGAATACGACTATGTAGAGAAGAATTGTTGGGAGCATGTCAGGTGCCTTTCAAAAATTACTGAATTGTAATTGTCTTAGTATTATTGGTACATGTAACAGTAAATGCACCTGTTGAGTTTAATGTGTACTGAATATCTCCTGCACCAGTAGCTTTAAGCTCAGCCTTCAATGCGGTATAATCTGCCACACCAAGAATGCCATAAACTTCTGTCCAGAAGTTTGCGCCTGTTGCTGTATCTGAACCTAAGTTAACAGGCGTCGCTGTTGCAGCCGGCTTACCCTTGATATCCGGATCAATATAGCAAGTGTTCAGTGCCTGATATACGCTATCGCACAGCTGAGTATCTGTTGATACCTTAGATTTCTCTACATATTTAATATACTGAGGTGCCAATACGCCAATCAGTACTGCCATAATAGCGATAACGATGATCAGCTCTACCAGGGAGAAACCTTTGTTTGTTAAGCTCTTCTGTTTCTTGTTCATAATTACATTCTCCTTTTTATGTGTTTTTTAATTTCAGGGTAGTAAGTTTTCCGCCCCATTTATTAATTATCGTCCTGTCCCTACACAGAACGGATAATCCATTTTAGTTACATTGCATCCAGTGCTTCATACATGGACATCATAGGCATCATACATGCAGCGATCAAACCACCGACCACGACCGCCAGTACAATAATGATCATAGGCTCCATAGCTGCCATCAGAGACTGTACTTCCATTTCTACTTCTTCATCATAATAATCAGCAAGCTTATCCAGCATTTCTTCTGTACTACCGGCTTCTTCACCGATACGGATCATCTGGTATACCATAGGAGGAAATAGTCCACTCTCCTGCAAAGGTCTGGACAACGGCATACCAATGGTAATTTCTTCTTTTGCATCCTGCAATGCTTCTTTGAAATAAATGTTGCTCATAACTCCGGATACAATATCTACTGCCTCAATCAATGGAACACCTGCGCCAAGCAATGTACTCATGGTTCGTGCCATCATAGATGAAGCCGACTTCACAGTCATTGTTTTTAATAAAGGAAGTTTTAACGCAATCTTACCAAAAAAACGTTTTCCTGCATATGTTTTAGCAAAATATCTCACTCCAAATACAATTGCAATAATAACCGGAATTATAATAAACCAATAATTAATAATACCATGGCTCAGATTCACATAAAATTGCGTGATCCACGGTAATTCCGTATCCAACTGAGTAAACATATCCTCATAGGAAGGAATTACCTTAACCAGCATTACAACTGTAACAATTATGGCAACCACACACACCGCAACAGGATAAATCATTGCTTTTTTTACCATTGCCTGAGTCTTGTGGGATTTCTCCAGCTGCACCGCCACTCGATCGAGTGCCGTTTCCAGGCTACCGGACGCCTCACCCGCAGCCACCATGTTCACCATGATCCCCGGGAATACCTTCGGGTGCTCTGCCATGGAGTCTGCCAGGGTCTCGCCCTTTTCCACGCTGATACGGACTTCCTTCAGTGCATCCTGCAATCTCTTGTTCTCTGTCTGTTCGCAGAGCATTTTCAGGGATTCGAGGATGCTGACGCCCGCCTTGGTCATGCTGACGAACTGGCGGCACATGACGCTTAGATCCCTGGCCTTGGGCCATCCGCCGATCTGGATGTCGATGTCTTTCGTCAGGAAGCTCTGTTCTCCCAGATCGATAACGGTCAGCTCCTGCCTTCTCAGTTCTGCCATTGCGAGATCTTTGTTATCCGCTTCCAAACTTCCCTTTACTTCTTTTCCAGCCTTTGTGATGGCCTTGTAACCATAGGTCGCCATGTGCCTTCCCTCCAATTACGTCTCTATCTTTAACTATCTCCCCAACTATGCAAGACGGGCCCCTGTCCTAAAAAGGTCCAGGTTTTTGAAAAATTTTTATAAATTTTGATAAATTTCTATAAAATATTGCGGTTTTTATAGAATTATACGTCAAATGATACCTTTACCATCTCGGAGAAGGAGGTGGTGCCGTCCAGTACGTAGTCCGTGGCACTCATACGCAGGGTATGCATTCCTTCTTTTAATGCTTCTTCCTTTAAGATATCGGCACCTTCCCGCTTGCTGATGATCGTCTTCAGCTTCGGAGTGATCTGCATGATCTCGTAGACACCGATACGCCCCTTGAAGCCGGTATTGTCGCATTTGCTGCAGCCGCAGGGCTCGTAGATGGTTACGTTTTCCTCTTCCTTCAATCCCATGAATTCTTTTTCATCCTTGGTGGCCTGCTTCGGCTTCTTACAGAAGGGGCAGAGTCTGCGGACCAGTCGCTGTGCGATAACGCCGATGACGGAATCTGCGATCAGGTAGGATTCGATTCCCATATCCTCCAGTCGGGTGATGGTGCTGGCGGAGGAGTTGGTATGCAGGGTACTTACCACCAGGTGTCCGGTGATGGATGCCTGTACCGCGATGCTGGCGGTCTCCTGGTCACGGATCTCACCGATCATGATGATATCCGGGTCCTGTCGCAGGATGGAACGCAGTGCCGTTGCGAAGGTTAAGTCTGCCTTGGTGTTGACCTGTACCTGGTTAATACCATCGATGTTCGCCTCGACAGGATCTTCGACAGTGATGATGTTCACGTCTTCTTTGTTCAGCTCGCTCAGTGCGGTATACAGAGTGGTGGACTTACCACTTCCGGTAGGTCCGGTTACCAGGATGATACCGTGAGGATTTTTCAGAATATAGTCAAACTGTTCTAATTCGTAGGGTTTGAAGCCTAACTGGCTCTTGTCGCGGTTCAGGGCACTCTTCGCTGCAAGACGCATTACGACTTTTTCCCCGTATACGGTAGGCAGGACGGATACACGGATATCGTATTCCACGCGGTCTACGATCTGGGTGATACGTCCGTCCTGGGGTTTTCTCTTCTCGGAGATATCCATGCCGCCGATGATCTTGATACGGGCGATGATGGCGGACAGTACGTTGACACCGTATCTCGCTCTCTCATAGAGGGCGCCGTCGATACGGTAACGGACACGGATGATATTTTCCATAGGTTCGATATGGATATCGGATGCACGCTGGCGGACGGCCTTTTCGATCATGTCCTTGACCAGCATTACGATGGGGGAGCTGTTGATGTTCTCCTCCGTGGCGATATCTTCCACCACATCCAGCTTTTTCTCTTTGGCGTAGGCTGCCAGTGCCTCGGTTACTTCTTCCTGACCGAAATATTTATCGATCGCCAGCATGATGCTGCGGGTGGTGGCTACTACGGGCTCTACCTGGAAGTTGGTGATGATATTGATGTCATCAATGGCGTTGTAATCCAGTGGATCTGCCATGGCGACCATGAGAACGTTGAAGTTATTTTCTTTGTAAGCGAAGGGGAAGATCTTGTTCTTCTTCAGGACGTTGACCGGTACCAGATTCAGTACTTCCTTGTCCACATTGATGCTCTGGAGATCGATCATATCCAGATCCAGCTGTTTGCTCAGTGCCTTCGCCAGGTCATCCTCCGATACGATGCCTTCGTCTACGAGGAATTCTCCCAGCTTCTTACCCTGACGGGCGGGATTGTCCAACGCCTGCTGCAGCTGTTCATTCGAGAGAACACCGCTGTTTACCAGTAATTCACCTAAACGGACCTTTTTTCTGCCTAATTCCATGATCATTCACCTGTTACTTTTACATATTTGGGATATCTGTATAATTGTAGCATTTTTCGTTATAACTTACAATTTTTTTGATTCAATACTAAAATAGTATAGCATATTTTAGATTTATGTAAATTGTTTTTAGTACTTTTGTTGCAATTTTTCTAATTTAAAAAAACGAGAGGCTATCACGCCTCTCGCAAAATCCTTCATCACTCGGTCAATTTTTATTTTACCGTCCTGTCAGAACCGTCACAGGACTCATCGCTCGGTCAATTTTTATTTTACCGTCCTGTCGGAACCGTCACAGGACTCATTAGATAGATGAAGAAGAACATCTCTGTTCTCATTAGTTAGTATATACATTTTCTGAGGAAAAAACAATCTGTTTTTAAATTATGAAGCAATTTCAGTAAAATAATTTTTTCTATTGTTTTCTTTTATATTTCATCGTACAATAGGTTTGTCTTATTTATAGTTTTTTCACATGCCGATTCTAAGGCAAAATTCCCACCATTTATTGACATTACGTACTATACGTGTTATTTTAGAAAGGAGAAGTAATCTATGCGTTTTCGCGAATTAGAGCGAATCGTTCTTGACGATGGATGGTTTCTGAATGATGTCAGAGGATCTCATCACCAGTATAAGCATCCCACAAAATCAGGAAAAGTAACGATTCCCAATCACAGAGGTGATATTCCTCTGCGAGTTGTGAATTCTATTTTAAAGCAAGCAGGGTTAAAATAGTAAAAGGTAACCCTTGAAAGGAGAATGTTTATGAATTATGTATATCCTGCTATATTTTATCCGGAAACCGATGGCAAATACTCCGTTATTTTTCCGGATCTTAATGATCTTGCTACTTACGGCAACAATCTTGCCGATGCATTTGTCATGGCGCAGGAAGCCTGTGGTCAATACTTATTCACCTCTCTAAAAGACGGTGAATCACTTCCCAACCCTACAACAATTAATGCAGTGAAATCGGATGATCCCACTGCATTCATAAATCTTATCTGTGTAAATTTAGATAATTATGCCCGCGCCTATGATGATAGGGCCGTTAAAAAGACCTTAACTATTCCAGCGTGGTTAAATACTGCCTGTGAAAACTACGGCATCAATTATTCTAAGGTTCTCAAAGACGCCTTAATTGCTAAATTGCAGCAAGTACAAATGTAATCTTACAACAGTGTCACCGCGTATTCACTGTCGTACATTTTCTTCAGATTTTCTACGCTGTTATATTTTTCACCAATGCAGAATTCCTTGGACCAGGTCATGTAGTAGGCCCAGGGGATTCTGCTTTTTTGTAGGAGATCCACATCGGGAAGGTAGCCCACTTCTGCCAGGGCAGCCACTTTGTCACGGGAGGTGGCTGCCACCAGTTTCTCATAGACATCTGCATAGTCTGTGGACTGATACTCCGGGAGGTAGACATCCATGGATACTACATCCACGTATTCGTCTCCAGGATAGGCTTCCTCTATATCGCTGTTCCAGACCCAGAGCAGGTTATGCAGGTTCTTTTCTCCGGTATAATAATCGAACATCAATCGGTATAAGTCTCTTGCGACTTTCGCGCCCTTTGCTCCCCACCAGAACCAGGTGCCGTAGGATTCGTGGAAGGGGCGCCAGAGGATGGGGATGTTCTCGTCCTGGAAACGTCGCAGGATGTCTGCGATCACATCCATGTCTGCGTAGAACGCTGCGCGCTCCGGGGTGCCTTCCTGTAATACTTTCGTCGCATCGAAATCGGTATGCTCGGTGTAGAAGCTTTTGTCTCTGCCGCCTAAGGGCGAGAACCAGTGGAAACTGAAGGTGAGAATACCGCCGGTGGTATAATCTGTGCTGTTCTCTGTACCCGTGTCGTTCACTTTATCCGGGCGGTTCGCTCTAGCCCACTGCAGGGCGGTCTCTACCGTGCCTTTATTCTCTTCCACTTCCTTCAGGCATTCTGGGGAAGCGTCTGCATAATTGATATTCGGAGAATACGCCAGCAGTTCAAAACCGCGCAGCTTTGGCTCTTTTCCAGTGGTCTGCCGGATATAGGCAATCTCCTCACAGGGGATGGTCTGGGTGTGCTGACCGGTGATGATCTGCTGTCCCGCTGTATTTTTGAGGTATTCCAATAATTTTTTTGCTTCTTGTGTAGCTTTTGCATCCGCTGTTGTCATATTTTTCTCGTCCATATATACTCTCTTTCTCCTCCATACCCGAGACTTCAACTTACCTCGGGTATACAAGCTTGTTTTTCCTCTCTATACCCACGCCTACGACTTTCTCTGGGTATACAAGCTTGTTTTCTCTCCCCATACCCACGCCTACGACTTTCCCCGGGTATACAAGCTTGTTTTTCCTCTCCATACCCACGCCTACGACTTTCCTCGGGTATACAAGCTTGTTTTCCCTCTCCATACCCACATCTTCAATCTTTCTCGGGTATACAAGCTCTTTTTCTCTCCCTATACCCGTGCCTTCAACTTTCCTCGGGTATAGCCATCCTTTTTCCCTCTCCATACCCACATCTTCAATCTTCCTCGGGTATAAAATCTCTTTTTCTCTATCCATACCCGCAGCCACAAAAAATCGAGGGTACAAAGGCAATATTTTCCTCTCTGTACCCTCAGTTTAATGCAATACGGAACGAATCGCAAGCTCTATTCCGGCTTTATACTTCCTGATAATCGTTACCGGTGTCGTTCTTCTCTACTGGCTTTGCATCTTCTGCCTTTTCCTTGGCAAAGCCCTTCGCCAGCATCTCGTTGATATCGAGTCCGGTGGACTCTTTGATACCGTCGGTGACCTGGGTCACGGTGGTCATGATATCACCTGCCAGCTTGCTGGAATCGCCGCCGAACATCTTGATGGAATCTACGTTCATGTAGCCCTTAGCCACAGCCTCGGCGATCTTGGGCAGCTGCTCAAAGTATACCTTCAGAGTATCCAGCTCCATCTGCTGTCTTGCAGCGTCACCGTACTGCTTCATAGCTTCTGCCTTTTTCAGGATACCGGCTGCCTCTGCCTCTGCCTTCGCCTGGATAGCTTCTGCTTCTGCTTTACCTTTGGCTGCTACGGCTGCTGCCTCTGCCAGGCCTGCTGCCTTGACTGCCTCTGCCGCCTGCTCCTTGGCGAATCTTTCTGCCTCGGATTTTGCCTTTTCTGCCTCTGCCTGTCTCTGGATCTCGAAGAGTTCGGCCTCAGCTCTCTTCTGTCTCTCATACTGCTCGGCATCTGCCTTCTGCTGTGCTGCGTATTTGTTTGCTTCTGCGGTCTTCTTGACCTCAGCTTCCAGAGCTTTCTCCTTGATGGATACTTCTCTCTCCTTTAATTCCAGTTCCTTCTCCTGACGGGCCAGGTTCGCGTTCGCTGTGGTGATCTCCACGGTCTTACGCTGTTCCTCTTCCTGGATCTTATATGCTGCGTCGGCTTCTGCCTTCTTGATATCGGACTCTTTCTTCAGTTCTGCTTTCTTGATTGCCAGCTCGGTCTGCTTCTGGGCGATCTCGGTCTCTGCGATGACCTGTGCATCATTGGCATCCTTCTGCGCCTGTGCTCTGGCGATGGCCACATCTCTGTCTGCCTGTGCCTTTGCTACGGAAGCGTCCTTCTGGATCTGGGACATGTTATCCTGTCCCAAAGCAGTGATCAGGTTGTTCTCATCCTCGATCTTCTGGATGTTACAGGACTCGATCCAGATACCCAGGGCATTCATATCCTTCTGTGCCTTCGCCTGAACCTCGTCACCGAAGGTCTTACGATCATTACACAGCTCCTTCAGGCACTGGGTACCAATGATCTCACGCATGTTACCCTGCAAGGAATCGGTCAGCGCATCGCGGATCTGATCTTCATTCATGTTCAGGAAGTTCTTCATGGCTGCGTTAGCCATCTCAGTTGTGATTCTCTTATTAGAATCGGCACCTGCCACTACTTCCCCTTTGGCATTCACGGTGACATCTCTCTGGGTCAGGACTCTGACCTTAGCCACAGCGTCGATATCCACACCGATGAAATCCTTAGTAGGGATATAGCCGTTGGTCTTAATGTCGATACTGATCTGCTTCAGGATCAGTTCATCCTTTTTCTCCAGGAAGGGGATCTTGATGCCGGCACGTCCGATCAGGACCTTGGGCTCTCTCTTGATACCGGAGATGATGTAGGCTTTGTTCGGTGATGCCTTCACATAACCGGATGCCAGAATAGCCAGGATGGCAATGGCCAATACGACGATTGCGATAATACCAATGTTAATTTCCATATGTACTCCCTCATTCTTTCTGCTTTTGTAATATATGAAAAGCTGCTTGTATGGTATGTATTTTACCATACAGACAGCTTGACGAACAGTGATATCTATTATTTTTTTATCATTTTATTGTAGCAAAATGTGCACGATATTTCTCGTGTGTTACCGGTCATCGGCATTCCTTCAGGTATTCCATGAAGTTCTGCTTGTTCTCCAGTGCCGTGGTGGTTGGTCTTCCGAGGTCTTCCCTGGCGCCGATGCCACATTTTACTTCGATAAAAGTCAGGGCATCTCTCTCTTTTGCAGCGACCAGTTCCCGGTCCAGTTCCTCATAGGTGGTAACGGATACGGCATTGGGATAGCCGCAGGCCCCGGCAATTGCCACAAGGTCAATATTTGCCGCCACGGTAGGCATACCGCCCACGGTCTCATGGGCACCGTTATTGATGACGATGTGTACCATATTTTCAGGTGCCGTACTGCCCAGTACCGCCATGGAACCCATGTGCATCAGCACTGCGCCGTCACCGTCCACACACCATACTTTCGTCCCGGGCTTCTGTACTGCCACACCCAGGGCGATACTGCTGCTGTGTCCCATGGAACCTACGGTCAGGAAATCATACTTATGGCTCTGTCCGTTGTGTTCTCTGATCTCAAACAGTTCTCTGCTGGCTTTGCCGGTGGTACTGACAATAGGATCCTCACCGGATGCCTGCACGATGTGGCGGATGATCTCCTCCCGGATCATGGGATTATCGTTATGGTATTCCACTTTTTCCTCATAACTGAGGGCACCCTTCCGGATCACGAACGCTACATCCTCACCACAGTCCAGCTCCTTTCGGAAATCCTGCATGGCAGCACTTACTTCCTCTTCCGTGGTGTCCTTCCCGATGACAAAATAGCGGATCCCCATATCCTCCAACAATTTCAGGGTCACTTCACCCTGGTAGATATGCTGGGGTTCGTCGTGGATCCCCGGCTCGCCGCGCCAGCCGATGACGAAGATCATAGGAATGGCATAGACTTTATCGTTCAGCAGAGACGCAACCGGGTTGATGATATTGCCTTCTCCGCTGTTCTGCATGTACACTACCGGGACTTTGCCGGTGGCGAGGTGATAGCCGGCGGCCAGTGCTGTACAGTTGCCTTCGTTCGCCGCGATCACGTGATGCTTCGGATCGATCCCGTAGGTGTGCATCAGGTAATTGCAGAGGGCTTTCAACTGGGAATCCGGTACCCCGGTATAAAAATCTGCATTCAGGATTTTTGCAAAATTTTCTACTTTCATGTAAGTATTCCTTTCCTACATTTCATCCTATAACTTCCTTACGGATTGCTCCGTGCGACGCACTCCCGCAATCCTGCCCGCTATTCGCATATCGCGAAGCTCACGCTCCGCTTTTATGCTCATATCGGTGCGGGTCATGAATCTACAAAGCCACTCCCGTGCAAGCACATCGCGGCTCTTATGGATTATGCCCCTGTCAGTTATATCTCATCGATGAGAGTAATAATGTCCTTGATCGGCATGAGTCTGCTGTCCACTTCCTGTGCCCTGTGATATCGCAGGATGTCCTCCGCAGTCTGCTGCATGGCGGGGAAAGCACTTCTGGTCAGCTGGTTCGCATAGATCACGATGTTGACGCCATGGGCCGCCAGCTCACTCTCCGTAATGCTGTTGAAGGAAGACGGTACCACCACGATAGGTGTCTTCGGATCCTCTGCCCGGAATTTGTCGCAGAACTCCAGAATCTCATCCGGGGATTTTTTCCGGCTGCGAATCATGATGCCGTCCGCTCCCGCTGCCACGAAAGCTCTGGCACGATTCAGTGCATCTTCCATGCCCCTCTCCAGGATCAGGCTTTCGATCCTGGCGATGATCATGAAATCATCCGTCAGCTGTGCCTTTTTGCCGGCTGCGATCTTGGCACTGAAGTTCTCGATGCTGTCCTGGGTCTGCTCTACTTCGTTACCGAAGAGGGAATTTTTCTTAAGTCCGGTCTTGTCCTCAATAATGATGGCTGACACGCCCATTTACTGATGTGCGATAAAGAAGTAATAGAAGTGTAAAAAATTTTGCCGTTCCT